>ERZ857750.384-NODE-384-length-62595-cov-16.115094_pt1 | contig 62595 bp, 50 predicted proteins | sample MGYA00519915_ERZ857750 | MGnify/ENA primary metagenome ERZ857750 (study PRJEB31778, sample SAMEA3449358) | human gut metagenome | biome: human gut; feature: human-associated habitat; material: faeces | place: United Kingdom | collected 2010/2012 ...
CCACGGCGCCCGTCGAACGGTCCACGACTTCCCAGTACTTGTGCGGGTCGGCGTCGAAGTTCGGCTTGAGCTGCTCCTCGAAGAAACCGTCCATCAGAGACACGTCCACCGTGTCGCTCTCCGCCAGCGCACGCTTCGACAGCAGGTACACCTGCGGGGTCTCGTCCATGTGCAGCGTGATCCACTCGTTGTGCGCGCGGGTCGGGAAGTAGGCCGTGTAGACCTTCATACCCAGCGCCACGACCTCGTCGTCCAACTGCGTGCCATCCGAGTTGCGAACCGCGTCGGCACCCCACAACCGGGCCAGTTCCGCGGTCTTCTCCGCGAAGTTCGATTCACTCGGAATCGTAAAACGGCCAGAAGTTGACATCAATGTTCCTTTCTGTGCTCTGGAACGTTTCTTCTATTTTGTCTGCCGCGGCGTTATCGCAACGGCAAGACATCCATTATATCCATCGTACCGGCAAAGGCCGGAGCCGGCACATAGTTACCGGCCCCGGCCTTTACGGCGTGTCATTCAGCGAGTGGCACGCTTGCGGACGATCATCGTGGTGCCGGCGGCGACGGCGGGCACGGACGAACCGGTCTTCGCGACGCCTTCGGTCTTCGGCTGCTCGTTAGCGCCCGGCTTGGCCGGAGTCGTCGGCTTGGCCGGAGTCGTCGGCTTGCTTGGCTCGACTGCCTCGTCGGTCACGTTCAGCGACACCTTGCGGGGGGCGACGGACGCAAACTCGAACTGCAGACCGTAGTTGCCCGCGTCCTTGCCCTTGAGGAAGTCGGCGGCGATCTTCACCGTGACCTTGTCACCCTCGCCGCTCACCGTGTAGTCTCCCTCGTCGAGGCTGCTCAGCACGTTGCCTTCGGAGCCGATCCAGCGGATGGACTGCAGCTTGTCACCGTCCAGCGTGACGGTGTACTCGGGCAGCGTCTCAGGAGCCTGCTTGTTGAAGTTGCTGTTGACGACGGCGACAGCCGGCTTGTGCGAGGAGGCAGAACCGGAGCCGTTGTGCACCTGGATCTCGCTCATCGTCGGCGCCCACTGCACGCCGGCCTTGACGGAGTCGAGGCTCACGCGCAGCTTGGAGGAGGTGTATGCCTTGTCGAGGTTGGCCTTGGCTTCGGCGCCACGCCGGCGAGCTTGCCGGCCGGGGTGTCGAAGCCGCCGGAGAAGCCGACGAACTTCGGGTCGACTTCCAGACCACGCTTGTCCTCAGGCTGGGTGTCCGAAGCCTTGCCGCCGGCCTCGTAGTAGTCGTTGTTCGAGAACGCGGCCTTGGCGAGCGCGTCGGTCTTGCGGTACCACTGCGTCGGCGTGGTGGAGGTGTTGCAGAACACGTTGTTCATGAAGTAGACGGTGTCCTTGAAGACCTCGTCGTGGAAGTGGACGCCCTTGGAGGCGTCGAACACGAGCAAGTTGGCGGCGTAGGCGCTGGTCTTGCCCTGGCCGGTCAGCGCGGTCTTGGACGAGATGTCGACGATCGCGCCCTTCGATTCGCGCAGGTACGGGGCGCAGCGGTGGGCGAGCTCGTAATAGTGCGTGAGGTTGCCGTGCAGCGACTGCTCGAATTCGCGCCACGAGGTGTGGTCGAGGTCGAGGTTGTCGTTGCGGCCCGCGTTGTTGACCAGACCGTCGATATGGCCGTAGGTCTTCACCACATCCTCGACGATCGGCGCGATGTCGTCGGTGTCGTTGAGATCCATCAGATACGTGCGGTAGTTGTCGGTGATGGCCTTCATTTCGGCGTCGAACTGCTCGGCGGCGCCGTCGTCGCGGTTGATAACCGCCACGATGGCCCCCTCCTTGGCCAGTCGCAGGGCGATGCCCTTGCCGATGCCCTTGAAACCGCCGGTGAGGATGACAACCTTGCCTTCCAGATGCAAATCCATGATGTTTCAGTGTCCTTTGTTGCGTTCGTGTCCGTGCGAGCCGCGGCACCGCGGTGCTTCGATCAGCCCTTGTACAGGTACCGTTCGGCGGCTTCGAGTTTCATGTCGACGCCCGAGCCCGGAGCGGTCGGGGCCTTGTAACGACCATTGACGATCTCAGTGGGATGCACGAAGTATTCGTGCTGGTTGTCCACATATTCGGTGACGCGATCATCCCATTGTCCACTGACCGCCAGGTAATCGAACATGGCGAAGTGGCGCACCGCCTCGCACAGGCCGACACCGCCGGCGTGGGGGGGGGGCACACGCGCACGCCGAACTTGTTGGCGAGCAGGTATTCGAGCACGATCTCCTGCGGCCCGGCGACGCGCGTGGCGTCGATCTGCATGACCTTGAAGCTGCCCGCCTGCAGATACTGCTTGTACATGATGCGGTTCTGCATCTGCTCGCCGGTGGCGACCGCGATCGGGTCGATGGCGCGCTGAGCACGGCGCCGATGGCCATGTGCTCGACGCCCTCCTCCGGGCCGAGCCAGCGCAGCTGAGAGTCGTGGACGAACATGTCCCATGCGGCGCGCATGTCGTCGAGCAGGTTCTCGACGTTGCGGCCGACGAGCATGCGGGAGAGCGAGTCGATGGCAGCCACGACCACGTCGTTGCCACGGCCGACAGTGAAAACGAAGCCGCTGCCGCTCAGGCCGTCATCCGCGTCGGCGGTGATGACGACGTATGCCGAGGATAATCGGGATCCTTGTTCATCGCGTCCGAGCCCGACAACGTGCTGGACGTGGGGAAACGCAGGTCGTAGGTTTTGACTCCGATGATGGTGCCCATGTTGGCTCCTTCGCCTCAATGGTTCTCGATGTATTGTGTTTCGTTCCCATCATACATATTTCTTAGAAAGATCACCATCTTATTCTAGAAATTTTCTTTCATCTATCTCGAAACGCTTTACTATAGTGTGAAGTGCGTCTGCAACGAACGCAGACACACCCACAATGAAGTACGGGAGAAACGGAGCAACCGATGGCAGGCGATATGAAAAAACCGCGGGTCAGTGAGATAGCGAAGCTTGCCGGAGTCTCCACCGCGACCGTATCAAAGGTCATCAACGGGCGAGAGGGCGTATCCAGCTCCACAAGGGCGCGCATCGAGAAAATCATGGAGGAATCCGGGTACTCCAAGTCTCTCGTCACCACGAAGACATCACAGACCATCGAGCTCGTGCTCACCGAGGTCATGGCGAACGGTATCAACGCGATGATCGCGGAGACCTCCGAATATGTAAAATCGATGCCCATCGGCATCACCATCACGCAGACCGGGCGGGGCAAGCGCAGCGAGGAAAGCTTCCGGGAAATCCTCAACCGCAATCCCCTCGGCGTCATTTTGCTGCTGTCCAACGCGACCGAACGCGAAAAAACACTATTGCGTTCGCGCAACATTCCCTTCGTCATTATCGACTCCATCGGCGAAGGGTCGCAGGACACGCTCGGCGTGGGCATCGACAACTGGACCGGCGGGCTGATCGCCACCGAGCACCTCATCAAACTCGGCCATCAGCGCATCGGCATCATCACCGGCCCGCAGAACGCAGAATCCGCTCAGGCCCGCTACAGTGGCTACGCCACCGCGCTGCGTCGCGCCGGGATCCAGCTGGATCCCGAGCTGGTCGCCTACGGCGACTACATGCCGGAACGCGGCTATGAGTGCGCATGCCAACTGCTCGACCTGCCCGCCGCCAAACGGCCGACTGCGATCTTCGCATGCAACGACGTCACGGCGCTCAACGTGTACCGCGCTGCCCGCCAACGCGGCTTGTCCCTGCCCGCTGACCTGTCGGTCGTCGGCTTCGACAACGTGTACCCGGCACAATACCTGTACCCGGCGCTCACCACCATCAGCCAGCCGTTCGACATGATCGCCCGCAAGGCCGTGGACATGATTCTCGACGCGCGTGCAGGCTCCGTCGCCGACCACTACCTGATCCTGCCCACACGCCTGGTCGTCCGCGAAAGCACCACCGCCCCCAAGAAGAGCTGACCGGTCGCGAGGCGGAGACAACCGCCGCGACCGGCTTTCGCCGCAACATCTCCTATCTGCGTTTCGAGGGGGTGATTTTGCAGTCTGGGGACATCTATCTGCGTTTCAAGGGGTTGCCAGAACACGATATGCGGAGTATTCCGACCTGTTTCTTGCTGGAATCATGCGGTTCCCGTAGCGTTTATACTTGGCTATCAACCCCTCGAAACGTAGATAGATGTCCGGCGCATCCCGAATCACCCTCTCGAAACGCAGATAGACCACGAAAAAAGGCTCCATGCCGATGGTATGGAACCTTTGCTGGTGGGCTCGAAGGGATTCGAACCCTCGACCTTCTGTTCCGGAGACAGACGCTCTATCCACTGAGCTACGAACCCGAGACATCGCTCGCCTTGCGGCAAGCAACTGTATTACTGTACACCATCCCACTCCCAACATGTCGACAATTTCGCGGAATTCCCGGGTTTACGCGCTCCCGCACCGACTACACTGGAGTGGTATGGACATCGCCATGAACGATTTCGAATATGAACGTCGGTTCTTCTGCAGGGCGCTGCCGCCGGAACTGGATGACGGCGAGCCGATGCTGATCGTGCAGAGCTATTATGTGCACGACGGTAATTACGCGTTGCGAGTGCGGCTACAGACACACGGGGTGCGCATCGATATGAACGCCGACACCGATCCGATAGCCGTACTGAGGCAATACCGAGACCGGTTCACCGAGGCGTTCGTCACCGTCAAGGGGCCGTCGGTGGGCGGCACCCGTTATGAGGCCGAACGGGAGATCGACGCCCGCATAGCCGCGGAACTGGTGATGCGCGGAGGCTGTCCGATTATCAAGAACCGGTTCTCCGCATGGATCGGCGAGGACGGATGGAGCCTCGACATATTTGGCGGCGCGAACGCCCCGCTGGTCGTCGCCGAGGCGGAGCGTAGCGGACCCGTGACCAATCTGCAGATTCCATCGTTCTGCGTGACGGAGATCACCGATCAGGCGCGGTTCAGCAACGACGGACTGGCTTCGCGGCCGTTCTCGCAGTGGGCCGCGGACTTCGACGCCGAGCTGCACCGGGACGGGCCCCGATTCCAAACCCAGTTTGGCCGTAACCGCATGGGACTATAAGGCGTAGACCACAGGCCCAAAACCGCTGAAACCGCCACGATGCAAGAATTGGCACCGCGGCGGTTTCAGCATAATGACATATTTTGGCGCGATGGCGCTCAGTACATCAGCGTGGCAAGGCGGCGACGGGCACGCTTGACGCGCTCATCGGTCGCTTCGGGAATCATGAAGTACTCCAGCAGACGCTTACGTACCGGCTCGACCTGATCGGTGTGACCGTCCGCCAGATAATCCAGCAGACGGGAGAAGGCGTCCTCGATCTGGCCGCCGATCATGTCCACATCCGCCACGGCCAGCTGCGCTTCGACGTCATCGGGACGATCTGCGGCGGCTTTGCGTACCTCGCGCACGTCAGCGGTCGCCGAACGCGCCAACAGCAGCGCCTTCGCGCGCTCCCGCGCGGCGAGCGTGTCATTGGGGTTCGCCTGCAACACCTGCTCGTAGGCCGCGGCGGCACCGGCGTAATCGCCCTGCGCCGCAAGCTGGTGCGCTTCCTGATGCTCGGGCGGCACCACGTCGGCACCAGCCGCCGCACCTGCGCCGTCACCGGCACCAGCACCGTCACCGTCGGCCGAGTCCGGGTCGCCGGAATACGGCGCAGTACCGTTCACGCCGGACTGCGCGGCCACCGAAATTAGCTTGGGGATGACCTGATCGACGATCTGCTTCAGCTCGTCATCGCCCGGCAGCCCCTGAAGAATCGGCATTGGGCGGCCACCGATCAGCGCGAACAGCGCCGGTGCGCCCTGCACCTGGAACGCCTGCGCGATCGATGGGTAGCTTGCGATGTCGATGCGGGACAGCTGAATCTGCCCCTTGAGCTTGTTCACCGCGTCGCCGAGCGTACGGGCCATCGGGAACAGACGGTCATCGGTCGGGATCCACAGCAGCAGCAGGATCGGGAACGTGGCGGAGGTCTGCACCATCGCCTGGAACGTGTTCTCGGTCGTGTCGATGACATAGCCACCCGCGGCCGGCGCTCCCCCGGCCTGCCCCGGCTCCGCCTTCACCTGATGCTTCAACGATTCGAGATCCACCGCGCCCGCGAGTGACAATCCCGGATGAAACTCCTGCTGCTGTGCCATCATGCCTCCGTTTTCACGACTCATACCGGCCCGCGGTCTGCGCCGCACGCCGTTCCGTCACATCCATGCCGCGCGAAAATCGGCGCGGCCGCATACCTGCGACCACCGTCGATTCCGTCGCGAACATCGTTGACGCATACCACTATATAGGCCACGGCGTCTCACCGCCTCCGGTTACGCTGCAAGCGCCCGATTCCGGTGCTTGGCAAGTCCGCGCGCCGGCCCGCACGCCGGCCCGAGTCCGGCGTCTACTGCGCCTCGACCTTGACCGCCTGACGATCACCCGCCACCACGGTCACCTTCTGATCCGACCCGGCCAGCGGCACGAATATCGCCACGACGTTCACATAAGTGGCTTTCAGCGAACTGGTGGCCTTCTGATTCGTCATCTTGAACAGCGCATCCTCGTTCGGGGACCCCGGCAACGACTCACGGCCCTCGCTCATGGACCGTGTCCACTCCGAGTTGATCTGCGCGACGACCAGGTCACCGCCACGAGGGGAGCGCATCACGGCGATCTGGTCGACAACCGGCGCGAACACCTCCTGCTGCGTGCCCTTGTTCTGGGTCACACCCTTCTGGCTTTCTTCCTGCTGCTTGACTAGCGACTGGCGGAACTGGTCATCCTCGAAGCTTCCCGCGTATTTGCTGTTCGTGTTGTTCTGCAGCACATCGGCGTATCGCTGCACCGCTTGCTTGGGGGTCATGACCAGGTTGGAGTCGTTGGCATCGCCCATGACATTGCCCTGCTTAGCGGGCGCGAAGCCCGGCAGTGACACGTCCTCAAGCAGTCGGGCGACAGCCCACAGCTTGTAGTTCTGCCGGGCGGACTCCTGCCGCATCACCAGCAGACGCTTCGCCTGCTGGTCCTCGGTGGTGGTGGTGACGGTGAAAATATACCTCGGCCATGCGTTGTCGGTCGGGATGACCACCTGCGTCACATCACTGGGGATAGTCGCCAACGGCGTGACATCCTGCTGCGTGTATTGCGCAATGTTCAATTGGGCGGTGCGGATCTCCAGTTGCGAGCCGGACACGCGCGCGGCGAGCCCGTCGGCGCTTTTCGCCTCGTTCGCCTGGTTCAGCACGTCAAGGATCTTCCCGCGGATCTGCTTCTCCTGTGCGACGGTCACATCGATGATCTCGTTGTCCTTCACCGACGGCGCCACGGTCTGTGGCACCTGCCCCTCGCAGCCTGCAAGGCCGAGCGTCAGAGCGCAGACCATCGTCGCCGCCAGGGCGGTGGTTATGCGTTTATTCATTGGAGCTCCCCTTCGTGTCATCATCGGATTCCTGCGAAAGCCGCGCGAAATACGTCTGCAGCTCGCTGGCGGTGATTACCGACGTCGCCGAATCGTCGGGCTGGTCCATGGCCTGCGCGTTCTGCTGGTCGGCGACAAGGTTGCGGCTGCCGGGATCGACGACCTTCGGCTGGGAGATTTCCGGCTTTGCCGGCGTGCCCGCACCGGGTTTCCCACGATGCGCGGCATGACGGCGGCGCTTGGATTTCGGCTTGAAACTGACCGCCGCCTTGAGACTCGCGACACTGCCCGCCACCGCCTGCGAAACGGCGACCTCCTCTGCCTGCTTTTCGGCTGCGGAACCACTCACCACGCGCTTGCGACGCTTGTGCGGCGGCATGGCGAACAGGGATGCGGCCAGTACGGCCAGCAGCGCCAGCAGTCCTCCGGCGAAATAGAACGGCATGGCGAAATCAGGTAGAGTCTGACGCACCCAGTTCATGTGCACCGTCGCGTTCGAGGACTTGCCCAAGTCGATGATGGCTACGGTACCGCTGTCGGACGCGACCTTGGTCTCCGCTTTCACGGTGCCAGTCCCGCACGTCACGGAAGTCCACATATCGGAGTCCTTGAACGCCACTGCGTCATCGCCCGCATCGGCCGCAGACCCCTGCGCGGAGACCTTCGTCGTCGCGAGCGTCGTCCATTCGTTCAAGCCGGTGACGCGCACATATGGCTGCCTGGCGAGCCAACCGATCACATCTTTGTTCGACCCCAGAGCAAGGCATACTTCCCTGTCGGACGAACCGGCATCGGCGGAAACCGTCACCTGATTGTCCACCAGCGGCAGCACGCCGGGATCGGTAACGATATATTGCGTCCCCTTCACCACGGCACTGGCCGCGATCTGAGAGCTGGGCTTCCAATATGTGGCGTTCATAATGCCCAGACCAATGCATGCCACAGCCAGAAGACCAAGGATGGGCGTCACCACGCCCCGCATGATGCGGGCATGGCGCGTCGGACGGGCGGCCGACTTGGACTTTCGCTCGTCACGCTTGCGCTCTTTTGATGTCTGTTTCTTCATAACTCACCCATTCTACAATGCAGGGCATAAAGCCCCGGCGAAAAAGACGTTTCCAAAGAAAAATCAGGGTTTTCCGCTAGTGTGGTGACCATGCGTAAGTTGACACAGACATCCACGTTCAAGCGCGTACTCGCGGCCGTGTGCACGGTCGGCCTGTGCGTCACACTCGCCGCGTGCGGCTCCGGCGATTCCGGCTCGTCGTCAAAGAAATCCGGCGACGACTCCTCGCAGTCCTCCGACTCCAGCGCATTGAAGAACATGAAGAAGATCGCCGGCATCACCGCCACGGGTACGCTGGGCGAGAAACCGAAGGTCTCCTTCAAGGCACCGAAGACCGTCGACAACAACAGCTATGCCGTGCTGCAGGAAGGCAACGGCGCCACCATCGCTGATGGCGACCGTCTGTGCTCGCAGGGCATCGCCATCAGCGTCAAGGACGGCACCGAGCTTGCGAGCAGCTGGGAGAAGAACACACCCGATTGCTCCCTGGTGCTGGAAAAGGGCACGGTGAGCGACGCCTACTATGAGCTGCTGAAGGGCCGCAAGCTCAACACGACGATCGCGTACGGCGTCAATGACTCCAACTCCAACGGCACGTCGTACATCATGGCGCTGACCTACGTTTCCAAGTCGAAGGATCTCACCAAGGCCACAGGCGACGAGGTCACCGACATCCCGTCCGATCTGCCGAAGGTCACGCGAGCGAAGAACGGCAAGCCGTCCATCAACATGAACGGGTACAAGGGAAGCAGCAAGCTGGTCTCGCAGGCGCTGATCAAGGGCAAGGGCAAAGAGGTCACGAACAACAACACCGTCAAGGTGAAGTACACCGGATGGCTGTTGGACGGCACCCAGTTCGACTCGTCATGGGACAAGAACACCACGCTTGAGGCCGACACGTACAGCGGCGGCAACCATCAGGTGATTGAGGGCTGGCAGCAGGCCATGGTCGGCCAGACGGTCGGCTCGCAGGTGCTAATGGTGATTCCGCCGAACTTGGGTTACGGCGACACCGTCCAGGGCTCCATCCCCGCGAACTCCACGCTGATCTTCGTGGTCGATATTCTGGCCGCCTACTGACAGGCGACCGCGACAGTAGCTGAAAGCCGCCCGGCGCATGTGTGTGCCGGGCGGCTTTTGTATATGCGACGGCAAGAACCACCCCCAGTCAGTCAAAGACTGACAGCCCCCGCCAGCGGCGGGCGGTTTACTTTGCCCCCGCTGGCTGTCAAGCGCAGCGAAACTGGGGAGTCTAGTAGGGAATCGAAATACGGCAAGGGGGCTTCCCGCGCGTGCGGGAAGCCCCCTATGAAGGTTGAGCCGATTGGCGTTGATCAGGCGAGAGCCACCGGATCGACCGGGACGCCGGGGTTCATCGTGGAGGTGATGGTCACCTTCGTGATGTAACGGCCCTTGACGGTGGCCGGCTTCAGACGCTTGACTTCGTCGGCAACGGCCTTGAAGTTCTCGTCCAGAGCGGTCTCGTCGAAGGAGAGCTTGCCGATGAGGAAGCTCAGGTTGCCGTTCTTGTCCACGCGGAACTCGATCTTGCCGCCCTTGATGTCCTTGACGGCCTTGGTGACGTCCATGGTCACGGTGCCGGTCTTCGGGTTCGGCATCAGGCCACGGGGGCCGAGCACGCGGCCCAGACGACCGACCTTGCCCATCATGTCCGGGGTGGCCACGACGGCGTCGAAGTCGAGGAAGCCGTTCTGAACCTTCTCGATCAGGTCGTCGTCACCGACGATGTCGGCGCCGGCCTCGACAGCCTCGGTGGCCTTCGGGCCACGGGCGAACACGGCGACCTTGGCGGTCTTACCAGTGCCGTGAGGCAGGTTGACGGTGCCACGGACCAGCTGGTCGGCCTTGCGCGGATCCACGCTCAGACGGTACACGGCTTCGACGGTCTGGTCGAAGTTGTAGGCCGGCATGGACTTGAGCAGAGCGATAGCCTCGTTGGCGGTGTAAAGGTTGTTGCGATCGACCTTCTCAGCCGCTTCGCGGTACTTCTTGGAACGCTTAACCATGTGTCCTTCTCCTCTCAGTCGATAACCGTGATGCCCATCGAGCGAGCGGTGCCCGCGATGATCTTCATGCCAGCCTCGACGTCGCGGGCGGACAGATCAGCCATCTTGATCTCGGCGATCTCGCGCAGCTGCGCCTTGGTGACGGAGCCGACCTTGTGGGTCAGCGGGTTTTCGGTGCCCTTCTGGATACCGGCGGCCTTGAGCAGCAGAGCCGCTGCAGGCGGGGTCTTCAGAATGAAGGTGAAGGAGCGATCCTCGTAAACGGTGATCTCAACAGGGATGACCTGACCCATCTTGTCCTGCGTCTGCGCATTGTACTGCTTGCAGAAGTCCATGATGTTCACGCCATGCGAACCCAGAGCCGGACCCAGCGGCGGGGCAGGATTGGCCTTGCCAGCCTGGATCTGGAGCTTGATCAGCGCCGAGACTTTCTTCTTGGGAGCCATTGTATGGTTCTTCTTTCTATGAAGCGGTGATGTCGGCACCCGTGGCGGTCGCCCGCGGCGGATTCCTCCCGCAACGTATATTGCTGTGCTGTGCTAGCGGATTCGCATACACGTATCCTCCAGACACAACTTTTCTATTATGCCTATGAGAGCGGACAATATCGCGGCATCGCGGGTGCGTGCGGCCGTTCATATTTCCCGGATTATCGGCAGGGTCATTAGGCTCGGATCCGTCGCATATGTGAAGAGCCGCTACGCATGTGCACAGCGGCTCATTGGTCACGCTTCACGCCGATCAGGCGCGGAACGCGGAAGACCTAGAAATCAGGCCTGCGGGGTCTGCCCCGGGTAGGAAGCGTCCGAATCGGACTGCTGGTAAACCGGAGCGGCAGGCGCCGGCTGCTCATACGCAGTCGGGGCGACCGGTGCGGTCGGGGCCTGCGGTGCAGTGGGAGCCTGAGGAACGCCGGCATCGGACACAGGGGCGGCAGGTGCCGGGACCGGAGCACCGGGGAATGCCGTCGGCACATACTGCGGCTGGGCGGAAACACCCGGCACCGCGACCTTCGCGGCCTTCTTCTGATTGCCGAACGCAAGCACGGTGCCGACAATCAGGCCCAGCGCCGCGATGATGAGCAAGTATGCACCAATACCGAAAGCCACCGCATTCTTCGCGTAGCCGGACGCGAGACTTCCCAGACTGCCATAGTTGCTGCCGAACTCGTCCAAGCTACTGTTGATCTTGATCTTGGAATACACCATCTCAAAGATGCTGAGTACCAGCACCAAGGCGGAAATGATCATTGCGGGGAGGTGCTTCTTGAAGAACGTGAGCGCCGCGATGGCAAGAACCGCAACGAGGACAATCCATCCGTCCCCGCCTTGGAACAGGCTGGCGCTGTATCCAAACGCCGACACGAACGGCACGATGCAGGCGATGATCGCCAGCACGCCGGCCACGTAGGTGATGATGGAAATGAAGTCGAATGACTGGCCTCCGACGGTCACGTTCTTGCCACCCAGGTTCTGGGCGAAACCGGCGACGGAGTTCTGGATGTTCGCCGCGTAATCGGGGGTTGCCGGCGCCTGATAGGGTGCCCCTGCAGGCGGCACGGGCTGGGCAGGCGGCACGGGCTGGGCAGGCGGCACGGGTGCGGTGTACTGCGGCTGCTGATAGGCCGCGTTTGCGTCCGAAGCCGGCTGAGCGGGCTGCGGGGCTCCATAAGAGTTGTTTCCAGTGGGGAAACCGGCATTGGGATCTGTCATATGTGCCTTCTTTCGTTCGGTCAAGCGCCAACGCCCAACATTGACCAACATAGCATATAACCGATATCTAATACGGTTTTGCCCATTTTGCGCGATGCCGCCACCCCGAAAAGGCCCTACAGACGGCCGCAATCATGACACGCAGTATACATACCGACTGTCGGTATGTATACTGATGACATATCGAAAGGAGGAACCATGGCACGCAACCCGCACCCCGAGGTGACGGAACGCCGCATCCTCGCCGCCGCGAAAAAGCTGTTCGCCGAAAAAGGCTACGACAAGACCTCCATCCAGGACATCATCGATAAGCTGGGAGACCTGTCGAGAGGCGCGATCTACCACCACTTCAAGTCCAAAGAGGCCATCCTCGAACGACTGAACACCGACGACTGGCACGCCAGCCAGGCCCTGTGCGACGAGATCGCGAAACGCGACGACATGAACGCGATGGAAAAGCTCCGCTCGCTGTTCGCCAACTCGCTGGAAGACGCCGCGCACCTGGCGCTCGGCAAGGCCACCGTGCCGTTCTTCGACGATCCCGCCACATTCACCGCCAACATGCGATTCTGGTCAACCGAGCTGCCGAAAAATTTCGAGCCATTGATCGAGGAAGGCCAGCTGGACGGCTCCATCCCCACCGAATACCCGCGCGAAGTGGCGCAACTGCTGGCCCTGCTATGCAACTATTGGCTGATGCCATGCTTCTTCCCTGCCACGCGCACGCAGCTGCGGTATCGTCTGCAATGCCTCGCCACCATGCTCGACGCGCTGCACGCGCCGGTCTTCGACCAGCATCTCATCGATCTCGCCACGGACGGCATGATGGCCTTCGCCGGCGACGGCAGCGGCAGCGCCGCCGAGCAACAAGACGGAGGCGGCACCAGTCCGGTAAGCGACGCACACTAGACGACGCTGACTCCGGGGCAGGACGCGGCACGAATGTTTCGCCCCTGCTCCAGCACCGATTTACATACCGTCAGTCGGTATGAATGATTGCCAATGAACCACCAACTCCGGCGTCAAAATCGTCCGCCCCAATACATTGCCGTGCCATCCATCAAACTCACGCCAAATCCACCAACGCAAAACACCGAGACCAACTCGCCACCAGCAGCAAAGGAACCCACCATGCCCACCACACCGGCACAACCCTCCGAAACACAGCTTCCCGCGGCACAGCACGAAACAGAGCAACCCAACACTTCCCCCGAACCGCAACCGCAGCCGCAAGCGCAGCCAAAGGCCGCGCATCCGCTGCGCTCCCGCAATTTCATCCTGCTCGTCGCCGGGCAAGGCATCTCGCTGTTCGGCAACATGATGCTGCGCTTCGCCATGTCGATGTGGGTGCTGGACGAGACCGGCTCAGCCACCGCATTCGCATCCATCCTCGCCATATCGTTCGTGCCGATGATCCTCGGCGCCCCGTTCGGCGGCGTGTTGGCCGACCGGATGAACCGCCGCACGCTCATGGTCATCCTCGACGCGGCGTCCGCCGTGACGGTCGCGCTCGCGCTCGTCTGGTTCTCCGCCGCCGGATTCAGCATCATCGCCGTGGGCGTAATGCAGGTGGCGCTATCGCTGCTCGGTATCTTCGAGACACCGACCGTCGAATCCGCGCTGCCGCAGATGCTGCGCCAATACGGGGATGCGACGCTGAACACCAGCGCCGCGATAGTCAGTCAGGTGCAGCAGGTCAGCGCACTGATACCCAGCTTCCTCGGAGGCGCCGTGTACTCGCTCTTCGGCATCCGGCCGATGATGGCCGTCTCCGTGGCGGCATTCGCCGGCGCGGCGGCCATCGAATGCTTCATCCGGCTTGGTATGCCCGAACGCGACGAGGAGATGCCGACGCCACTCGACGACCTCAAGGCCGCTCTGCGGTTCCTGACCCGGGAAAAACCGAACCTGCTGAAAATGGTCCTGCTCGCCTCCGCGCTGAACTTCGTCGTACTCGGCTATGGCGCCGTCGGATACGCGTTCGTCATCCGCACGCAATGGGGGTTCGACGCGACCGTCTACGGCATTGCCGACGGACTGATCAGCGTCGCGGCCCTGATGGGCATGTTCATCGTGACGATGATGGCCGGACGGCTGAAAATTGGCCATATGACGAAGATCCTGACATTGCTCGGACTGACCGTCATCCCCCAAGGCGTGGCCTGCATGCTGTCTGGCGGCAACTGGACGCGGCTGATGGCGCTCGTGGCCTTCGCCTGCATCGGCGGTGTCATCTGCTCATGCGCGAATATCATCGCCGTGCCCGCAATCCAAATGCGCACGCCCGATGCGATGCTCGGTAAAGTGATGGCGCTGCTGTCTGCGCTGGCCATGTGCATGCAGCCGCTCGGGCAGATGGCGTACGGCTGGGCGTTCGATCATCTCCCCGCCGCCGCGATATTCATCGCGTCAGGCGCAGTGCTCATCGCTATGGCGTTGCTGTCCGCGTCGCTGTTCGCGCACTTCGACGACTGACGACGGCGGGGCATCCTTTTCATCGACCATAATCAGTCACAGAGAAGGCCCCGATTCCTTCAGCGGAAATCGGGGCCCTACAGGCTCTCTGTACCGTTACTCGAAATCGGCACCGAGCGCGGCGAGCTTGCCGCGGAAATCCGCGTAGCCGCGGTCAATCAGCGAAATGCCATGCACATTGGACGGGCCGGACGCGGCAAGCGCCGCAATCAGATGGCTGAAACCGCCACGCAGATCCGGCACGTCGATATCGCGGCCGGTCAACGGGGTCGGTCCGAAAATCACAGCGGAATGCTTGTAGTTGCGCTGCTGGAAACGGCACGGCAGCGAGCCGAGGCACTCGCGATACAGCTGAATCGTCGCACCCATCTGCACAAGCGGCTTGGTGAAGCCGAATCGGTTCTCATACACGGTCTCGTGCACAATCGACAGGCCATTCGCCTGGGTGAGCGCCACGACCAGCGGCTGCTGCCAGTCGGTCATGAAACCGGGGTGCACGTCCGTCTCGATGGCCACGGGCTTGAGGTCGCCGCCCGGATGCCAGAAACGGATGCCCCTGTCGGTCACCTCGAACTTGCCGCCGACCTTGCGGAACACGTTGAGGAACGTCATCATCTCCGGCTGCGTAGCACCCTTGACGAAAATGTCGCCGCGCGTGGCGAGCGCCGCCGACGCCCAGCTGGCGGCCTCGATGCGGTCGGTCAGCGACGTGTGCGTGAAGCCATTGAGCTCCTTGACGCCCTCGATGCGGAACGTGCGATCCACATCCACCGAAATGATCGCGCCCATCTTCTGCAGCACGGCCACCAGATCCATGATCTCGGGCTCGATTGCGGCACCCGACAGCTCGGTCTTGCCTTCGGCGAGCACGGCGGCCAGCAGCGTCTGCTCGGTCGCGCCCACAGACGGGTACGGCAGATGGATCTTCGCGCCGTGCAGGCCGTTCGGAGCGGTGATGTGAATGCCGTCCTTGTGCTCCTTGTCGACCGTGGCACCCAGCTTGCGCAGCGTTTCCAGATGGAAATCAATCGGACGGCCGCCGATCGCGCAACCTCCCAGCGCCGGGATGAACGCCTCGCCGAGACGATGCACCAGCGGGCCGGAGAACAGGATCGGAATGCGCGAAGAGCCGGACAGCGTGTCGACATCCGCCACATCGGCGAGCTGCACATGCGTCGCGTCGATGTTGACGATGCCGTTGGTGCCATCCACCTCCACATCCACGCCATGCAGGCGCAGCAGATCGGACACCACATGCACATCGCGAATCTCGGGCACGTTCTTCAGCACCGATTTGCCGGGGGCGAGCAGCGCCGCGACCATCGCCTTGCTCACGAAGTTCTTCGCGCCACGCACCTTGATCGTGCCGTTCAGCGGTTTGCCGCCGACCACATGCAGGACATCGTTCTCCGATTCCGCCATCCTCAACACTCCTATTCATTCGCCGGGCCACCCCGGACATCACATCCATTAGTTTGCCATACGGCATGTGGCGGGCACGTGAAATGCGCCGGAAGCCGATTACCATGTCGCAGCGAATGGTTCTCAATAAGAAACGTGCGAGTCCCGTCGTCGGCAAAACGAACATGATTGTATGCATATGGCCGATATTCCAACGAGTAAGCCGATGTTCGTTTTGTTCGCAAATGTGAGGAGTACTCGCACAAACGCTATTGAGAACGATTCGCTGATACAGCGGATCAGTCATCCGCCTTGATCTTGCGGGCCAGCTCGGCATCCCACATCGCGCCGGTAGCGCTCATCACCGCATCGGCGCCGGCCGCGCGGTACGCCCGGTAATCCTCTGGTGCCACGACACCGCCCACGCCGATGATCGCATAGTCAAGCCCCAGCCGCTCGCGAATCGCCGCAAGACGCGACACCATGTCAAGGCCTGCCCCGCGAATCGCGCTGCCGCACACGCCGCTGCGGTCGCGCCCCTTGCCGGGCAGCGCCTGCCCGCCGTTCGCGTCGACGAGCCGGGCCGAAATCGTATTGATCGTGCTGAACGCCTGCACCGTGCCGCGGGCGGCGGTCTGACGCACCATGAGCTCCAGAGCGGCATCGTCAATCACGCGGCGATCCGGCCCCCAGCCACCCTCGACCTCGGTCGGCGGGATATACGCCAGCTTGACGATCAGAGGCCGGTCGCCGATTTCGCCCTTGACGGCCTCGGTGATGCGGCCGACCAGATGCGGGTCATGGCACAGCAGGCGATTATGACCCTCGTTCGGGCAGCTCGTGTTCATCTCCATGAGGTCGGCGCCGGTCTCGCACACCAATCGTGCGGTTGCGACATGATCCGCGATATAGTCGTCGCCGCTCATGCCCTCCACGCGCGATCCCTGGAAGCTCGGCAGCAGCACCTGCCCCGGGCCGGCCGCCGCGATGGCCCGGCGCATGTCCGGCTGCCACTCATCCGGGTCGCGGGACGGCACACCGAACGAATTCGAAATGGAAATCGGCAGACGATAGTCCGTGTCCGCAAGCACGCCCTCGTCAAGTTCGGCGCTGCCCGGCGTCAGTGAGCCGTCGGCACTGGTCGGGTGCACGGCCAACACGTTCGGGAACGGATTGCACCCCCACGCGCGCGAGCGCACGGTCTTGTACGTGGCGATGTCGAACCCCATGCGGAACGCGGCCGTGGTGAACCGCTCGTTGAGCAGCGGCCCGGCCGGAATGCCGAACGGCAGGTCAACGGGGACGCCAAGGAACGACGACTTCGCCGGCGAAGCGGCCTCGCCGGCCGGCACATCACCGCACAGCGCCGCGGCGAACTCGCCGAACGGGCCGCGCGCATAATTATCCTCATAACTTAAGTCAACGTTGTAGAACGGCTCGAAATCACTCATGGCTCTCCAGACACTCAACCGACGCCGAACCGCTGCCGGCGTCGCAAACACGACGATATACCCACTGTAAAAACAGCGGCAGACCCGCAACGCCGGGAGCATTCGCCAGGCCGTCTGCCAGGCTGGTCAGACGCCCATCATCGCGGTGACGAACGACAGTATCGTGATCGCCACATTCACGATCACGAAAATCAGGAACGCAGGCGACGTCCACCCCCAATACGTTCCCGGCGCACTGCGGTTCACCCGCCGATAGGCGCGCAATCCCCCGCCGTATTTCACCAGCACGACGATCAGGCCGATGATCGAAACACCCAAAAGTCCCAGCGTATACGCCGTGTCCCCCGCGTCGCCGAACAGGCCCGCCAGCCACGGCAGCACGCCTCCGAGCACGGCGTTGTTGAACACGTGCAGCACAATCGACCACACCAGCGAATACTCCATCGCCACGAACCCGAACAGCAAACCGCAGCCGAACGCGAACAGGCCCTGCACCACATCGTCATGGAACAGGCCGAACATCAGCGCGCTGGTCACGATGGCGAAATTCCGGCCGAGCGGCTTCAGGCCGCGCATCAGCACGCCACGGAACACCAGCTCCTCGGCGACCGGCGCGGCAAGGCCGACATACAGCCACATCCAAATGTTGGTCGAGGCCTCGCTGATGTTGTCGGATGTGGGCGATTGCAACGTAGTGCCGAACATCGAGAAGCCGAGCTGGATCAGGACGATCGCCGTCTGGATCGCCATGACCAGGATGATGAACGTCAGCAGCCACGATGGTTTCATACGCGCATGGCCGGGCTCGCCGAGCCAGAAGTCGCGACGGAATATCATCCTGCGGCGCATCGGCAGTATGAAGCCCATGCCGCCGAGCACCGTGAGCAGCATGATCACGCCGGTCAGCTGCACGAGGGCGGCGCTGAGCGACTCGGCCGTCAGCGTTCCTCGCCCCGCGGCTCCGCTCAGGCCCAGTATGATGCCGATGACGAACGAGGCCAGTACGTTCACGCCCATGAACACGCCCTGGTAGGCGAATATCAGGCCCGCGTGGCGGGTGACGGTGCCTCGCAGCCAGCGGCGGCGGGCCTTGACCGGGTCGATCGGGACGGGCTGGGCGACAGGGATGGGCGGCGCGACGGGTCGTTGCGCCGAGGAATATGGAGGATACGGAGGGTATGGCGAGTACAGCTGTGACGGATATGGCGGATACGACTGGATCGGCTGGCGCATCCCCGGCTGACCTGTTCCTGACGGAATCGGAGGCATCGGACGTGGCTCAGAAGCCGGTGCCCATTGTCCCGCCACCGGCGGCTGCGAGTGGCCGACCGGCTGAGGCCGGTTCACGGATTGCGGCGGATTCACAGGCCGTGAATACGGCAAAGGCTGCGGCGTTTCGCCGGCCGTCCATTGCATCGGCTGCCCAACTTGCTGCGGGGCGTCACCGGCAGGCATCTGGAGTTTTTCGGGGTTTCCGTCTCCAGCAGCCGGCTGCCGCTGACCTTCCGGTTCCATCTCATCATCAGGTTGCCCATGGGCCTGTTGCCGATCGTTCATGCTCATGGTTCAACAGTACGCCGTGTATCGCCTATCAACGTCAGTGTCGACATCTCATGTGGGCCTGATATGCCTGTGGGCGACATTTTCAAGCCTTGATTGGCGATATCTCGCTTTCAAGGGGTTGATTCGAGTCCCATGGGACATCTATCTGCGTTTCAGGGGGTTGGTGGCCAAGTATGAACGCCTCCAGAACGGCATGGTTCCAATGGCGATTGGCGCTCAATACTCCAGGTATCGCGTTTCGGCACCCCCTCGAAACGTAGATAGATGTTTCGCGACCGTCGAATCAACCCCTCGAAATGCAGATAGCGTCGGATCGTAGACCTCGAATCACACTCACGATGTGGGACCACCCCCAGTCGCTTCGCGACAGCCCTTCGGGCCCTGCAGTCAAGGACGCCCGTCCTGCGGGCGCGACCTTATTTGCTCGCCGGCCGGCTCGCCTTCGCCTACGGACGGAACCACCGGCCGTAAGGCCGACTGGGAAAAAACACCGGCAAAACACCATGTCAGCGCAAAAGGCCCTCCGAAGAGGGCCTTTTGCACATTGCGGTTATTCCGGAATCACTCGGAGTCGCGGGATTCCTCCGAACCGGCGTCAGAGTCATCCGCGGCCGGAGCGGCATCATCGAACTGCACGGTCTGCGTATCAGCCGTATCAGCACCATCGGCCACCAGTCCGCTCTCGGCGGCGCCCTCGTCCTCGCCCTGCACGTGTGCGCCCGTAGCGCTCTGACGCTTCCGGGCCACGGTGACGCCCACGCCAATCGCGGCCAGCACCACGACAAGCACCACGACGATGGCGATCGACGCACCCGTGTCGGACAGCCCCTCCTGCGGCACGGCAACAACATCAGCGGCATTGGCAGCGACACCGGTCGCACCCATGGCAGCGGCCGTCGCCACCGCGGCGACCACGCTCATCAGCTTCTTACGCACGCTCATCACATCCTTTCCTTTACGAACATCCAAGCACCGATGGTATCGCGACGAATTGACTGTTGCGCGGGGAAAAACCTTCAGCCCAGCAGGGCGAGCAGGTCGTCCTTGGTGAGCGCGGCCATCGACCGTCCGGTGGCGGAGGACGCGGAATCCACGAACCGTTGCGCGAGGTCTGTCTTGCTGCGCTGGAGGTTGAGGATGCGCTCCTCGATCGTGTCCTTCGCCACGATCTGATACACGTTGACGTCCTGTGTCTGGCCTATGCGGTGGGCGCGATCGGTGGCCTGATCTTGCGCGGCCGCGTTCCACCACGGATCGGCGTGCACGACCACGCATGCGCCGGTCAGGTTCAGGCCCGTGTTTCCCGCCTTGAGCGAGATCAGGAACACCGGCGTCGCGTCGGCGTTGAACCGGTCCACCAGCTCCAGGCGGCGTTTCTTCGGCGTCGCTCCGGTAATCATGTCGTATTCCACGCCGTCGGCCAGCAGCCGTTGCGCGATCAGGTCGAGGTAGCTGGTGAACTGCGAGAAGATCAGCATCTTGCGGCCGGCATCACGGCAGGAGTCCACCAGTTCGATGATGGCGTCCAGTTTCGCGGAGCTTACGGTCTTGCGCGCCTTCGACTGTTTCACAGGCTGTTTCACGGACTGCTGTGGGTCTTTCGCGGCGGATTGCACCCCTGCGCTCAAGGCACTGGCATGCCCGTCGGCGTTCTCGTATATCAGCCGCGGGTCGCAGCATACTTGCCGCAGTCGGGTCAGCTGCGCCAGAATCTGGATTTTGCCGGTGTTGAAATCGGCCGGACGCTGCCTCAGGATGACCGAGCGCAGCTGCTGCTCCAGTGCCGCATACAGCTTGCGCTGCTCCCCCTGCAGCTGCACTGTGATGACGTTCTCGATCTTGTCGGGCAGATCCTTGAGCACCTGCGACTTAAGACGGCGCAGGATGAACGGCCCCACGAACGATTGCAGTTTCTTCTGTGCGGTCTCGTCGCCGCTCAGCACCGGCATCTCGAACCGTTCGCGGAAATGCGCGTACGAGCCGAGCATGCCGGGCATCAGGAAATCGAAGATGCTCCACAGCTCGCTCAGCCGATTCTCGATCGGAGTGCCGGTCAGGGCGAAACGATGCACTGCGGTGACGGAGCGCACGGCTTTCGACACCTTGGTAGCGGCGTTCTTGATGTACTGTGCCTCGTCGAGCGTCATGCAGTAGAACTCAAGTCCCGCATAGTCGTCGATGTCGCGACGCAGCAGGTCATACGAGGTGACGAGCACGTCGGGAACGTCGTCGGACGCGGCCGCGGCCGACGACGGCCTTGCGGATTCCCGCGTCGGAGACACACCGGTGTCCTGCTGTGCGGCGCGCACGCCGTCAAGCATCGCGCGACGTTCCGGTTTGGTGCCGGCGATGGCCTCCACGCGCAGCTCGGGAGTGTGCTTCGCCACCTCGGCTACCCAGTTGTACACCAGCGAGGCCGGGCAGACGATCAGATTCGGACGGTGCTCGGCCCGGGACTCCTTGTGCCGTGCAAGCAGCAGCGACAGCAGCTGCACGCTCTTGCCCAAACCCATCTCGTCGGCGAGGATACCCCCGAATCCCTTGTCGCACACGGCATTGAGCCAGCGGAACCCCTCGACCTGATACGGCCTCAGCACGGAGGCCAGCGCAGCGGGAACGCGGTACGTGGACGGATCGATCACGCGCAGGCCGTCCAGGTATGCGGTGAAGCTTGCGTCCTTCGCGTCGTCGTCGACCTGATGGTCCAGATAGTACGCCTCATAGGCGGGCACCGTGATCGAGCCGGATTCCAGATCGGCGGCCCGCAGTCCCAGATCATCCGCGATCTCGTCGACGTCGGACATATCCACGTTGCGCATGTCGACGAAGGAGCCGTTGCGCAGCCGGTGGAATCTGCGGCGCCGACGGTAGCTCGCCAGCAGGCCCGGCACGTCGTCCGGGTCGATTTCGTCGGCGATCGGCGATATCTCCACGAGCCCGGATTTCACCGAAAGGCCTATGGAGATCGTCGGGCGCGGCATGGCGGTCAGTCCGTCGAACGCGGGCGTCGCCATCACGTCGCCCAAACCGCGCAACACCGCCAATCCTTCGGTCAGCAGACGGTATATCGCCTCGTCGTCGGACTCGGGGATGGCGGCCACGGCACCGGACGGGCGCGGGAAATAGTGGAGCATCGCCTCGACTGCGAGTCGCTCCATCTCCTTGTCGCGCATGGACGCGTCGACGCCGACGCCGTCGAACACGTGGTAATGCTTGTCGCCATAATGAGCCTGCGCGTCGCACGTCACCCCGGCGCGGTCGCGGTCGAGGTAAAACGCGAGCCTGCAGGGCACACGCATTTTCGCCAGCAGCTCGGGCGGCACGTCGATGATCAAGCCACCGTGCGCCGGAACTCCGGTTTCACGCCCAGCTGGCGGCACGAGCCGGTCAAAGACCGATGACGCGGCGGAACCGTCTTCCGCGTTCGGACCGTCGGATGCGCCAATGGCGTCGACCGACCGCCCGACCTCGTTCTCCTGGCGGGAGACCAGTTGCGGCAGTACCGTGCGCACGAAACGATCCACATCACTTTCGCTCAGATACATCGCCTCGCGATCGTTTTCGCCGCACAGCAGGCTCAGCAGTGCCCGTTTCTGCGCAAAATCGGCATCGCACCGGTATATCGTCGCACGATCGACGCTCAGCAGCGCCCGACCGCCCGACCCCACGCCCGCGCCCGATTCGGCTTGGGAAAACGGCCGCGCGATCACGTAATGCGAGCGCTGTCCTTCAATGAATCGTTCCACGCGCTGCGCATGCCGTATCACGTAACCGGCCGCCGCCGTACTGCCGTTCGAGGCCTCGGGATCGTCGCCGCGTTCCATCGCAAGGCCGAGATCGGGATTGCCGTCCACGACTGATACGCGCATCGTCGGCGCGTAGAACCGTGCCGGAGCCGTGTATTCCACCGTGTCTTCGGTGCCGACGTACGTATCGAGCAGTTCGGCGACCTCACCGTCCGACAACGTCAGCGTCGCGTCATCCGACTGACGCCGGTAATAGTAGGAGTATGCGCTGTTGTCGTTGTTGATGACGGCGCGGATGTCCTGCGCGCGGGAGAGCACGTCGAGCAGGTTCCGCGAGCGCTCGTCAAAGGCGTCGCGCGAGTGCACGAACGCGAGCTTCTTGCCGTATGCGACGAACTCGCGGTTTTTCACGGATTGCAGCAGCGAGGCGATGTCCTTGACCACATAGGAGATGCCGCGCGACGGCACTTCGATGCGGAATTTCGCCACGCAGCTGTTCAGCGAGAAACTCAAGGAGAGCCGCAGCGACACGCTGGCGATGGGCATGAACCGCGCCGTCTGGGCTGCGCCGGCGACACCTCCGGAATCAGCCAGTCCGCCGATTTCCTTCAACAGGTCGAGCTGCCGGCTCTGCGATCTGCGGGTGCGCTCGTCGTCCTGCTGCCGCATGAACAGGTCAAGCGCGCGGGTCGTGCGCACGGCAGGTTGCCGGGGAACCAAGCCTGCGGCTCCGCGACCGATACCGTTCGTGGAGCCGTTACCGTCGTCGGCCGCGGCGAAGTCATCCGGATGTTCGTTGTACGCCATGACCAGCGCGATGACATGTTTGCACACGCCCCGGAACCGGCCGTATGCGGGGCATGTGCACGATGACTGGCCGACCTTGCCCGCGTCGGTGTCGATCGCGGCGGAGACACGGTAATCGTCCGCGTACCGGTCGGCGCCTTTGACCAGCGCTGTCAGGCGTACGTTGGCCCGCGCGCCCGTCAGCATGGTGCCCGAGGTACGTGGCGAATCCGGCACGTTGAACGATACGGCCATGTCGTGCATACGCCCGGATTTCAGCACGTCCTTCGCACGAAAATACACGGCGTTGCCGCCGAGCCGGCGCAGTTCGGCGTCGTCGACGAAGGGCGTCAGCGGCGCGGCACCGGCAGTGTCGTCTGCCATGTCGGCGTACGAGCCGCGAGCGCCGTACGTGACGCCGTCATCGTCGGCATCACCGTCGGAGAAGTCGCGGTACTGGCCGCCGCCGGAGCGGGAACCATACACGGACGCATGCCAATCCATCAATGCCCCTTCCGTTGCAGCGGGCGACAATCACGCCCGTGCATGCCATCATGACCGGCCAACATCCCGGTCGATATACGGATACGACATTAACAGGTTTCACTCCGCTCAACCAACACCGGCGCAAAGGCATCGCTGGCTGAGGCTGGCCCGATCAGTCAGATGATGCCGCGGTCGCTCAGCGGGCCCGCCCAGTCGCTCTCTTCGGGCTCGCGGGCGGACTGGATGGGTTCCTCGGCCCAATGCTTGGCGGGGATGGTCTTGGGCTTGAACGGGAACTTCTCGGCGCGCATCTTCTCGTAGGCGGCGATGTCGTCCTCATGCTGCAACGTCAGGTCGATGTCGTCGTAGCCGTTCATCAGGCGCCAGCGCACGTAATCGCCGACCTCGAACGGCAACGTCACGTCGCCGCAGGTGACGGTGCGCTGCTCAAGGTCTACGGTCATCTGACGACCGGGCTCCTCGTCCAGCAGCTTCCACAGGAGTTCGACGGACTCCTGCGGCATGATGGCCGCCAGCACGCCGTTCTTGGCGGTGTTGCCGTAGAAAATGTCGGCGAAGCTCGGCGCGATCACCACGCGGAAACCGTAATCGTGCAGCGCCCACACCGCGTGCTCGCGCGATGAGCCGATGCCGAATTCGGGGCCGGCCACGAGAATCTGCCCCTTGCCGGCATATTCCGGCTGGTTCAGCACGAAATTCGGGTCGCGGCGCCAGGCGTAGAACAGCGCGTCATCGAAACCGGACTTGGTCACGCGCTTCAGGAACACCGCGGGGATGATCTGGTCGGTGTCGACGTTGGAGCGGCGCAGCGGCACGCCCACGCCGGTCAATGTGGTGAGTTTTTCCATGGATATCAGGCTTTCAATTCTTGCCCCCGCTGGCGGGGGCTGTCGGCTTTGCTGACTGGGGGGGTGGCGCCAGTGCGCGGCACTCCGACCCACCCTCAGTCAGTCTTCGACTGACAGCTGCTGCCAGCGGGAGCCAGTGTGCAGTATTTACAGGTCGGCGGGCGACGAGATCGTGCCGCGAATGGCGGTCGCGGCGGCGACGGCGGGCGACGCGAGATGCGTGCGCGAGCCCTTGCCCTGGCGTCCTTCGAAGTTGCGGTTCGATGTGGAGATGGAGCGCTCACCCGGCACCAGCTTGTCCGGGTTCATGCCCAGGCACATCGAGCAGCCAGCGTTGCGCCATTCGGCGCCGAAGTCCTCGAACACCTTGTCGAGTCCTTCCTTCTCCGCTTGCAGGCGCACGCGCGAGGACGCGGGCACGACGAGCACGCGGTGGATGTTCTCGGCCTTGTGGTGTCCCTTCATGATCGAGGCGGCCTGGCGCAGGTCGTCGATGCGGCCGTTGGTGCACGAGCCGATGAACACGGTGTCCACGGCGATGTCCTTGATCGGCATGCCGGGCTTGAGTCCCATGTAGGTCAGCGCCCGCTCGGCGGCGGCGCGCTTGGTGGCGTCGGCGATCTTGTCGGGCTCCGGCACGTTCGCGGTGATTGGCAGGCCCTGGCCGGGGTTGGTTCCCCACGTCACGAAGGGGCCGAGCTTGGTCGCGTCGATGTCCACGACCTTGTCGAACACGGCGTCGTCATCGGTCTTGAGCGTCTTCCAGTAGGCGACGGCCTGATCCCACAGCTCGCCTTCGGGCGCGTGCGGACGGCCCTTGAGGTATTCGAACGTGGTCTCGTCCGGCGCGATCATGCCGGCGCGGGCGCCCGCCTCGATGGACATGTTGCACACGGTCATGCGTTCGTCCATCGTGAGGTTGCGGATCGCCTCGCCGCGGTATTCGATGACGTAGCCCTGACCGCCGCCGGTGCCGATCTTCGCGATGATCGCCAGAATAATGTCCTTGGCGGTGGCGTCCGCCGGCAGCTTGCCGTTCACGTTGATCGCCATCGTCTTGAACGGCTTGAGGCTCAGCGTCTGCGTCGCCATCACGTGCTCGACCTCGGAGGTGCCGATGCCGAACGCGAGCGCGCCGAACGCGCCGTGCGTGGACGTGTGGGAGTCGCCGCACACGATGGTCATGCCCGGCTGGGTCAGGCCCAGAATCGGGGCGAACGCGTGGACGATGCCCTGATCGGCGTCGCCCAGCGGGTGCAGCCGCACGCCGAACTCCTTGCAGTTCTTTTCCAGCGTGCTCAGCTGCAGGGCGGATGTCTTGTCCGGGTTCGGGCGGTCGATGTCGACCGTCGGCGTGTTGTGATCCTCTGTGGCGATCAGCTGATCGACGTGACGCGGCTTGCGCCCGGCCAGGCGTAGACCCTCAAACGCCTGCGGGCTCGTTACTTCATGCATGAGCATCAGGTCGATGTACAGCAAATCGGGTGCGCCGTCGCTCCCCTGCCGCACCAGATGGTCGGCCCAGACTTTCTCGGCCAATGTGGTTCCCATTCGGGACCTCCTCAAATTTCCTCGCGCAAGGTATTGCCCTCACGCTTTTTATGTGGTAATAAGCGTATGGGCAAGGGCACGTCGAGAACTTCCCTAGGCCGATATATGAGATAAATACATGGCCATAAAACGGCGAAAACACGGCGATGCTTGAATTATTCTTGTTTTTTGCGGTTCTTGTCGAAAATATCGCGATATTACCGGCCTGCCATTAACAGAAAAGCGTCTACGTTACTTTTGCATTTCATTATGTGAGATGGCATAATGCTTCATTATGACTTCTCTGACGCAACCACTGGCCACAAGCATGGCCGATGAACGACAGCGTGCCGACGACGAGATGCATGACGACGGCACCGTGACCAGCACCATGACAGCGGACGCCATCGAGTACACCATCAGCGGAGAGATCCATTCCGGCGTCGGTGTACTCGACAAAACCGTGAAGATTTTGGACGCGCTGGAATCCGGTCCCGCGACTCTCGGACAGCTGGTGTCGACCACCGGCCTGGCGCGACCGACCGCCCACCGTCTGGCGATCGCGTTGGAGCGCCACCGTTTCGTGCTGCGCGATCAGCACGGACGATTCGTGCTTGGCTCGCGTTTCGCCGAGCTTGCCGCCGCAGCGGGCGAGGATCGTCTGCTGACCGCGGCGGGGCCGATTCTGCAGACACTGCTTGACCGGACCGGCGAATCCGCGCAAATCTACCGCCGTCAGGGCGATCAGCGCGTGTGCATCGCAGCGGTGGAACGCGCCAGCGGCCTGCGCGATTCGATTCCCGTGGGCGCGATGCTGTCGATGGAGGCCGGGTCGGCCGCGCAGATTCTGCTCGCCTGGGAGGATTCCGAGCGGCTGCATCAGGGGCTGAGGCACGCCAAGTTCACCGCCGCGAAGCTCGCCGCCGTGCGCAAGCGCGGTTGGTCCGAATCGGTGAACGAGCGCGAAGAGGGCGTCTGCTCCATCTCCGCGCCGATCCGCAACGCCTCCGGTCAGGTCATCGCCGCGATTTCCATTTCCGGCCCGTCCGGCCGTATGGGCAACTCGCCCGGGCGCCGTTACGCCCCGCTGGTCATGGCCGCCGGCAAATACCTGACCGACGCCCTGCTCAAGGCCAGCTCCGTTCGCTGACAGCGCCGACAACGGACGGGTGCAGAGCCCAGCAGGCTGTCGAGCGCAGCGGATCAGTGGAGCGCCCCCGCTGGCGGGGGGGCGCTCCTTGGCATCAGACAATGCCTGACGACTCAGCCCGTCAGCGGGGGCGTCCCTTTTTGCTCAGATCTTCTTCAATGCGGCGGCGACCCCGGCGAGCAGGCCGGGTTTCCTCAGCAGATTGACGCCATCGGCGGCGTTCGACTGCCCTTCGACCGCATAGGTGTACGCCTTGTTGGAGCTCGGTTTTCCGACCAGCTCGCCGAATGTCAGCAGCTGCGTCCGCGGGCTGTACGGGTGGCGGATGTCGAACTCGAACAGTCTTGCCGCACGATTCGCCGCGGCCGGTCCGTACGAGCCGAATCCGCAGGTCGGCGTCGCCACCAGCATCATCCCGTTGAGCGAGCCGACGAAACCATTGCGATGGTCATGGCCCACAACCACTCCTATATATCCGTCCGTGTCGCGCAGTGCGGCGAACTCGCCGCAATCCTCGTCAGGACAGCTCACGCCTTCGCCCAGATAGCCGCCCGGGAGCGTCCGGTCATCATCGAGCACGTAATACTGCGCATCGTACTTGCGATACCCCTGTATGGCGTTATCGGCGTTCGCCGGCATGGCCTTCAGCACGTCATAAAACTGCGGCAACGGCATATGCTGGAACACCAGGGAGCGGACGCCGAGCCACCGCGGCACGTCGTGCACGAAACGCAGCGCGGCGTCGCTCGGCCGGCCATAGCCGCCCTCCCGTGCGTAATCGCCGGAATTGAGCACCACCAGACCCAGCACGGCACGTTGGCGATCCTGATCCAGGACAGGCATTGCGAACGTGCCGGGCTCGCATGCGGCCACTGGCTGATCCGGCAAACCGGATGACGGCACCGAACGCACCAGGAAGCCGGGATTCGCGGCGGAATCGTCCATATTGCACGGCGGGTTGATGCACCCCGGGAACTCACGGTACAGCGCGTCCAGCTCGGCCGGGCTCAGCCCGCACTGCGCATCATGGTTGCCGTAGGTGACGGCGAATGGTATGCCGCGGTCGATCAGCGGCTGCAGGAACGCACTGATGCCGGCACGCACCTTGGCCCGCGTGCGCTCGATCTTGCCGCGCCGCGCCGGCTCCCACTGCCGCTTGCGGAACGTGTCGCAGTACGCGTCGTCGTATCCGGCGATCTGGTTGCCGGTGAATATGACGACGTCGGGGCGCGCGGCGTCCAGCGACGCCTCGATCAGCCGGATGGTGTCTTTGGAGACCTTCGGACCATCCTGTATGTCCGCCAGCTGCAACACGCGGAACTTGCCGGAACGGTGGAACTGGAGACGTCCCAGACGCGCCGAGATGGACACCGGGCGCTCGTCATCGGGGCCGCTAGCGGATGCCGGCGCTGCAATCTGGTTGAAATCCGTCATAACTCACAGCGTAGTACATACCACCTTGACCGTGCCTGACAGCACCATGGCGTGTCTTGAGCGGGCCGGGACACTGAATTACGGGTTGAAATCGCCGTTCTTGGCAATTCCCCGTGTGAAATCGCCGTTTTAAGGTTCAAAAACGGCGATTTCACACGGGGAATAGTAGATTTCGGCGATTTCAACCCGTATTTTGGACGGATCCGGCCTATAGGCCACGAATCCGCCGGCTGAATGCGCCGGGAAACAAAAAAGCCCTCGCTTCCGCGAGAGCTTCATTCGCTGGGATGCCTGGACTCGAACCAAGAATGGCTGAACCAGAATCAGCTGTGTTGCCAATTACACCACATCCCAATTTGGCTTGGCGTAGCAACTCCAAGGAGTTGTTCGTCGTACCCCCAACCGGATTTGAACCGGTGTTGGCGCCGTGAGAGGGCGTAGTCCTAGACCGCTAGACGATGGGGGCTTGAGTTATCCGCTGTGCGGCGTGCCGCGCAACAGATGAAAACTATACGGCAATATCCAGCCCACTGCAACTCACGGCGTGTCGCGAGGATTTCCAACGGTTTTGGGACGGGCTCTTGACCACCGACGAAATCCGATAGACTCCAAAAATATCCCAACCAATCCAGTCAACAAAAGCGTTATGCGGTAACATCGAACGAGACGGCACGATGCAGATACGTTAGGCTGCATCTCCACCGACCATCATCGAGGATGGCGAAACGGCTCACGTCAATTGAGCCACAAAGACTGTCAAAAAAAACATACATTGCAACGATATAAGACATGCACTGACGGATTATCACGAATCCTACTGATGAATTTGCATGAATCCTACTGATGAATTATCGGACACTGTATTGATGAAATTGCAAATGAGACAATGATGATACCACGGACCGTCGCGCAAGAGCTCACCCCGATGCTGTCATGGTTCCCGGTCGTCTCAGTGACAGGGCCACGTCAAAGCGGCAAATCCACGCTCATCAAAAACATGCTGCCCGATTACGAATACGTCAATCTTGAAGACGAAACCACTCGCATCAGCGCCATCGATGACCCGGTCGGGTTCATTCGATCACACGGCGCGAAACTCATCATCGACGAGGCGCAACATGCTCCGGGACTGTTCTCGCAGATCCAGGTCGCGGCCGACGAACGAGGCGGCATGGGGCAATACGTGCTGTCCGGCTCGCAAAACTTCCTCATGGAGAAGCGCATTGGGCCAATCTCTGGCGGGGCGCATGGGCATGCTTCAACTGCCGCCCCTCTCGCATGAGGAGGCGATTCAGCCGGAACCCGACCTCACCGCGGACGAATTCATGTTCCGCGGCGGCTATCCTCACCTCTATGACGCGTCAACGCCGAACGACATCTATTTCCACGACAATGGCCTGCTCAACTATCTTCTCGGGATTCATTCTGCGGAAGAGCTGCTGAACGACCCCAAGCGCGGTGATGTGTTCGAGAATCTCATCATTTCGCAAACCGTGAAGCGATACCTCAACAAGAACAAAGACGGCGAGCTGTACTTCTACCGCGATACCAACCAGAGCGAAATCGACCTCGTAGACGCTACGCAGCGCCGTAGCCCCACCCTCGTAGAAATCAAATCGAGAATGACTCCGCGACCAGATTTCTTCAGGCATCTCGCCACCGTCGGGGAAGAACTGGGCGTGCCGGTCGATCGCAGAATCGTCGTGTATCGAGGAACAGAAAACTTCACGGGTAAGAAGGAGGTATGTTACGGCGGAGCGTTATTTGGGGCGGTAAATCAGCGGAGGAGTTCTGCCCGCCTGATCGGCGGAGACTCCCCCAGTCGCTTCGTGACACCCCTGCGGGGGCAGTATTGTCTACTCGTATGTCGGCTCGCCTTCGATTACGAACGACACCTCCGTTCGCTTCACGGCTCAGCCCGCCAGCGGAGGCGCAAACTCCGCAGATAGCAGACGGCGGGCGGCGTCTTGCGACAGCCGCCCGCCGGATTCCGCATGCGCACAAGCGCTGCGTTACATCACAGGTGCTCGCGCAGGCCCTTCAGTCGAGCGATGGTGAGCGGCTTGCCGACGATCTCCATCGACTCGAACAGCGGCGGGGAGACGCGACGGCCGGATATGGCCACGCGAACCGGGCCGAAGGCGAGACGCGGCTTGTACCCGCCATCCTCCACGAGTGCCTTGTTCAGGGTCTCGTGCAGGTTGTCGGTCTTCCAATCGGCCTCGTCCACGCCCTCAAGCGCGGCGACGGCGGCATCGAGCACGTCGGCGGCGGAGTCCTTGAGCTGCTTCCTGGCATCGTCCGCAGGCTCCAGGTACTCCTCGGTGGACAGCAGGGAGCCGACCATGCCGGCGACCTCGCCCAGCAGGCGCACACGCGGCTGGATCAGCGGAGCGGAGGCGGTCAGGACGACCTTCTCGCGGTCGGTCAGCGCATCCCAATTGTCGGCCGAGACCACACCGTCGCGGTGCAGGTACGGCACGGAACGGTTGAGGAAGTCCTGCGGCTCAAGCATGCGGATGTGCTCGGCGTTGATGGAGATGGCCTTGTCGATGTCGAAGCGGGCCGGGTTGGCCTTCACGTCGCGCACGTCGAACTTGGCGATCATCTCGTCCATGGAGAACACGTCACGGTCGGGGGCGATGGACCAGCCGAGCAGAGCCAAGTAGTTGAGCAGACCCTCGCGGATGAAACCGTTGTCGCGGTGGTTGAACAGGTTGGACTCCGGGTCGCGCTTGGAGAGCTTCTTGTTGCCCTGGCCCATCACGTACGGCATGTGGCCGAACAGCGGCATCTGCTTGGCGATGCCGAGCTCCATCAGGTAGCGGTACAGCACGATCTGACGCGGGGTGGAGCTGAGCAGGTCCTCGCCGCGCAGCACGACGTTGACGTCCATCATCGCGTCGTCGACCGGGTTGGTGAGCGTGTACAGCGGATCGCCGTTCGGGCGTACGATGACATAGTCCGGCACGGAACCGGCCTTGAATTCGATGGTGCCGCGGATGAGGTCGTCGAAGGCGATGTCCTCGTCGGGCATGCGGATGCGCAGCGCGGGCTTGCGGCCCTCGGCGCGGAAGGCGGCCTTCTGCTCCTCGGTGAGGTCGCGGTCGTAACCGTCGTAGCCGAATTCGGCCGGGCGGCCGGCGGCGAGGTTGCGCTCCTTGATCTCGTCCGGAGTGGAGAAGGACTCATAGGCGTAGCCGGCTTCGAGCAGCTTTGCGGCCACATCCTTGTAGATGTCGCCGCGCTCGGACTGGCGGTACGGGCCGTGGGGGCCGCCCACGTCGATGCCCTCGTCCCAGTCGATGCCCAGCCAGCGCAGGGATTCGAGAATCTGGTTGTAGCTTTCCTCGGAGTCGCGCACGGCGTCGGTGTCTTCGATTCGGAAGATCAGCTTGCCGCCGGTGGCGCGGGCTTCGGCCCAGTTGAACAACGCCGTACGGATCATGCCGACATGCGGCGTGCCGGTCGGCGATGGGCAGAAGCGCACGCGAACATGAGCCGGAAGTTCTGGTTTGGTGTCTTTTGAATGTTCAGCTTCAGTCATACGTTCCATTGTGCCGCGTCAACGGGACGTGAGCCGATTCACTCACTTTTGGTCAATCGGTCTCACGGTCGCGCCGTCGATGGCAGAAAGAACGGCTGCTGGTATGGCGGTCGAAGCGCCGGCTTTGATGGCGGCTTCGACGGCGTTGCGCATGAAGGTTGCTGCGTCGTCCTGCCGATGGGTGACTGTCGGATTCCATGTACGGCGATGTATCGTCAATCCGGCAAGTGCGCCTCGGTCAGGATATTTCGGCGCGCTCAGGCGGCGAGACCGGCGAACAGCGTCGCCCAATCCTGCGACTCGTCCTCGCGGGTCTCGCGCTGGTCCATGACCTTGTTCTGATCGTTGTTCATGATCGTCCCCTTGTATTACTACTTATACAGCTCCAATTGCTTGTTTCGATTCCATCACCGCAACCGAAATTATCGTTGATACTCATATATCGCAACCACTGGCAAAACGCAAATCGTGTTAGCGCGCACAGCGAGTCGTCACACAATCCCTACACTCATGTATGTAAACGGTCACACGCGGCACTCCCCGTTGCCTTGTTTACACCCCTTTCGTTCCGCCGCTCGCTCCTGCCAGTCAATGCGGTGCACCAACTCCTTCCATGCTGGTTCGCCTCGCAAGCCCGCTCCTCCTACTTGTCAGCGCGCTGGATCCTTCCAACCATTCCCGCCCGAGACGCACCGTTTCTGCTGATTGCGCATTGCCCACCTACCCCGCGTTCGTACATGCCGCGCCCATTCACACCGCTACCTTCACCCGGTTTCTTTGGGACTGCCCCATATCTTTGCTGCGCCGCAAGACCCACATACGTGCCTACACTCCCGTCACTCCCCGAGTTGCGTCCTTAAGTGCGCGCCGAAACGACAAGCGCGCGAACATAAGGACGCAAATGCCCCTGTTTGCGTCCCTATGTGCGCACGGTCGTCGTTTCGGCGCGCACTTAGGGACGCAAACGAGCGGATTCGTGCTCGTACACTGGAGATTCCACGCTTGACGAGCTTCATATCATCGAATGGCATCCCCACCGCCATTCACTCATCATCGACAGTGCACTCGCAATATGTCGTAGCCAAGCCACAACATAATCAAGCGCCACCACACGAAAAGAGTCCGCAACACCACTTTCTCGGTTTCAAGGGGTTGATCGCAGCCCTCGCAGACATCTATCTGCATTTCAAGGGGTTGCTTTTCGTCAATCCTCCCTATATTGATGGCGATATTCCGCCCCTCATACTTCGTATACTGGCAGACAGCAACCCCTCGAAACGTAGATAGATGTTTGGGCGAGACGAAATCACCCCCTCGAAACGCAGATGCCGCTTTCGCACCGAAGGATGAAGTTCCTGTTATCCGACCGAGTCGCGCGAAGCCCAAACACGTGCGAATATGAGGGAACAACCCATGAAACCGTTGCAACGCCACGACAATCTGGCTGGCACATCACATCCAGCCGGCCAAATCGGCGATGGTCAGCCCGCGATAGTCAACGATTGCCTCATCGCACAGCCCACTGTCGCTCATATCCACACGCGCATGACCGGTGACCGCGACCACCGTCGCGCCCGACGCCCGAGCCGCCGTCAACCCGGGCTTGGAATCCTCGAAAACCAGACACTGACCGGCACCCGACGCATCGGCCGACAGCCCGACCATCGACGCCGCACGCCAATACGGCGCCGGATCGGGCTTCGGCGTCACATCGTCGTTGCCGCACACATAGCCGACGAACGCGCCCTTAGGCGCCTGCGCCATCACATTCTCGACGATCTCGCGCGGGGAGCCGGTCACCAGCACGGCCGGAACGTGCGCCGCCGCCAGACCGGACAGCACATCGCGAACGCCCTCAATCCACGGCAGACGCTCCTTTTCCATGCACAGCACCTCATCGGACAGGTGCCGCACGATTGCATCGCCATCCCAATCGACCCCCGCACCGCGCAGCAGACGCACGGTCTCGGGGAAGGCCGCCCCCTGCAGCGCATCGGCGAGCGCGTCGCTCCATTCCCCGCCGCAGGAGCGCACCAAGGTCTCCTGAGAGCGCACCCAATACGGATCGGAATCGATCAGCGTCCCGTCCAAGTCGAAGAACACGGCCTTCATCATCGGCATCCTCCTTGATCTCACAAGCCATTTCACGAGCCACTAGCATCGTAGCCCATGAACCCGGCGGGGAAACGGTCCGCCCCGAGAACAGCAGAAAACAGCAATGCCCCGGCAATCCGGCAAACACATGTCCACCGGCGGGAGACATGCCATGGCGGCCCGATGCCGCGCCGTCACACCGACTCCTGCGCGAAGCCGCCCGTCGAGACATACCACGATCCCCCGCATACCGCTATACTGGAGAACGTTCGCGCGGTTGGTGGCAGCAGCCGTGCCAGACATCAGAGAAGTAAACGCATTGCAAGGCGATATGTGTCGTGCTGCGATGCGACGGGTCTGATTCATGTCGCGCGGGCTCCTCACCTTCCCGCCCGGCGTGTGTCAGCCGGCAGGCGCACGATGTGCGCAGAAGGCAAGGAGACAGAAGATGAAGACAGTCAAGGGCTTCAGCAAGATCGTGGCGATGGTTGGGGCCGTCGCGCTCGGCCTGACGCTCAGCGCCTGCGGAAACACCAATTCCGCGAGCAACACCGATTCCAAGAACTCCGGATCCACGCCGACCGTGTCGTTCATGCTCGACTGGACGCCGAACACGAACCACATCGGTCTGTACGTGGCTCAGAAGCTCGGCTATTACAAGGATGCCGGCGTCAATGTGAAGATCCTGCCGACCGCCCAGGCCGGAGCTGAAACCAGCGTCGAGAACGGCGTGGCCAACGTGGGCTTCACCACGCTGAGCAACGTCGCCGCGTTCAACTCGCAGGGCGCTGACCTGAAGTTCGTGTTCGACCTGACGCAGAAGCCGGTCGCCCGTTGGTGCGCGCTGGCGTCCCGCACCGACATCAAGACACCCAAGGACCTTTCCGGCAAGACCTTCGTCAGCTTCGGCTCCGCCGAGCAGACCGCGGTCGTCCGCCAGATGATCAAGTACGCTGGCGGCACCGGCGATATCAAGACCGCGACGGCCGGCACCAACACCTTCGAGACGCTGACCAGCGGCAAGGGTGATTTCGGCGGCTTCTACGTGACCTGGGAAGGCGTGGAAAGCGAGCTGAACGGCCCGAAGCTCAACTGCTTCGTCGCCTCCGACTGGGGCGTGCCCGGCAACCCCGACCAGCTGGGATTCGCCGTCAAGGGCTCCTGGCTCAAGGACTCCGCCAACACGGATGCGCTGAAGAAGTTCATCGCCGCCACCAAGAAGGGCTACGACTACGCGCTCGCCAACCCGGACAAGGCCGCCGACATCCTGGTCGAACAGGCCAAGGAGGCGCAGCTCGACTCCAAGCTGACCCGCACCTCGATGGAGGAGATCGCCAAGAACAACTACTGGACGACCGACGATCCGAAGTCGCTGCCCGGCACCACGAACTTCGATGACGCGCAGCCGTACCTGGAGTTCCAGTACAAGGCCGGCACCTACAAGGACCAGGACGGCAACGATCCCGCGTCCGCGCCGCAGGCCAAGGACCTCGCGACCAACGAGTACGTGGGCTGAGCCGGCCGCAGCCAGTCCGGCCGCAGCCAATCTAGCTACAGTTCAGCGAATCCGCGAGCACAGGTTCGTCACAGCCGGCCGGGCCACTCCACTCCCCTTCGGTCCGTCACGAGACGGGACGGAGGGGAGTTTTCCGACTCTCGTAACGATTCCGGGGCTCTTCTCCCTCCTACCCGGCCCATCTCCCTCCGTCAGCCCGTCAACCCGTCAGCCCCCATCAATCCCATCCCTAAGGTTTCACATTGTCCGAAGATCACGCCATGCGCACACTGAAATCCCTGTTCGCACGCGTCGCGCCGCCGGCGGTCACGGTCGGCGGGCTGCTCATCGTATGGGAGATCGCCGTGGATGCGGGCCACATCTCCCAACGCGTGCTCGCCTCCCCCAGCCAGATCGCCGCATCGATCGTCAAGACTTGGCCCGACCTGTGGGAGGCGACCGCCATCACCACATACGAGGCAATCACCGGCTTTCTCATCGCAGCGGTGGCCGGGGTGCTCATCGGCATCGGCCTGTACGTGTCCAAAACCCTGTATCGCGGTATCTATCCGCTGCTCGCCGCCGCGCAGACCATCCCGCTCATCACCATCGCCCCGCTGTTCATGATCTGGTTCGGGTTCGAGCCGCTCGGCAAAATCGTGATCGTCGCCGTATTCGGCGTGTTCCCCGTCGCCGTGCAGACGTGCCGCGGCATGCTCGCCGTACCGCAGTTCTACGAGGACGTGGCGCTCACCTGCGGCGCCACCCGCGCATGGGCGCTGTGGCATGTGAAGCTGCGCGTCGCCGCCCGCCAGGTGTTCGGCGGCCTGCGCATCAGCGCCGCCTATGTGTTCGGCACCGCGGTGACGGCGGAATATCTGGGCGCGATGAACGGCCTGGGCATCTGGCTGCAGGCCGCTTTCAACTCGTTCCACACCCCGCTAATCTTCTCCGCAACGATCATGGTGGTCGCACTGACCGCACTGCTGCTGACCATCATCAGTCTCGCGGAACGCCTGCTCCTCGGCCCGGACGACACCATCGCGTTCAACGACGACAGCGAATAGAGCCGGCGCCGCACCACAGCAGCCATATACGGCCGCGCCGGAGTACGGCGGCAACAGTCCTTACGCCGGCCCCTCTCAGTTCGGCACAGGCGAGCTGCCGCTGGACAAACCCTACTACGGGTGCTCGTTCGGCAAGGCGTTCCTCAGGTTCTGGAAGAGGTACGCCACATTCAGCGGCCGCGCCGCAAGCAGGTCAGCACGATTCCGAGCAGTCAGCAGTGAATCGCATATATTTCAGGTCTCCGCCCCGTCCCATCAGACGTCAGGCGGCAGCCGTCACAGCTCCACGGGTGGCTTGGACGGGTCGTCGCTCACGTGCGCGAACTTGGCGGCGAGCGCCTCCTTGTTGCGGCGCTCGTCCTCCTCTTTCGCGAGCCGCTTCGCCTCGGCGGCATCCCACAGCACGTCGTCATGGTGACGTTTCCACTCACTCGCCGCGACCATAGTAAACAATTTCACCGTTTCGGCTAGGGCGGCCTCGTCGTCGTTAGTCAGCGATCGGGCGGTCATCAGCGACGACAGCTGCTCGGCCTTGAAGCACAGCCGCGGCACCGACAGGCGCTCGCACAGTTCGTTGACATAGAACATCACCGGCACCGCGCGCGACGGCTTGCGCAGATCGATCAGGCGCAGCAACCCGTCGGCCGCCACCGTCACCGTGGCGAATCGCTGCGCGATGGCTTCGACATCGGCACTGGGCGCAGCATTCGCAGGCGCGGCGGCACCGGCGGCGGAGCTACCGCCCATGCCGATGGCCTGTTCGATTGCCTCCAACGCTTCAGCGATGGCGTGCACGGTGTCATCATCCCAATCGACGCCCAACTGGCCGGCGCCTCTCATGATCAGCCTCGTGTCGCCGGTTTCGGAGTAGTCGCCCATCTCGTCGTAAGCGTCATTCGCGGCGAGCAACGCATCGACGATTCGCTGCGGACGACCGGGAATCTCGTCCGCACCCTCATACACGAACTCCGCATCGGGGACCGTCACGTCGTCGCCGGTCATGACCCGTGCGGCCATGCGGGTCATCCGCACCTGCAGGTTCTCACCGTATTTCGTGTCATTGTCCATCTGCCTGGCGTCAGTCAGCGGCCACAGTTCGATCAGTCCGGCGCCGACGGCCACCGCATCGCGTACCGCGGGATTCATCGACACATGGGCGATCGCCGTCGCGTCAAGTTGGAATGCCATATCGCTCCTTCGCTTTCATTGTCCGCCAACGCGCGGAACCTTCCGCCGTGCCGGGTGCCAGGTGCCGGTCGCCGGCACCGCGGGCCACCGCGTAACGGCACCGCCGGCCACTCGCCGCCTGCCGTTGCCGTTATGCGGCGTCGTCACAAGTGACCGCTACGCGGCCGCCGTCAGTCCCGGCCCGCGCCGCATGCGCACCTTTTCGCGGGCGAGCCCGCAGCCGTCCTCTCTGTGTATTGTACGGCCGGCGCACGCCGCACTCACTCGACTTGCGCCGCAGGGTCGGCATATGTGATGGACATCACCTTGCCCGTATCGCTGTCGTAGGTGATCGAGGTGATCGACGCGAGCGCGGTCTTGCGTAGAAACATCCAATGCTCGGGGTGGCCGGTCTCCAGCAGGTGCCGGTAGCTCCAGATCGGCGACTCGTGGCTGACGACGATGATCTGCCGTCCGGCATACTCGCGGATCTTCTCGTTCGCGAACGCGCCCACGCGTTCGGCGATGTGCCGGTACGGCTCGCCCCAGCTCGGCTTCCACAGGTTGAGCACGAGCTTCCAGTTGCCGTCGCGCCACAGCGCGCCCTTGCCATGTCCGATGCGCTTGCCGCGGAACTCGTTGCCCGCTTCGATCACACGCGGGTCGGTGATGAGTTCCAGCGGCTCCTCCCCACGCCCGGCGCGTACCGGGTTGAGCGCGTCGAGAATGGCGCCGGCGGTTTCGCGGGTGCGTTCCAGCGGGGACGAATACACCGCGGCGACCGTGTTGAGCTTGGGGTCGGCTGCGATGTATGCGCCCGTCGCCTGCGCCATGCGCATGCCGCGGTCGGACAGGTGGAATCCGGGCAGCCGCTCGTACAACAGATGGTTGGGATTGTATACCTTGCCATGGCGGACGAAATGTATGGTGGTTGTCGGCATATGCGGCCTTCCTGCGGGACTCGTGATGTCTGTCTTTCATTGTCCCACATTCACCGGCCGTCCGGCGATGCCGCGTCCGCGGCGGCGTTTGCCCGACGAACATCGCCCCGGCACGGCCCAGCCCCACCCGATATCGTCCCGGCACCACCCGACTCCGGCTCGTCACCCCATCTGATACACCGATATATCACCGTCGTTTATGAACGTTATGAAAATTGATGCGTTCGTGATATCAACACCGCGTGTCGCGCCCCGACGCGCGATTAAAGTTGCCGTGACGCAAACATGCAAAGCATCCTTTGCGCGACCAACAGGACAACACATCAATACGATGAGGGCTCCGCCGGCAACGCCACGCCGACGGGGGACATCCAATCGGGAGCGGAAAGGAGATGCTGTCATGTCCAATAACGCCAATGTCGCGGCTGCAATCAAGGAAGTCGCCCATAAGGTATTCGGCGGATACGCGGAACTGCTGCGTATGCCGCACACCGCAAGGTTCTCCATCGGCTCGGTGATCGCCTGCATGCCGTTCCCCATGGTCGGCATGACCATCACCATCTCCGTGCAGCATTACTACGGCAACTACTCGCTGGCCGGCGTGCTCACCGCCATCCAGGCGATCGCGCTGGCGGTCTCCAGCCCGCTGCTCGGCAAGCTGGTCGACAAGTTCGGCCAGCGGCAGGTGTCGATTCCGACGATCCTGGTCTGGATCGTCGCCGCCATCGCCCTGACCACCAGCATCACCAACCGCGCCCCGGTATGGGTGCTGTACTGCCTGACGCCGTTCCTCGCCGCGATTCCGCCGTGGGGCGCGATGAGCCGTGCCCGCTGGACGACCATGCTCAAGGGAGATCGGGAGCGCACCGACCGCGCGCTCTCGCTGTCCGGTGTGTTCGATGAATGCATGTGGATCATCGGCAATCCGCTGGCTTCTACGCTGGCGGTGATTTCTGGCCTGCTGGCGTTCTCGTTCACCGGCGTGTGCGTCGTCATCGGCGCGCTGATGTTCCTGACCGAGCTGACGACCGAGCCGAAATCACAGACCCAGCTGGCCCGAGAGGCCGGTCTGACCCGCGAGGAGTACCGCAAGCGCGAGGCCGCCAAGGCGCAGAGGATGCGCGAGAGGGACGCCGCCGACCGCGCCCGCCGAGAGGCCGAGGCCCGCGGCGACGATGAGCAGGCCGTGCAGGCCGCCGTCGACCGAGCCATCGCCGATTCCCGCGCCGGCAAGAAGGAGTCGATCTGGGGGCCGGGCCTGATCGCCGTGTGCGTGACCTGGTTCAGTCTTGGCGCGTTCCAGTCGGCGTCGAACATCTCGATCATCGCGTTCGCCACCGAAGCGAACATGAAGCAATACACCGGTTTCGTGTTCGCATGCTTCTCGTTCAGCTCGCTATGCGGCGCACTGGTGTACGGCGCGAAGAACTGGACCATCCCGCTGTGGAAGCGCTTCTACTTCTGCCTCATCGTGGTGAATCTCGGCGTGGGCACGTTCATGTTCGCCAAGCATCTGTGGGTGATCATGATCATCTACCTGCTGATCGGCGTCTGCCAGGCACCCACGTGGATCAACGGCAATCAGCTGATGCTGCATCTGGTGCCTCCCACGCGATTCACCGAAGGCGTGGCGTGGATGGGCGCGATGAACTCGATCGGCTCGTCAGCCGGCTCAGCCATCGCGGGTGTCTTCATCGATCACATGGGATCGCATGGAGGCTTCCTGATGGCGACCGTGCTGGCGATCACCTCGCTTGCCATCGCCTTCGTCGGCTTCCGGCAGATCAAATCCAGCACCGAAACCCCGACTCTGACCGAAGTCAGCGTGTGATACGCCGGATGCCGCTCCCAAAACTCGCGGATACAAGGCATTTTTGAAGGAAAACACCCTCTATCTGCGAGTTTTGAGAGCGCATACCGCGCTACTTCGGCCAGCCCTCCGGCGTATGCGCGAGCGACCACAGGCCAAGCCGATGCGAGAAGCTGTTCTCCCACTTCGCTTCGAGCTCTTCCTGACTCAAACGGTTCTCGGACTTCCTCAAACGGTTCATCGCATTGGTATGCGTATCGTCAAGCAGCCACTTGCGGATCACGAAGTTCCAGATCATCACCACTACCGTGGCTACCAGCTTGCCGACATTCGTCCACAGCACGTACTTCGTGTGCATGGAATACATGGAATCATGCGGCATCCACGACGTGCTGGTCCACACGATCGCCTCGTTCATGAACCAGCCGATAAGCGCCGCCACGAAGAAAATCGCGATCTCCATCCAGCGCGCCATGTCCGGCCGGTGCTTGAACACGAATTTCATGCTCGCCAAGTAATTGAATATCAGCGAGACGAAGAACGAGATTGACGTGGCCAGCACGTTATGCATATGCGTCATCAGCAGAATGTTCATCAGACCCCAGTCGATGATGAACGCGATCACACCGACAATACCGAACTTCATCAGCTGTTCAATCAATTTCCTCACATTGATTGTCTAATACATATCGCTGACTTCACACCGCGGTTTTCCTGAACCGCCACTGATTTCACACATGGCCGCACAGCCCGCGCCCGCCGCGGAACCGATTAGGATAGGGAACGAACCCAATCAAGGAGGAATCATGCCCGTTATCCACACTCACGTATCCGTCAAGACCACTCCCGAGCAGCGCGAAGCGCTGAAGGCCGCCTACGGCAAGGCGATCACGGCCGTCCCCGGCAAGTCCGAGGGCTGGCTGATGTGCCCATTCGAGGATGATATGCCGATCTACTTCGGCGGCAGCGACGATGCCCCGGCCGCATACGTCGAGGTCAATGTGTTCGGCCGTTCCGTGCCCGGTTCTGCGTGGGAGAAGCTGACCAAGTCGATCATGGCCGCGCTCAACAGCGAGCTCGGCATCCCCGAGGACCGCACCTACATCCGCTACACCGCCACCACCGACTGGGGCTGGAACGGCGGTAACTTCTGAGCTCAGGTGTGATGGTATCCGCCGCTATATTGTCGCGCATGGCGTCACTGTGCGCGACCACCGTCACGCTGCGAGCCCTCACACAGTGACGTAAATCGCAAAACCCTTATTTTGCAAGGGTTGCGGGGGTGCGTCACGGAGTGTGAGGACGCACACAGTGACGTAACCCTCACACAGTGACGCCTTTTCTGCGGCACACAGGTTGCCGATATATAAATGAAAGAGCCCCTTGCGGCCAGTCGGCCCGTATGATCGGCCGACAATCCGAAAGGGGTTGTGATGATGCAGTCACGGTGTGCGGTCAGCGCGAGTGCGGCATGATTCCGCATGCCACGCCGCCGCACACTCTCACAGCACGCGTACCCCGGCACCCCGGCGGCACGCCTCTGCCGCAATCAGACGATCTTGGGCATCGGGGTGGTCAGGGACGTGGTGAGGTTCACGTGAACCAGCCCGGCACCTGCGTGCACTTCGACCTTCTTCAGGGTGACCGTACGCTCGTCTTCCGGAGCGCGGTCATTGTCGGTCATCGTGGCCGGGGACTTGACGGCGACCAGCGCCAGATCGTCCAGCGACATGCCGGCGGCCTTGCACAGATCATCCGCAGCACCCAGGGAATCCAGGAAACCGTCCTTGAGCAGCACACGGCTGGCCGGCACGCCGTAGGCGTTCTCGGCCACCCACTTCACGTTCTCCAGCAGGGCCATGCCCTTGTGGCTGTCATGCTTGGACGGCATCGACGCGTTGGACAGCACATCGACGAATGCGTCGATCTGGTCGCTCAGACCCTCGCCGCCGTCGCGATACAGGTTGCCGATGATGGGGTCGCGCAGCTCCAGACGGGCCGCGGTCTCGCGCAGTTCGGGAATCTGATCGTCCTCGCCGTTCCACAGGTTCACCAGCGGGAACGCCGGAATGTCGAGCTTCTCCAAGCGGTCCACGTGGAACGGGTAGCGCCACGCCAGCTCCGGGTCATCACGCCACGTCGAGGCGCGGGTCACGACGACCGCCGCGGACGGCCACTGCGCGCCATACTCGCGGCAGGCGATGTCGAGCCACTTCTGCGCTCCGGCGTCGGTGCCGTAACCGGCCTCGACGATGACCACATCGTGCAGGGCGCACGCCATCTCCACGGAGACCAGCGTCGGGATGCCGATCGACACGTTGGCGAACGGGCCGCCATGCACATACACCGGCGAGCCGTTCACCGTCTCGGTGAGCGCCGGCTTGACCGCATCGGCGAGCATATCGGTGATGCGCCACAGGTCGATGAAGTCGCCGAACTTGACTGGTTCGCCGTCCTTCGTGCCGGCGATCATCGCGGCCACGCGCTCGCCGATCTCATCCATCGAACGGGACAGCACGACGATCTGCATCAGCTCGGACGTCGGGGTGAGCACGACCTTCTCGGCGACGTTGTTCTTGCCCGCGTCCACGGTGATGGAACGCAGCGAGCGGGACGGCACTTCGGAGACGCGCGGCACGAGGATCGTGTCGATACGTCCCTCGTCCACAGCCTTCTCGGCGAAGGAGACGAGCAGGTTCTGCGCGGCGGCGATGGCGGCCATCTCACCGCACAGGCCCCAGTCGATGAGCTCGGGGTGGGTCAGCGAAGCCTTGCCGCCGCCCGAGGCACCGCCTTTGGAACCGGCGGCGGTGATGCCCATGCTCGGCTGGCGCAGCACGGCGGTCGCGTCGATGCCGCGAGCCCGCAGCGCATCGATCAGCGCGATCGTCGTCGTGGTCTTGCCCTCGCCGCGCGACGCCTTGAGCGGCGTATCGGCGGTGACGAGCACGACCTTGCCGTGCTTGCGCGGCGCGTCGGGATTGTCGTGCAGGTACTTCATAAACCCGAAGGCGTCGATCTTCTTGACCAGCCCGTACTGGCTGGTGAACTCCTCGATAGTAGTCATCAGTAGGTGAACCTTTCTGTAGATGTATGACGCTTGCTTACCGTCGAAGCGGCTGGCGGCCGAAAACGCTTGGCCGGGAGCCTCTCAGCGCATCAGTTGTCGGAGCGGTTGAAACCGTTCTTCATCTTCATGCTCACGGTGTAGAGCACGGTGTCGAGCAGCTGGTCGGTCTCGGTCTTGAGCTGGTCGGCCATGGTCTGGTTGGCGGCGGCGAGGATGTCGCGCACCTCGTCGTTACGGGTCGCGTCGATGATGTCCTCGGGATCCATCGGCTCGACGTCGCCGTCCGCGTTCGCCGCCTCCAACTCCGCGTCGGCCAAGGCGGCCGCGGCCTCGTCGGCACCGCCCAGACGCGCGACCTGCTCGTCGGTGGCGGCGATCAAACGGTGGCCCATCGCGCCGGTCTTCTCCTGATAGCGCTCGATGGCGTTGGAGGTCTCCGCGAACGCCGCGTCGCACAGCGCGGCGATGATGCGGTTCTCCCAGTAGAAGTTCTCGGAAGTCACGCGCGTGGTCGTGTCTTCCAGATACTTCGGCGTTTCGTTGACGTTCGGGTAGAACGGCACCAGCGTGTTGAACGGGTTGGAGCCGTAGGCGATCCACTGGATCGCGCGGTCCGACTGCGGACGGTACGGGCGAATCTGCATGACGGCCAGCTGGCTCTGGCGGTTGATGCCGATCGGGCGGTACATGTGGCGTGTGTGCTCGTCGCCGAGGTGGCCGTACGGGTCGAACGGCGTGCCCTGATAGTGCGAGCTGAGCACGTACTTTACGTCCTCGATCGTCACCTTGCGCTCGGGCTGACGGGCCCACGGGATGTCATCGCTGTCCGGGCGGTGGTCGGCCTCGGGGCCGTCCCACATCTCGTCGTACGGGTTGAGGAACCGCTGCATGACCCATGCGCGCGGCGTGTTGTACACGTGATCAGAGTCGGAGTGCGAGCCGAAGGCATCACGCGGGTTGAACGGCGACGTCGATTCGACGGCCAGATCAAGGTGATTGCGCTCGATGAATTCGACCAGATCCTCGGAGCACATGTGGTTCTCCTGCTCACCGAGGGCGTCATCGAGGTCGAATTCGTCGATGCCGAGCTGGTTCGGCATCGTCACATACGCTTCGTCGGGCACGCGCTTGGCGATCCAGTGATGGCCACCGACGGTTTCCATCCACCAAATCTCGTCGGCGTCCGAGAACGCGACACCGTTCATCTCATAGGTGCCGTATTCCTTAAGAAGGTCGCCAAGCCGCTGCACGCCCTCACGCGCGGTGGTGACGTACGGCAGCACGATGGTCAGGAAGTCCTCCTCGCCGATGCCGCCGGGCACGGCCGGCTCGTAATCCGAGTCACCTTCCCGCCCGCGTGCCGTCCGGTATTCCACAAACGGGTCGGCGCCGAGCACGCGCTCATTGGTGGTCAGCGTTTCGGTGGCGCTCATGGCCACGTTCGCCTCGTTGACGCCGGCCTCGCCCCAGATGCCTTCCTTCAGGTCGGCGTTCGGCACTGCGGTGTACTGCAGTGGATCGTCGGGCAGGTCAATGGTCAGGTGGCTGATGACGCTGCGGTATTCGCGCGGCTGTTCATCGGGCTTGACGACGATGAACCGCTTCGGGTTGAATTCGCCGTTGGCGGAATCCTCGTTGCGGGCGATGATGGTCGAACCGTCATAGCTGGCGTCCTTGCCGACCAGAATCGTGGTGCATGCCATAGTATTCGGTACTGTCCTTTCTTGCTGTGCACACGCTGTCGCGTGCACGTTGCGGCGCACATCCGCGGCGCGCCTCCTGTCACATGAGTGTATGACTCCGTACGGGAGTATACGGCATCAGCCCTCAGGCTTTTCCGGTGATGAACATCACACCCTGATCGGTGACGTGGTCGACGTCACGCAGCGCGTGGAACAGCTCGTTGAGCCAGAATCCTTGGTTCAGACCCGGCAACGGCTTCGCGGTGCCCCACACGTGCAGCGAATAGTCGTGGTCCTTGTCGGGCGGCTGGGGCCCGTTGTAGCGCATCGTCACCTGCGGATTCGTGCTGCCGACCAGCTTGCTCGCGGCCGACGTGCGGCCCTGCACGGTCTCGGGAATCATGGAGGGCAGCTGCCGGGAGAAGTCCGGCGGAATCTGCAGTGCATGGGAATCGTTGAAGTCGTACATCAGCGCGTCGATGGGCAGATTGGCGACCGTCCAGTGAATCCATTCGAATCCGCAGACCGGGATGGAGTCGGGGTCGGTGAACGCCCAGTGCAGGTACCGGGCGGCGGGATCGATCTCGTCGATATAGAACGGGAAGGAGATGACGGGCACGCCGTCGGTGCGGTATTCGGGCGCGGCGGCTTTGGCGAAGTCGTCGGGCATCACCGTGAAGTCAGCGGAAATCTTCATGTCTCCAGTATCGCGCATGAGCGTGACGTGCGGCACCCGTCTGCAGGCCACGCCGCGCGCGACGGCAGACCGGCCGCAACAAGCCACCGTCCCCCGCCGGGGTTTATCCGACGGGGGACGGTGGAGAAAGAGTCAGTCAGGCCGACCGGTCACGACTGGCCGGTCTGACTGGGGATCAGGCGGAGTGCTTGCGGCGAATCATCACCACGCTCACTCCGACGGCGAGCAGCATCAAGCCGAGGCCGGCGAGCGCGCCGACGGCGGCGCCGGTCTTCGCGACACCGTCGCCCTTGCCGTCGCCGTCGTTCTTGCCGGTTTCGGCGGCCTTGACCGTGACGCTGTAGGTCACGTCGATGACCGTGCCGTCGGCCATCGTGTACTGCACGACGAAGCTGTCGTCACCGGTCTTGTCGCCGGCCGCATACACGAGCGTGCCGTCGGCGATTTCGGCCTTGCCGAGCTTGCCTTGCTTGATGATGGAGCGGCTCTTCCAGCCCGCCACGTCCTTCGGCTCGGTGACCGTACCGGTCTTGCCGGCGGTCACGTCGCCGGTATCGGCCTTGACGGACTTGTGATCGGGCGTCGGCTTGGTCTCATCCACGACGGTGATCTCGACGCTGCCGGACTTGTCCGTGCCGTCGGTCGAGGTGGCCGTGATGACGACCTTGCCGGCCTTCTTCGCGGTGATGACGCCGTTGGCGTCGACCGTCGCGATGGATTCGTCGCTCGACTTCCACGTCACCTTCTTGTTGGTGGCGTTGCCGGGCTTGACGGTCGCGGTGGCCTGGAGTGTCTTGCCGACGGAGACGGTGGTGCCGGCCTCGACGGTGACCTCCACGCTGGTGACAGGGACGGTCTCGACGGGCTTGGCCGTCACGGTGATGTCAAGCGTGCCGGACACGCCACCGGCCGTGGCGGTGATGGTCACCGTGCCGGCCTTCTTGGCGGTCACGACGCCGTCCTTGTCGACCGTGGCGACGGACTCGTCGCTCGACTTCCACGTGACCGTCTTGTCGGTCGCGTCAGCCGGGGCGACGGTCGCCGTCAGGGTCGTGGAGGCGCCTTCGACGAGCTCCTGCTTGCCTGTCACGGTCACGGACTGGACCGGGATGACGGTCGGGGCCTTGTCGCTCACCGTGATCTTCAGCGTGCCGGACACGCCACCGGCCGTGGCGGTGATCGTCACTTCGCCGGCCTTCTTCGCGACGACCTTGCCGTTGGCGTCAACCGTCGCCACAGTGGCGTCGGAGGACTTCCACGTGACCGTCTTGTCGGTCGCATTGGCCGGGGCGACGGTCGCCGTCAGGGTCTGCTCTCCATCGACGGTCATCGCGGCGTCGCCGGCAACGGTGACGCTGGTGACGGGCACGGTCGCGGCGGAGACGGTGATCTCGATGGAACCGAACTTCGTCTTGTCGCCGTTCGACGTGGCGGTGATGGTCACCTTGCCGGCCTTCTTCGTGGTCACCACGCCGTTGGCGTTGACCGTAGCTACGGCGGCGTCGGAGGTCGACCAGGTGACGGACTTGTCGGTCGCATTGGCCGGGGCGACGGTAGCCGTAAGAGTGACGGTGTCGCCTGCGGTGGCGGTGTTGGCGCCGGTCACGGTCACGCCGGTGACGGGCACGTTGGCGCTCGCCTTCTTCGTGATCGTGTACGTGGTGCCTTCGGTGGTATCGAACACGAGCAGCGAGGCGCCGTCCGCGTTGGTCACGACCTTGGCGTTCACGGCGGTGTCACCGTTCTTGACCTCGTAGTTCTGGGCGCCGCCGGCGGTGATCTTGACGGCCGCCTGCTTGCCCTTGTTGGAGGTCAGCTTGACTTCGGTGGCCTTGCCGTTCTTCCATGTCGTGCCGACGGTGAAGTTGCCGCGGGCCACGAGGCCGCTCACCGAGCCGCTCGCCCAGGCGTCGGGCAGGGCGGGCAGGATGTTCGTGTAGTTCACGTACTTCTTGCCGTCGGTGTCGGTGAAGGTGGAGTTGGACTGCAGTAGCATTTCGTCGACACCGGAGGTGTTGCCGAAGTTGCCGTCGATCTGGAACGGTGCATGGTAATCGAACAGGTTTGCATACATCGCGTTCTTGAGCTGCAGCTCGACCAGCTGGTACGTGGTGTTGCCGTCGCCGGTGCGAGCCCACGAATTGATGCGCTGGCCAATGGCCCAGCCGGTGTTGGACTGCAGCACGCTGCCCTTGAAGCAGCGGTACCTCAGCGAGGTCTTGGCCGCATCCATGTACTCGGAGTTGTCGATGGTGATCAAATCACCGGGGAACAGTCCGAGCAGGTGGGACATGTGACGGTGCTGGTTGTCCGTCTGGTAGCCGCTGATGGCGGATCCATCCTTCTTCTTGCCGAGCGCACCTTCGAAGTACCATTCCTTGATCTGGCCGGAGTCGCCGACCTCGATCGGCTTGAGCAGGCTCTTGGCGCAGCTCCAGGAACGGTTGGCGTTCGCATCGGTGAAGTTGCCGCTGTCATTCTTGGCCCAGTTGTCGGCCGAGCAGTCGGTGGTATTGCCGACCAGACCGTCCGGATCTCCCTTGGCCTTGGCCGCCTCGATGGCGTCGTTGAGCATCTGCCACACGAGCGAGCTCTCATACGTGTTGCCGTCGGTGCCCAGCGGGCCCTGTTCGGGCGAGTACGCGACGCCGGTGGTCAGGCGGTCACCGGAGCTGGAGCCGGCCTTGTGCAGCATGTAGTTGACGTAGAAGTGCGATTCCTCCTTGAGCAGCGCGTACACGCGATTAAGCAGGGCAGGGTCGCCGGAGTACTCGTACGCCTCGTACACGTTCTGCAGGATCCACGGCACGGCGGCCGGGCTCCAACCCCACGAGAACGATTGACCGGGTGCGGTCCAGCCGTAGGCGGTGTTCTCGGTGTGGGCCATGTAGCCCTCGCCCTCGCCGATCGGCGTGGTCTCGGGGTTCGTCGTCTCCGCGCCCGCGTAGACCTTGGCGGTCACACGGCCGGGCTTGACCAGACCCTCCACATACTCGATGAGCGGCTCGGCGAGCTCTCCCATGTTGGCCGAATAGGTCGGCCAGTAGTTCATCTGGAGGTTCACGTTCATGTGGAAGTCGGAGCCCCAAGGCGTGTTGCCGTGGGCGTTGTCGCCCGCGGTGACCGACCAGATGCCCTGCAGGTTGCTGGGCAGCTGACTGTTCTCACGGGAGGAGCCGATGGTCAGGTAGCGGCCGTACTTGTACACCAGCGTCTCCAGCTCGCGCTTCTGCGCGGTGGTTGCGGAGCCCCTCTGGTACGCCTTGAGCAGCGCGTCGGTGGCGACGGCGCCGTCGGAGCTGTGGCCGGACTGGCCCAAATCGATCTTCACGCGGTCGTAGATGGCGGAATGATCGGCGATGTGCGCTTTCTTGACGGCGGTATAGCCCTTGTTGGCGGCGTCCTGCACGACCTTGGCGACGCGGGTATTCACCTCGGCGGCGGTTTCGCCGGTGCGGTAGGACGGATACTTCTGCTTGTAGTCCGTCGCGGCGGCGATGTACAGCGTGACCGCCTTCGCGTCGGAGACCTTCAGCGAAGCGCCGTCGGCGCCTTCGGAGAGCGTGCCCTCACCGTTGTCGAGGACGACCTTGATCTGCGAGTTGTACAGCAGGCCGTTGTTGCCGAGAGCGCCCTTGACGGTGAGCGTGTCACCCTTGACCGTCGTGGTTTCGCCGGTCTTGGAGTAGTTCGTGTTGGTCGGCATGCTGACGTTGAAGTTCAGCTTGCCGGCTTTGCTGGCCGTGAGGCGGGCGACCATGACATTGTCGGGGTTCGACGCGAAGTATTCGCGCGTGTAGGTGACGCCGTCATGCTTGAACGTGACGTCGGCCTTGCCCTTGCTCAGGTTCAGGTCGCGGCGGTATTCGGTGACGGTCGTGTCGTTGAACCCGTAGTCGAGGTAGATGTCGCCCCAGTTCAGGTAGTTGCCCTGCTCGGCCGCGTTCTCGCCGCCGGTCAGGTTGCCGGGATTGACCGTCTCGGCGCCGTTCGCGAGCTGCTTGTTGAGCGCGCGCAGCGTGGCGCCGTTCTGACCCTTGGTCTCGTTGTTGCCGCCGTTGTAGCTGGTCGAGGATCCGGGGCCGCCGGTCCACAGCGTCTCCTCGTTGAAGGTGACGCGTTCACGGCTGACCTCGCCCCAGACGGTGCCGCCGATCTTGCCGTTGCCGAACGGCAAGGTGGTCTGCTGCCAACGGTTGTTGTCGGGGTTGCCGTAATTGCCGCCGGCGGTGGCGGTGGCGTCAGTCTGCGACGCGGGCTGCTTGTACCACAGCCAGTCGTCTTTGCTGGTGTCGCCGTCTCCGCCGTCCTCAACACTGGCGATGACATAGGCGTTGAACGAAGCGGCGATTTCGGGGTCCTTGTTGTACTTCACGGTAATAGGGTATACGCCGATGCTGGCACTATCGAAAGCGCTGGTGTCGATGGTGTAGTTATCCTCACCGTTGCCTTCGGTCAGCGTCTTGACCGTGCCGTCGGCCGTGCTGGTGGCCTTGACCACGAGTCCGGCCTTGTCGAACGCCTCGCCCTTCTGGTACTTGACCTTGGTCGGGCCTTCGATGCTCAGCGTGTATGCCTTCGGCTTCTTGGTGACGGACAAGGTCGGCTGCATGGCCTCGGTGGCGCCGGTCAGCGAGGTGACTTCCTTGCTGCCGAAACGCATGTCGGACTTGTTGAGCTCGCCCAGGGCCAGCGTGATCTTCTTCTCGGTGGCGCCGGCGCTGAACTTGGCGAACTCTGCCTTGATGATGTCGGTCACGTCGAGCAGAACCTTCTTGGCGTTGCCCGATTCGACGGTCATGCCATCGGAATACTTCTTAGATCCATAAGCGAACGCATGGGACGTCGCGGTCTTCGTGGTATCGGTCACCTCGAAGTCCGGGCGGTTCGCCCACGTGGCATTGTTGGTGTCGCAGGGAGCGGTGCCGGTGCACCGCGACGTGTCAACAGCGACCACCTTGACCTTATCGGTGGCCGTGGCGGTCTTGTCTGCACCGGCGTAGCCCAGATACGTCAAGGTGAGGATGGAGTGCTCGGGCGCCGCGGTGTAATCGGACAGGTCGAACGTCATCAGACCCATCTTGGCGTCTGTGACATCACTGACGTCGGTGGACTTGAACTTCTCACCGAAGTCGCCGTAATCGCCTTCCGGCTGCAGCGCGCCGACATAGGCCGCAGTGTTCTTCTTCTCGTTCTTCTCGCTGGCCCATGCCTGCAACGTGGTGTCGGCGGAGGGCTTGAGATCGTCCTTGGTGGACACGGAAACGGTCAGCTTCGGAGCCATGTCTGCGGTCGCGCCGTTCAGGGACGTCGTGCCTTCGGAACTGGCGAAACGAACCTCGGTCTTCTTGGTCTCGCCCACGGCCAGGGTGATGACCTTCTTGCCTTCGGCGAACTGCTGGCGCACGATTTCGGTCACATCTACGGTGACCTTCTTGGTATTGGCGGGAACCACGGTGATGGCGTCGCCCGTGTAAACCGTCGTACCGTACTCGAACGGCTTGGACTCGGCGACGAATGAGGAGTCGTTGATGCTGAACTTCGGCTTGGTCGCGCCGGTCGCGACATTCGCGCCGCAGTCTGTGGCGTTATTGGTGCACACGGTGGTGTCGACGGGGGTCACCTTGATGGTGTCGGTGTCGGTGGCCGTCGGGTTGCCGCGGTAGCCGAGGTACGTCATCTCGAACGTTGCGGAATCGGGGGCATGGTCGTAGGCGCTCAGGTCGAACGTCAGCAGACCGGTCTTCAGATCGGTGGTGTCCGCGGCATCCGTGGACTCGAACTTCTCGCCGAACACGCCTTGCGAGGGCCCTTGCAGTGTGCCGATGTACGGCTTGGACGCCATTGAGGAATTCTTCTCGCTCGTCCATGTCTGCAACGTGGTATCGGCGGAGGGGGTGATGGTTGCTGTGGTGGAGGACGAGGCGTCGGACGCTGCCGCTCTCGTCGTGCCGACCGCGACGGCCGACGCAGGTAGTCCGGCCAGCAGCTTTGCCGGTTCATGTTAATATATACATTGTTTACTAAAAGAATCAAGTCCGTCGGCGATTTGTGTCTTCAATTGGAATCACAGCTCTCAGAAAGTCCCTGGATACCGTTGTTCCCAGAATTACGTAACATTCTTGGCATTATTATCACAGGGTGCAGGGCCGCCGGCAAGACCGCCCCCAGCCTCGCTACGCTCGGCAGCTCCTGACAGCGGGAGCACACCATCCGCGCCATCGGCCGGCCAAGTCGTCAGCGCAGCCGGTCGCGTACCACACCAGCGCAAAATCACATCAAAATCGCATTGTGTGGCCAGCCAGTCTGCCTCACAATGAAATGTGAACCCTCACATCACGTGGTGTGGCACAACATGCACCGCAAAACCGCCATTTTTCAACGGCCCGAAACGACTCCTCCGATGCCCGCGTACCACACCAGCCCAAAAACCATCGAAAAACGCATTGTGTGGCAAACCGAGAGGGCGATACGCGCCGGACGCCCCTCTGCTCTCGTCACAATCATGTTCTATGGAAGCACACCGGCCATCTGCCGCACCAGCGCATCCGCTCTCAACAATCCTTCTCCCGTTTGCGTCGCTATGTGCGCGCCGGAACGACGACCGTGCGCACATAGGGACGCAAACCACAGTCCCCGAACCCGTCGCGCACCATATATAGGAAATTCTCCGCCCATCACTCGCCTACATAGCAAACAGCCCGGCGAGCCCACGCACGGCGCACTGCCATGCGTAAGTTCACCGGGCTGTCAGCCTCATCAATCCAGCGAGCGCAACGGGCGCCCCATCAATCGGTGAGTGTGAATTGGCTGTTGTAGAGGTCGGCGTAAAACCCTCCCGCCGCGAGCAGTTCCTCGTGGGTACCGCGCTCGATCACGTCGCCGTGGTTCATGACGAGAATCATGTCGGCGTCGCGGATGGTGGAGAGGCGGTGCGCGATGACGAAGCTCGTGCGCCCCACGGTCAACGCATCCATGGCCTTTTGGATGAGTTCTTCGGTGCGGGTGTCGACGGAGGAGGTGGCTTCGTCAAGGATGAGGATCGGAGCGTCCTGCACCATGGCGCGGGCGATGGTGAGCAGCTGGCGCTGTCCTTGGGAGAGCGAAGTGTTGTCGTCAAGCACGGTGTCGTAGCCCTGCGGCAGAGAGCGCACGAAGTGGTCGAGTCCGACGGCCTTGCATGCGGAGACGATCTGCTCGTCGGTGACGCCGGGCTTGGAGTAGGCGATGTTTTCGCGCACGGTGCCACGGAACACCCATGTATCCTGCAGGACCATGGAGAACTGGTCGTGTACGTTCCAGCGCGGCACGGAAGTGGTGTCGATGCCGTCGATGGAGATGGAGCCGCCGGAGATCTCGTAGAAGCGCATCAGCAGGTTGACCATGGTGGTTTTGCCGGCGCCGGTCGGACCGACGATGGCGACTTTCTGGCCGGCGGAGACGCTTGCCGAGAAGTCGTGGATGATCGGCTTGTCGGGCTCATAGCCGAATCGCACGTGACTGAATTCGACGTCGCCGCGCACGGTCCGGGGGTTGCCGGCCGCATCGTAGCCGAGCAGCTGCGAACGCTGCGAAGCCGTCATACCGGCGGTGGCATTCGCGCGAGTGCCGCGATGCGCCAGCTTGCCGCTGTCCGTCCGTGCCGTGCTCGCAGCGGCATCAGCCACGCCGAGTTCGGCCTTGGTCGGTTCCGCATCCATCTCCGGCTCTTCGAGGAAGCCGAACACGCGCTCGGCGGCGGCCGCGCATCGCTGCAGGTTCTGGAACGCCTGCGCGAACTGGCTCAACGGCTGGGTGAACAGGCGGATGTACATCATGAACGCGACGATCACGCCGAATTCGATCTGCCCGTCCATGGCGAGCGCCGCACCGACCACGCACACGATCACGTAGCCGAAGTTGCCGACGAAGTTCATCAACGGCATCATCAGACCTGACAGGAACTGCGATTTCCAGCCGGATTCGTACAGGTCGGCGTTGTACTTCTCGAAGCGGCGGATTGAGTCGGCCTCGCCGTTGTACGCCTTGACGATGAGGTGGCCGGCGTACATCTCCTCGATGTGGCCGTTGACGTCGCCGAGCGCCATCTGCTGGCGGGCGAAGTATTTCTGCGAGGATTTCATGATGACCATCATGATGATGAGTCCCAGTATGCTCGCGCCGATCGCGCACAGGGTCATGATGACGTTGTTGTAGAACATCATGACGAGCGCGCCAACGAACAGCGTCGCCGAGGTGATGAGCGAGCCGAGGGACTGGCCGAGCGTCTGGCCGATGGCGTCGACGTCGTTGGTGATGCGGGAGAGTACGTCGCCGTAGCTGACCTTGTCGAAGTATTTGAGCGGCAGCTTGTTGATTTTGACCGAGATCGATTCGCGCAGGCGCTGGGCGGTGCGCTGGGTGACGTTCGCCATCATCCAGCTTTGCACGTAGCTGAGCACCGCGTAGCCGACGTACAGTGCGACGAGCAGCCAGGCGATGCGGCCGACGGCGTTGAAATCGACCGAGTTCATCACCGGCTTGCCGTTCACGATGGCCGGCAGTCCCTTGACGATCTCGTTGGTCATGTCCTTGAGCTTGTCCGGTCCGATGATCTGGCATATCGTGCCGGCCGCGCCCAGCACGAGCGCAATGATGATGACGGGCAGGTAGTTGCGGCAGTAGTGGACGAGCTTGCCCATCACGTTGCCGAAATTGGCAGGCTTTTCGACCGTGCGGCCGCCGCCCATTGGTCCTCTTGGTCCTGGCATTTGTTACTCCTTAAAAGTCCGTATTGATCTCACGCGGTCAGTTCCGACTGACTGAGCTGGGATTCGGCGATCTGACGGTAGACATCGCAGGTGTCGAGCAGTTCCTGATGGGTGCCTTGGCCGACGACCTTGCCGTCATCGAGCACGATGATGCGGTCGGCGTTCATGATCGTGCCGATGCGCTGGGCGACGATGAGCTTGGTGGATCCCTTGGCTTCTTTGGCGAGTGCGTCGCGAACTTCGCGGTCGGTCTTGAAGTCGAGCGCGGAGAACGAGTCGTCGAAGATCAGGATTTCGGGGTGGCGGTAGACGGCGCGCGCGATTGACAGGCGCTGCTTCTGGCCGCCGGAGACGTTGGACCCGCCTTGTGCGATCGGGGCGGTGTATGTGCCGTCCATGCGCTCGACGAACTCGGTGGCCTGAGCGACGCCGGCCGCCGCCTTGACCCGGTTCATCTGTTCAGTCGGCATTGCGGCGCCTTCCGCTCTCTTGCCCGCGGCGATGAGTTCGGCTTCGCGTTTGCGGCCGGCCGGAGTGGAGGTGTCGGCCATTTCGACGTCCGCGGAGCTTGCCCCGTTCACGTCGTCGCCGTAGCTCACGTTGGATGCGACCGTGCCCTTGAACAGCACGGACTGCTGCGGCACGTATCCGATCTTGTCGCGAAGGGCTTTCAGATCGTATTCGCGCACGTCCACACCGTCGACGAGCACCTGCCCGGCCGACACGTCGTAGAAGCGCGGCACGAGGTTGATGAGGCTGGACTTGCCGGAGCCGGTGGAGCCGATGAACGCGACGGTCTGGCCCTTTTCGGCGGTGAAGTCGATGCCTTCGAGCGTCGCCTCGCGTGAGCCGGGGTAGGTGAAGCTCACATTGCGGAACTCGACGGTGCCGGTTTTCCCGCCGCCCAGACGCGCCACGTCGGCGGCGGTCTTGGTGCCGGTTTTGACGATCGGATCGGTGTCGAACACTTCGAGCACGCGTTGCGCGGACACGTCGGCGCGCGGCCAGAGCACGAATACCATGCTCATCAGCAGGAAGCTCATGATGACCTGCACGGAGTAGTTGGAGAAGACGACCATGTTGGAGAACACGTTGAGCTTGTCCGTCAGGCCGGCGGCGTCGATCAGATAGGCACCGATCCAGTAGACGGCGAGCATCAGGCCGTTCAGGACGGTGTTCATCAGCGGCATCATGAACGCCATGACGCGGTTGGTGAACAGCTGCGTGTCGGTGAGGTCCTTGTTGGCCTTGGTGAACTTGGCCTCCTGGTAGTCCTCGGCGTTGTAGGCGCGCACGACGCGCAGGCCGGTGAGGTTTTCGCGGGCCACGAGGTTGATGTTGTCGGTGAGCTTCTGCATGGCCTTGAACTTGGGCATGACCATGGCCATCATGATGACGACGGCGACGAGCAGGATGACGACGGCGATGCCGGTGGCGAGAGTCCATTCGAAACCTTCGCCGGCGATCTTGCATATGGCCCATACGGCCATGATCGGCGACTTGACGATGAGCTGCAGGCCGATGGTGATGAACATCTGGATCTGCGTGATGTCGTTGGTGGAGCGGGTGATGAGGCTCGCGGTGGAGAATTTGCTCATTTCGGCGGGGCCATAGGATTCGACCTTGCGGAATTCGAGCGAGCGCAGGCGCTGGGTGAATGACGAGCCGACGCGTGCGGAGATGTAGCCGGTGACGATGGCACAGGCGACGGAGCCGAGGGAGATGAGCAGCATCTTGCCGCCGGCGATCCAGATGTCGCTCATCGCGCTGCCCGGCGTCTCGACGAGCGTGGTGATGTCTGACATGTAATCGGGCAGTTTGAGGTCGAAGAAGACCTGCCCGACGATGGTCACCAGGGCGATGAGCATCTGACCGATCTCCGCTTTGGAGAGGTATTTCAGGATGCGAAGCATTGGCTTTCCCCTTGTGTTTTGTTGGTGATTGGTTACGTTATTTGCCGCGGCATCGATATCCGATGCCCGAATTAGTTTCTGTTGTTAGATTACTTACAGTGTAAGATATTACGCATTATTCTGTGTATTCGCTGTGAATGGCGCGCTTTGCGCTGGCTGCGCACGAGAGACACGGCACGCACGCCGTCCCCCACGTCATCCGCAGCCGGCGGAAGAAGCTACTCCTCGCCGGCCTTCGCGCGCTCGGTCCGCATATGATCGGCGACACGCCTGTCACGCTCGGCGAACGCGGCCCGCACCTCATCGGGGGTCGGGCGCGGCGCGCCGGGATGGCAGATGGCCATGTATGTCGAGAACTCCGACAGCAGATCAACGAACTCGCGCGTGCGCCGCTCCCCCATCTGCGAGAAGATCCAACAGATTGCCGAACGCATCTCCTCCAAGTCGCACTTGGACCGCTCTCGCCCGGCATCCGTAAGGTTCACGCGGATGATGCGGCGGTCGTCCGGGTCGATGTCTCGGGTGATCAACCCTTTTTTCTCCAGAGCGGCAAGCACTGTGGAGATGCGGCCGGAGCTGGCCTTCAGCGAACTGGCGAGCTGCGACGGCGTCATGGTGCCGCGCAGTGCGAGCTCGTGCAGAATGAATGGCTCGCCATGCGCACCGCGCGCGAACTCCTTCTGCATCTTGGAACGGTTGCCCCACACGCTGGCGTACAGTTCGCTGAGCGCCTCCCGCTCAAAACCCATTTCGCACCGCCTTCCGATTCGACCATTGCCGCACTACCGCGCTCCGCGGAGTACCGCCAATACATTCCAGCGGCATATACATCGTGCAAACATCTGTAATATTATCTCACACCGTAAACAATTTACAGTATGTGATTATATGTCCGCGCCTTACTCCCCTGCTACTAACTTGATCTGTACGCATTTTTTCCGTACAACCATTCTATGGCGACACTAACGAAGCAAACGGTATCGAAACAGAAAACGTCCCGGCTTGACATTCGACTGACGGATGCGCAACGGCAGCTCATCGAGCGTGCCGCCGAGCTGACCGGCAGCACGCTCACGCAATGGACCGCTCGCCATCTCCTGGAATCAGCCCGTAAGGATATAGAAGAAGCAACCGTCCTGCATCTGGAATCACAGGCATTCGAAGATTTCATACAGGCATTGGATCAGCCGGTTCCGCCAGCAGCCGAAAAACTCACGGAAAGGGATCCGCAGTGGGCATGATCCATCATTTCCAACGTCCGCGCAAGCTCGGCCCGGAAGAGAGAATGGGGAAGTTCTCTTGTGGAGTACCGTTCATCGACAAGTGGGCCGCACAACACGCACCGTCATCGGCCCAGCATGGGACGGCCGTCGCGTACGTGTCATTCACTGCGTCAGGTGAACCGGCGGGATTCTACACGCTGAGTGCATATTCGGTACTGCGAGCACGATCCGCCAGCGGCGCACTAGGGTCACGTGCGCTCATTGTGGAACCTTACGACGATAAAGCACGCGCGTTCTATGCGCATTTCGGTTTTCAACCGATTCCCGGAACCACCAGCATGTATCTCAGGCTCGTTTGACGACGAGCCTGTTCCGTATTTATGACGGTGACTCATAGCGTTGATTCACGGCAGTAAAGACAGCTCCTCAGGGGCGAGCGTGAGATTGACTGCGGCGAACGAGTCCCGGACCTCATGCGGGTTGCGGGCACTGGGAATGGTGAACAGACGGTCATATCTGGTCAGCTCCCACGCGAGCACCACACGCTGGTACGAGACGCCGCGGGCCGCTGCGGCCGTGCGGAACGGATCATACGCATGACTGTCGAATGCGTCTAGGAACCCGCCGAGCGGCGACCAGCACACAAAATCAAGACCGAGATCGGCACAGTGACCCATCGTATGCTCGGGGTCGGGATGCGATGGCGAGAACTGGTTCTGCACCGCAATCAGACGGTCGCCGAGAATCCCACGGGCTGTGTCAATCTGCGCATTGTCCACGCGCGAGATGCCGGCGAACCGAATCACGCCCTCATCCAGCAAGGTTTTCAGCGCGCCGACCGTATCCTCATACGGAACCGCGGGGTCAGGGCCATGCGAATACAACAGATCGAGCGCGTCGACGCCGAGGCGGAGAGCGGACTCCTTCGCGTCACGAATCATCGTCTCCGGGCGCGAGTCGGCCATCCACCCGTACCGGCTGCCGGCCGCCTGCAGGTGCTGTCGCTCGGATGCGGATGCGCTCGCGCCGTCGCCCGGGGATTGCTGAGGATCTTCCGCGTCGCGGTTCGTCACTTCCAGCGTTCGGCGATAACCAGTCTTCGTGGCGACCAGAACCTCATCGCGCGGACCGCTCCAGCTGGCGAGCGCCGCATGAACCAGCATCTCGCCGTACCCGAAATCACGCGGCACGCCTGTACCGTCAGGCCCCGGTTCGCTTGGCAGATAATACGACCATGCGGTGTCGAGATAACGCACTCCGGCGTCAAGCGCGGCATGGATCGTGCCGATGGCCGTCGCCCGGTCCGGGCGTCCCTCGATAGAGAGCGCCATCGTTCCCATGCCGAGGCGCGGCATGCGCGCTTTCCCCGCAAACTCCACAACGTTCGATGTCACCATGCCACCATCATCCCACGCGACACGAACACAGGGCCGACTGGCAATGCGCCAGCCCATGAGTCCCGGCCCCGGTTCCTTTCGACTTGTTCCGGCGAAAGTCCCATCCGAAGACACTCAGATGGGACTTTGGCGGGATGGGTGGACTTCACCTCCCGCGTGAGGCCCCGGCAGTCAACAAAAAGTCGGCCGGCCACCGAATAGGTGACCGACCGGCATCATATGCCGATCCGCTGATTCAGCGCCGGGGCTCGCGCCGACGGCGGGCGGCAAGCGCCGCGCCGACACCGACCGCGAGCAGTGCCGCGAACGCGCCGAACACGCCGCTCACAGAGGCGCCGGTCTTCGACAGGCCGGGCTGCTTGTTGCCGGCATCCGGCTTGTTCGGCTTCACCGTGTCGCCGGGTTTCGTCGGCTCAGTCGGCTTCGTCAGTTCGGTCGGTTCGATCGGCTTGCTCGGTTCGATCGGCTCGGACTTCTCCCTGACGGTCACGACACGCTTGACCGTGTACGACGCACCTTCGGAGTCGGTCACCGAATACGTCAGCGTGTATTCACCGGCCTTCTCGGTGTTCACCGAACCTTCGACCAGGATCTTGTCGGTCAGATCGCCGTCCTCCTCATCGGAAGCGGCCGCACCGGCCTTCGGGTCGAACGCGTCGACGTTGATGTTCTGCTTCGCGGATGCGTTGAGCAGCTGGTAGGTGGCACCGTCGGACGTGTCGAAAATCCACCGGGCCGCGGGGTCGGACTTGGCGTCTTCCACCGACTCATCGCTGAAGGCGTTGGTGCCGTCCTTGGCGACGAGCACCTTGCAGTCCGTATTGGTGATGACGTAGGCCTTGAGGCCGGGGCGCTCGGTGTCGGACTGGTCGATCTGGGTGAACTTCCAGGCCTGCTTCTTGGTGTCGGTCAGGGTCTCGGGCGTGTCGGCGATGGACAGTGCGGAATCGCCGGAAGCCGTGGCGGACAGGTTCTTGCCGGACTGCACGCCGACAAGCTGGTAGGTGTGCCCGACTAGGCGATCACCGAGACGGGATGGAACGCCCACAAGGCGTTCCGCGCCATGCCGCACGACGCGCAGACCGCATTTGCCATCCGCATGCTGTTCACCCACCGCGACGCGGACCGCTACGGCGCCGACATGTTCCTGCACTACGAGCGCGGCTTCAACGTGCGCTTCGAGGGTGCCGGCTCGAACAATTACTGAATTCGGGCATCGGAGCGCCGGAGGGATCCCGGACGCGCGAGCCGCCAAGCGCGACACACGCACAACACGCGACGGTTTTGCTTGTCCGCGAGTCTGTGGTATTCTCTTCGAGTTGTCTGTTGAGGCCAAAAGGCCGCGGCAAACAGCGTAATGGAGGATTCGCCTAGTGGTCTATGGCGCACGCTTGGAAAGCGTGTTGGTGTAACAGCCTCACGAGTTCGAATCTCGTATCCTCCGCTAGCAGGGTTTTCGGATGATTCCGAAAGCCCTTTTTTCATGCCCGAAAATGGCTCCCTTTCAGCGATTCCAACCAATTTGGCCCATATGCCATTTTGCCGCGTGATGCCTTCGAATGACGTTGGAAACGCCGATATCGGTGACACACATGACGGACCAAATCGGTGTGTCACTCTAACGTCGAAAGGAACTCCGGCATGTTCGCTCATCCCGGTCCGGGGGCATATGCATCTGACGCTTCCCGCATCCGCATTTTCGTCAGTGGACGTGACGCTGCGTGTTTACACCTGTTTACACTGGTTTACTCTTTTTACAGGTCTTGATTTTTCATTGCTGATGCAACGCTTGTGGATGATGTGGGCCCATGGGTTCCCCGGTACGATGGTGTTTGCCTGCGACGACCGGGTATCGGGAGGTCCCATGGGCCGGTACGCCCGTCTTGCCTTGGCCGAGCGCGAGGAAATCGTGTTGCTGAGGCACGGGGGGGGAGCTGCGGCGGGATGGCCGGAGCGACGGGCGGGGACAAAGCGACCGTCAGCGGGGAGATGGCCGGAAACTCGTTCGCCGTTGGCTCGGGGCGGTGCCATCGTGCATCGACCGCCCAGCGTGGCTGCGAGTCCCGAAGGGTTTCCTGCGTGCGGCCCGGGGTCCTCGACGGCGAGCGAGGGGCGGGGCTTGTGCGGCGTCTTGTCGTGCGGGAGCATTGGTCGCCCGGGCGGATCGCGGGCGGGATCGCGGTCGAGTGGCCGGGACTGATGGTCTTTGCGTCCGCTATCTACAGGGCGATCAACGAGCGGCGGCTTGATCCACCCGGCCTGACGCGTACCCGCCGTGGAATCAGGGCGCGTCTGCGTCATAAAGGCAAACGCCGGCACGGGAGGGGCGGGCCGGAGGAACGGCGTGGCAAGATCCCGGGCGCCCGTCCCATCGGGCAGCGTCCCGAGATCGTGGGGGAACGTTCCGGGCTCGGCGACCGGGAAGGCGACACCGTCGTCGGCAAAGGCGCCGGGGCGTGCCTCGTCACGCTCGTGGACCGCAGAAGCGGTCTGCTCTCCGGAGGACGCTGCGCCGCGCATGCTGTCTTTCGTCAAATAAATCTGCGCGTCGTCACCAGTTAATCTGAACACCATCGGCGTTCAAAATGGACACCGTCACCGGCGGCCGGGTTGGTTCCGCTCTTTTCGTTTATTTCATCAGGGA
>ERZ857750.390-NODE-390-length-61875-cov-26.759463_pt1 | contig 61875 bp, 57 predicted proteins | sample MGYA00519915_ERZ857750 | MGnify/ENA primary metagenome ERZ857750 (study PRJEB31778, sample SAMEA3449358) | human gut metagenome | biome: human gut; feature: human-associated habitat; material: faeces | place: United Kingdom | collected 2010/2012 ...
TGATGGACGGCACCCCCATCTACGACATCAAGCCCTACATCCCCTACGCCGACTGTCACCCGGACGCAGCGGCAGGCTTCACGGCCCGGACCCAGACGCACAAGCTGCGGGTCGAATGCCCGCCGGAGCTGTGGGAGACCGTGCCCGCCGCCGAGCGGGACGGCCTGCGGGGCGTGCTGGAAAACGACCCCCGCCCCTCCTACCAGCACGACCCGGAGCGGGTATACGGAATGGAATTTTCGGGATTGGAAGTCCATTTTGTCGTAGATGGTGCTGTTCTGACCGTGACCGGCATCACCCGCCGCTGAGAGGTGCCGCCGTGGAACTGCGTACCATCAACACCTTTTTGCATATTGCGGAGCTGCACAGCTTTTCCCGTGCGGCACGGGAGCTGGGGTATTCCCAGTCGGCAGTCTCCGCGCAGGTGGCCCAGCTGGAAGCCGAATTGGAAACGCCGCTCTTCGACCGGGTGGGCAAAACGGTCCGCCTGACCGATGCCGGGCAGACCTTTCTGACCTATGCCCGCTCCCTGCTGGCCACAGCCGAGCAGGCCAAAGCGGCCCTGCAGCCTGCCCGGCAGGTCAGCGGCACCCTGCGGGTGGCACTGGCAGATTCGGTCTGCAGCACCTTTCTGCCCGACCTGCTGCAGCGGTATCACGCCCTCTGCCCGCAGGTGGAGCTGGTGCTCCGCACCGCCACCGACGATGAGATGCTCCAGATGCTGGGCTCCAATCAGATCGACCTGGCTTACACGCTGGACAAGCCGCTGCTGCAGCCCAGCTTTGTGCTGGCTGTGGATGAGCCGGAGCCCATCTGCGTGGTGGCCCCCGCCGGGCACCCATTGGCCGGGCAGGCGGAAGTCACGCTTCAGGAACTGGCCGGGCAGGAGTTCCTGCTGACTGAGCGGGGCATGAGCTACCGCGATGCCCTCGACCAGTGCATGGCAGCGCAGGGGCTGGCCATCAAGCCCTTTCTCGAACTGGGCAGTGCTTCCCTGCTCTGTCAGATGGTCGAGCACGGCATGGGGCTTTCCTTCCTGCCCGAGTACATCGTGCAGAATGCCCTCGCCGCCGGAACGCTGTCCCGCCTGAATGTCCCCGCCTGCCGCGTGGAGATGCGGCGGCAGCTGTTCTACCATAGGGATAAATGGCTCACCCCCCAGATGAAGGCATTCATCACGCTGGTGCAGAGATAAAGCGATAAAAAAACAAGCCTTTCCGTTGGTGTCGTACTGTGAGGTGCACCACACGGAAAGGCTTGTTTTTTACATTATTTTTTCAACAGGTCGGAAAGGCACTGCACCGTCCGGCCATGGTAGCCGGTGACGGTCTCGGCGTGGAGCAGGCTGCTCAGGACGCTTTCCTCCACACACTCGGCCACCGCCCGGAACAGCGGGTTAATGGCATCATCGTGGAGCATCTCCATGGGCAGGAGGGCCTTTTCCGAGTAATGCGGCATCCGGTTGGCCGTGGTAAAGGCCAGAACGATCTCACCCGAACCGTTGCCGCAGGCACTGCCGGTGCGGGAAAGCCCCACCAGCGCCCGGTGGCAGAGCCGCCGCAGCTGGCGCTCGCTCAGGGGGATATCTGTTGCCAGCACCGTGATGATGGAGCCCTTGTCCTCATGGGGCGGGATGCGGGCCTCCAGCAGCTCGTGGATGGGCGTGCCCGCCACGATGAGGTCATCGAAGGTGGCGTGATTGGAGAGCACCATTGCCCCGATGGTGTAGGACTTACCGTCCAGCTCCACCAGCCGGGAGGCAGAACCGATGCCGCCTTTCAGCCCGTGGCAGCGCATTCCGCGTCCGGCACCCACTGCACCCTCGGCGAAATCGGCTTTGCAGTCTGCCAGAGCGGCAGCCACATGCGCCTCGGTGACATGCAGGCCCCGGATATCGTTCAGGCCGCTGTCGTTGCACTCGCAGACGACCGGGTTCACACTGCCGGTGGTCTCGCAGATATCGGGGTTGCGCTCCAGCATATATTTGACCAGCGCCGTCTCCACAGTGCCCACACTCAGGGTGTTGGTAAACAGGATGGGGGTCTCCAGCGTACCCAGCTCATCGATCTGGACAAGGCCGGTGGTCTTGCCGAAGCCGTTGATGACATGGCAGGCCGCCAGCACCTTATCATGGAACACATCCCCGGGGTGAGGCAGCAGCGCGGTCACACCGGTCTGGATATCGCCATCTGCCAGTGTACAATGGCCCACCGTCACGCCCGGCACATCACTGATCTTATTGCGCTCCCCGTGGGGCAGATGTCCCACCCGGAAGCCCCATTCATTCCTATCGATTCCCATAAATACCTCTCTGTTATTGCTTTCCAATACCGCCCCTCCTGATAGGAGAGGCAGAAAAACAGTCGTGCGTCAACCTGGCTTCCCCATGGGGGGAACTGCCGCAGGTAGCTGAGCGGGTTCACCCTTCAGAGTGCTTCACGCGCTGCATCTCTCCCAGATCATAGGGGGTGTTCTGGTAGACGTAGTAGTTCAGCCAGTTTTCATACAGCAGATGGGCGTGCGCGCGCCAGCGGAAGAGCGGCGGCTGGCTGGGGTCATCGTGGGGGTAGTAGTTTTTGGGCACTGCAATGGGCAGGCCCTTGGCAACATCCCGCTTGTACTCCGCATCCAGCGTGTATTTGTCGTACTCCGGGTGGCCGATGACAAAGATCTGCCGGCCGTTCTCGGTGCTCATCAGGAAAGGCCCTGCCTCATCGCTCTCGGCAAGGATGCGCAGCGCACTGCAGTGGTCAATATCCTCCCGGCTCATGGCGGTGTGGCGGCTGTGGGGGGCATAGAACACCTCATCAAAGCCGCGCACCAGCGGGTTGGAGGGCCGGATGACCCGGTGCTCGAACACGCCGAACATCTTGGCAGGCAGCAGCTCCTTGCGGATGCCGTAGTGGTAGTACAGGCCCGCCTGCGCGCCCCAGCAGACATGCAGGGTGGAATAGACGTTCGTCTCGCTGAAATCCATGATCTCGCACAGCTCCGGCCAGTAATCCACCTGCTCAAAGTCCATGGTCTCCACCGGAGCGCCGGTGATGATCATGCCGTCGTAGCGGTTATGCTTCACCTCGTCGAAGGTCTTATAAAAGGCCTCCAGATGGGCCGCGGAGACGTGCGTTGCCTCATGGCTCATCGTCTGCAGCAGGGTCATGTGCACCTGCAGCGGCGTGTTGGCCAGCAGCCGGGCAATCTGGGTCTCGGTGGCGATCTTGGTGGGCATCAGGTTCAGGATCAGGATCTCCAGCGGGCGGATATGCTGGGACGCTGCCCGCTCCCGGTGCATGACAAAGACGTTTTCCTCGTACAGTGCATCGTAGGCGGGGAGCGTTTTCGGGATGATGAGGGGCATAGATGGTTACTCCTTTAGATGGATTACCCTCTCCGTCATTGCTCTGCAATGCCACCTCCCCCAAAGGGGGAGGCAGCGCATCTCCCAGGTTCAGCATCTGCTGACCATGGGCCGCAATTGGCTCTCCCCTTGGGAGAGCTGTCACCGCAGGTGACTGAGAGGGCGAGACCGTTAAATTTTATCCAAAGCCTGTGCGATATCTGCGATCAGATCCTCAGCGCTTTCCAGACCGCAGCTCATGCGCACCAGCTCTGCGGGCACACCGGCGGCTTTCAGCTGCTCATCGTTCATCTGGCGGTGGGTGCTGGAAGCCGGGTTCAGGCAGCAGGTGCGGGCATCGGCCACATGGGTCTCAATGGCGGCCAGCTTGAGCTCCTTCATAAAGATGCTGGCAGCTTCACGGCCGCCGGCCAGGCCAAAGCTGACCACGCCGCAGCTGCCATTGGGCAGATACTTTTCAGCCAGTGCGTGGTAGGGGCTGGACTCCAGGCCGCAGTAATTCACATAGGCCACCTTGGGATGGCTTTCGAGGAACTTTGCCACAGCCATGCCGTTGGCGCAGTGGCGCTGCATCCTGACATGCAGGCTTTCCAGGCCGAGGTTCAGCATATAGGCATTCATCGGGGACTGCATGGAGCCGAAGTCCCGCATCAGCTGAGCCGTTGCCTTGGTGATAAAGGCACCCTCTTTGCCGAAGCGTTCGGCGTAGGTGATTCCGTGGTAGCTGTCATCCGGGGTGCACAGGCCGGGGAACTTCTCGGCGTGGGCCATCCAGTCGAACTTGCCGCCGTCCACAATGGCACCGCCCAGCACAGCGCCGTGGCCGTCCATGTACTTGGTGGTGGAGTGGGTCACGATATCCGCGCCCCACTCAAAGGGGCGGCAGTTGACCGGCGTGGGGAAGGTGTTGTCCACGATCAGGGGCACGCCGTGGGCATGAGCAGCCTTGGCAAATTTCTCGATATCCAGCACGGTCAGGGCAGGGTTGGCAATGGTCTCGCCGAACACCACCTTGGTGTTGGGCCGGAAGGCGGCGTTCAGCTCCTCCTCGGTGCACAGCGGGTCCACAAAGGTGGCCTCAATGCCCATCTTCTTCATGGTTACAGAAATGAGGTTGAAGGTGCCGCCGTAGATGGTGCTGGATGCCACGATATGGTCACCGGCCTCGCAGAGGTTGAACAGGGCAAAGAAGTTGGCTGCCTGACCGCTGGAGGTCAGCATGGCGGCGGTGCCGCCCTCCAGCTCGCAGATCTTCCTGGCCACAAGGTCACAGGTGGGGTTCTGCAGGCGGGAGTAGAAGTAGCCGTCGGCTTCCAGGTCGAACAGCTTGCCCATATCCTCGCTGGTGGCATATTTGAAGGTGGTGGACTGGATGATGGGGATCTGGCGGGGCTCGCCATTGCCGGGCGTATAACCGCCCTGCACACAGATGGTATCACGGTTCATTGCAACATACTCCTTTACTGGGTTTGTCCGAATAGTACAATTCCCCGCAGGAGCACATGCCTCCGGCGGGGAATTGAAACGTTGAATTTTTCCTGCCGGGGGGTCTTGCCCTCTCAGTCAAAGCCTACGGCTTTGCCAGCTCCCCCAAAGGGGGAGCCGATTGCGGCTCACGGCCAGCACCTGCGAAACCTTGGCGATGCGCAGGCTCTCCCCCCGGGAGAGCTGTCGAGCGAATGCGAGACTGAGAGGGCGCGGGTACTTCTTTTACTTCCTCAGCCTCTTATCGCTTCTGGCGGCCCAGAAAGTGCCAACGGTCTGGAAGATCTGCACCAGCAGCACCAGCAGGATGACGCAGACGATCATAATGTTGGTCTGGTAGCGGTAGTAGCCGTAGGAAAGGGCGATCTTGCCCAGGCCGCCGCCGCCGATGACACCGGACATGGCCGAGTAGCCCAGAATGGTGGTCAAAGCTGTGGTCATGCTGGAGATCAGGCCGGGCAGGCACTCGGGGATCATTACCTTGGTGATGATCTGGAACGGGGTCGCACCCATGCTCTGGGCGGCTTCCACCACACCCTCATCCAACTCGCGCAGGCTGGTCTCCACCAGACGCGCCACAAACGGGAAGGCCGCCACCACCAGCGGGACGATGGTGGCCTTGGTGCCTACGGTGGTGCCCACGATGATACGGGTCAGCGGAAAAACGCAGATCATCAAGATCAGGAAAGGCACACTGCGCAGGATGTTGATGATGATATTCAGCAGGTGCATCAGCCAGCCGGGCAGGGGCAGAATGCCATCCTTATCACCGGCCACCAGCAGCACACCCAGCGGCAGGCCGATGACCAGAGAGAACGCGGTGGAGAGCACCGTCACATAGAAGGTCTCCCAGATGGCAAAGCCATAATCTGCAATGGTCATTCTCCGGTCACCTCCTCCACCGTAATGCCGGGCTGTGCCCGCATATAGGCAGCAGCCTGTTTTGCTTCATCCAGGTCAGCGGGCAGCTTGAGCAGCATGGAGCCGTAGCACTGGCCGCTCAGGTCGCGGGTATCGGCGCTGAGCACCGACACCAGAATGCCCTTTTCGGCGGCAAGGCTTGCCACCAGCGGTTTTGCGGCAGAAGAACCGTTGAAGGTCACACGCACCACATGATCGTCCGGCGCAAAGCTGGACAGGTCGCGGGCTGCGCTGCCGCCGTTGGGAGCCACCAGACGCTTTGCCGCGGCGGTCTTGGGGTTGGCGAAGATCTCCTTCACCTCGCCCTGTTCCACCACAACGCCGCCGTCCAGAATGGCAACGTGATCGCAGATCTCCTCCACAACGCTCATCTGATGGGTGATGACCACCACCGTGATGCCCAGCTTCCGGTTGATGTCCTTGATCAGGGTCAGGATGGAGTGGGTGGTGTTGGGGTCCAGCGCGCTGGTGGCCTCATCGCAGAGCAGGACCTTGGGGTCAGTTGCCAGTGCGCGGGCAATGGCAATGCGCTGCTTCTGGCCGCCGGAGAGCTGGGCCGGGTAGGCGTTGGCCTTATCGGGCAGGCCCACCATTTCCAGCAGCTCCTTGGCGCGCTTTTCGGCTTCCTCTTTCTTCACACCTGCCAGCTCCATGGGGAAGCAGATGTTCTTCAGGCAGCTGCGCTGCATCAGCAGGTTGAACTGCTGGAAGATCATCGTGATCTCCCGGCGGCGCTGGCGCAGCTGGGCAGGCGTGAGCTTTTCCATCTCCACGCCGTCAATGACCACGCTGCCCTCGGTGGGGCGCTCCAGCAGGTTGATGCAACGCACCAGCGTGGATTTACCCGCGCCAGACATGCCGATGATGCCGTAAATCGAGCCATCCGGGATGGTCAGGCTGATGTCCTTCAGCGCATTCACTGCGCCGTCCTTCATCTGGAAGGTCTTGGAAAGGTGTTTGATCTCGATCACAGAAATTGCTCCTTGCTGTTGAATAAACTCCTTCAGTCAAATCCTTACGGATTTGCCAGCTCCCTCATGGAGGGAGCCTGAAACAGAACGGTCAAGCAAAGGCCCCCTCCCCCGAGGGGGCTGTCACCGCAAGGTGACTGGGGGAGTTCGCTTAACCCTCGATCGGGCTCAGGTCGCTCTGCTTGCCGCCGTAGATGCCCATGGGCTCAACATGGATGCCAGCAACGGAGACCAGGTGGGTGCCCTTCTCCTCATTGAAGTTGTCCAGGTAGGGCTGATGCTGGAAGTAGTTGGTATCGCACTGGCCATCCTCAACGATGGTGTTGGGGATCACATAGTCATCGTACTCCTGGATGTCCAGCGTAATGCCCTTGTCGGCCAGGATCTGCTTGCAGACCTCCAGGATCTCGCAGTGGGGGGCGGGGGTGGCAGCGCAGCTGACAGTCTCACCGTTCAGTGCGTCATAATCGATGGAAGAATCATAGCCGTCGGTGGGGTCTTCCACAACAGAGACCACAGCGCCGCCGTAGCTCTCGGTCATAAAGTCCTTGACCTGCTGGCTCTGCAGGGCAGCGACCAGAGCCTTGATCTTGGGCTCCTCCTCATTGCCTTCCTTGCAGACCAGAACATTGACGTAGGCAGAGGTGCCATCCTCCATGGCCAGAGCGTCGGTCATGGGGTCCAGACCGGCGGAGATGGCGTAGTTGGAGTTGATGACAGCGTAGTCCTCATCCTGCAGGACGTTGGGCACCTGAGCAGCCTCGACCTCGTCCACATTGACGTTCAGGGGGTTCTCTTCGATGTCGTTCTTGGTGGCGGTCAGGCCTGCATCTGCCTTCAGCTTGAAGAAGCCGTTCTTCTCCAGCAGGGTCAGAGCGCGGGCCTCGTTGGTGGTGTCGTTGGGAACAGCGACCTTGATCTTGTCCAGCTTGGCAGCGGTGGAGGCAGCCTCAGAGGATGCAGCGCCGGAAGCGGCGGAGCTTGCGGTGGAGGAAGAGCCGCCGCAGGCGGTCAGGGCAGCGGCAGCAGCGGCCACGCCGGAAACTTTCAGAAAATTGCGACGAGTGATCTTAGACATTTTGTTTTCCCTCTCTACTTTTACAAAAATGTTTTTGTGCGGTGCGGCACAATCCGCACCCTTTTGCACCGGAAGCAAAATAAAAAACGCTTCCGTCCTCAGCGGGCATACACCCACAAGGACGAAAGCGTAAAACTTCCGTGGTACCACCTTGGTTTACTGTCCCCTCACAGAGACAGCCTCACTGCTGCGGCGTTTTGCAACGCGACAACCGGACGCTGTAACGGGCGCTCCCGTCGCAGGCTTAGCACTCTTGCACTTCGCCCCCGCGGCTCCGAGACCATTTTCAGTTCCCTGTTTCCTGCCCTTTTCCACCGCCCGGGCTCTCTGGAAGGATCAATGCGAAAACCTACTCTTCTCTTCACAGCCATTTTTGTGATATTGCATACATAATACCCCACTCTTCCGGGTTTGTCAACCCTTTCAACGAAGTTTTTCAGTAGGGAATTGCCTGCTTACTGCTGGCCGGCATCCTGCTCCGTGCTGTACAGCACCATCAGGTGGTTGGCGCTGGCTTCCAGCTGGGATTTTGCCTGACGGAGGTTTGCTTCTTCGGTCTCGTTCATCTTTTCGGGCTTATCCTTGCGCAGGCAGCGGCGCAGGCTGGCAAGGTCGTTCTTGACTCGGTTCTTCTCGTCCTTGTCCAGTTCCTTTTTACACTTGGAGAGGGCTTCATCCACCTTGTAAGCCAGCATCTCGGCCTGGTTGTGGAGCTCCAGCCGCTCCCTGCGGCGGGTATCCTCCTCCTCGTAGGCGGCGGCATCGGCCATGGCGCGCTGGATCTCGTTCTCAGAAAGATTGGTGCTGCCGGTGATGGTGATGTTCTGCTCCCGGCCGGTGCCCAGATCCTTTGCAGACACCTTGACCACGCCATTCACATCAATGTCAAAGGTGACCTCGATCTGGGGCTTGGAGGAGAAGCCGGAGCGGATACCGGTGAGCTTGAATTTGCCCAGGCTCTTGTTGTCGCGGGCAAAGTGGCGCTCGCCCTGCAGCACGTTGATCTCCACGCTGGTCTGCATGGGGCGGGCCGTGGTAAAGATCTGGCTCTTGCGGGTGGGGATCATGCTGTTGCGGGTGATGAGGGGGGTGGCCACGCCGCCCAGCGTCTCAATGGACAGCGTCAGCGGGGTGACATCCATCAGCACAAGGCCCTGCGCGGCCGCGCCGGTGGCACCGGCCAGCTTTCCGCCGCCCTGCAGCAGGCCGCCCTGCACGGCGGCACCCATGGCCACGCATTCATCGGGGTTCAGGGTGTGGCTGGGCTCACAGCCCAGCAGCTCCCGGACCTGCCGCTCCACAGCGGGCATCCGGGTGCTGCCGCCCACCAGCAGGACTTTGCCCAGCTGGCTGGCGGAAATCCCGGCATCCCGCAGGGCGTTCTGCACCGGCTGAACGGTGCGTGCCAGCAGGTCACCGGTCATCATCTCAAACTGGGGGCGACCCAGGCTCAGATCCAGATGGTGGGGGCCATCCTTGCCCACCGCGATAAACGGCAGGTTCAGCTGGGCGGAAAGCGCACTGGAAAGCTCCTTCTTGGCCTTTTCCGCTTCCTCCTTCAGGCGGCCCATGGCGGCGGGGTCCTTGGTCAGATCGATGCGGTCAGATCTGCGGAATTCCGCCACAGCCCACTCAACGATGCGCTCGTCAAAGTCATCGCCGCCCAGATGGGTATCGCCGCCGGTGGCCAGCACCGTAAAGGTGCCGTCCTCGATCTCAATGATCGAAACATCAAAGGTGCCGCCGCCCAGATCATAGACCAGGATCTTCTGGGGAGCTTCGTTGTCCAGGCCGTAGGCCACCGCGGCGGCGGTGGGCTCGTTGATGATGCGCAGAACATTCAGGCCCGCAATGCGGCCCGCGTCCTGAGTGGCCTTGCGCTGGCTGTCGTCAAAATAGGCAGGCACGGTGATGACGGCCTCGGTCACCGGTTCGCCCAGATAGCTCTCGGCATCGCGGCGGATCTTGGTCAGGATCATGGCGCTGATCTCCTGCGGGGTCAGGTCCCTGCCATCGATATGCACCCGGTGATCAGAACCCATGTACCGCTTGATGCTGGACACCGTGCGGCCTGAGTTTGTGGCGATCTGGCGCTTTGCCGCGCCGCCCACCAGACGCTCGCCATCCTTGGTAAAGGCCACCACGCTGGGGGTGGTGCGCTCGCCTTCGGCGTTGGTGATGACCACAGGCTTGCCGCCCTCCACCACCGCCACGCAGGAGTTGGTGGTGCCAAGGTCGATTCCGATCACTTTGCTCATAGTGCTTGTCCTCTTTTCTTCGGCGCAGAATATTTCCTTGAATATCTTACCGGTTTCCTATGACGATTTCTTAGAACAAATGTAAAGAAACTGTGTTTCAGGCGTTTTTATCGTCGGCCAGCAGCTGATCGGTCAGCAGTTCAGCCTCCCGCAGCCAGTCGGCAGCATCCGTTTCGCCCTCAGCCTGCAGGATCCGAAAGCCCTGCACGGCTTCGGCCACCTGCAGCAGCGCCTTTTTGCGGGAGAGGTACTGGGTCTCGTACTGGGCAAGGCGCAGGCAGACCTGCGGGGTGTAGGCGATGTCCGGCACCTCCCGGGCAGCGCTCTGGGCGCGGCGGTAGTATTGCAGGGTCTCCGCCATCTCCCCGCCCGATGCGGCACAGTCATCCCCCAGGGCGATCATGGCCTGCACCTCCCCGGCCTGTGCGGCCTTTTTCCACATCCGCCGGGCCTGGGTCTTATTCTTCCGGACACCCCGGCCATAATACAGGCAGTCCCCCAGGGCAGAAAGCGCCTCTGCGCTGCCCGCCTCGGCGGCGGCAGTGTAGCGTGCCGCCGCCTCCGGCCAATCCCCGGCCCGGGCGGCGGCGTGCCCGGCTTCCAGCTCCTGAGCGCCGGGGTTGTCGCTCCCCCGCTCCGATCTCAGCAGCCCGCTGAGCAGGGAGACATCCAGCGTGGCAGAGCTTGTCCACGGGTCCAGCACCACACCATCGATGCCGTCCGTTTCCAGCGCATACTCCATGGCGCTGCGCAGGCTGCGCTCCACCATGGGGCGGGTTGCGCTGGCCTTTTCCGCCTCGGCGTTCTTTACCGAGGTGAACAGCGGCAGATAGTGCCGCTCTTTCCGGGCGTGGAGCAGCCAGGGCGGCAGGCCCTCGGCCCGATCCTCCGGGATGGGCAGATGCGCCCAGGGGGCGGCCCCGCTCTGGGGGTCCACCGCCGCATCCAGCGGCACCAGTACCCTGGTCTGCAATTCCAGCGCATAGTTCAGGGCGTTCATCAGGCTCCAGAAATGTTCCTCGTTCTGCTCCCGGTACAGCCGCGCCACGGCCTCCTCCACAAACGGGCAGCCTGTGCCCACCGGCCCGTACTGCGGCGCAGTCCGCTTTTTTCCGCTGCCCACCGGCCGGAAGCGCCGACCGCCCATGTTGTATGCCATTTATCTCACCCTTCTTTTTCATCAATAGGATAAGTATAGCAGGAATCCGCAAATTTCACAATATTTTCCCGCAGGCAGCCGAACGCAAAAACAGCAGGCGGCTGCACATGGCCGTCTGCTGTTCGGTTCACTCTTCTGCCGGTTTTGCCGCATCGTCCAGATAGTCCTCGATGCTGCCGATGCTGTACCGGTTCTCGTTGGCTTCCACGCTCCGTGCACTGGCATCGTAGCAGGCTTCCAAAATGGGCATCACTGGCTGCTGGCCCTCCGGGTCGGTCAGATGTCCGATGGCCCGGGCCTCATAGTAGTTGTCGATGATCTGGTTCACGATCCGTTTGCGGTCACGGAGCGGAGTCTGCAGGTTGGCCAGCTGCTCCTGCCGGATGCCGCAGCTGTTGCTGCCGTGGTCGCCGAACAGGATGTAATACTCCTGCTCGATCTCCAGCGGTGCAGCCTGATGCAGATAATAATCCGCCAGTACCCTCCGCTTCTTTTCGGTGCTGAAGCCCTTGATATCCTCCATGCCGCGCGGAAAGAGTTCCGGATGCCGGATCCACATTTCATAGGGCCCCACCGGCAGGTGCAGAGTATCGAATACATCCAGATAATCCTCCAGCGCAATGCGGATCTCGCCCCGCTCCCATTTCTGAATGGTACGCTTGTCCCGCCCCAGCATATCCGCAAGCTCCTGCTGGGATCTGCCCGCCACGTTCCGGGCAAAGGCAATGGCTTCCCCGATTCGGTTCCGGTAGTTGGTCATATTCTTTCCCTCCTGACACACACTTGTACACCAGGCATTCCAACGTCTGGCGACATAAAATACTTTCCTCTGGATAAAAGGATACTGGTTTGTCCCGCCTTCTGTCAAGAGTCGTGAATTCAATCCATTTACGTCAAATTCTTGTAAAATGTGTCAAACATGCCGGACAGCCGCCTTTTTTGCAGCGATTTCGCCGCTCTGTGGGGCAGCCGCTCCCTGTCTTAAACAACGTTCGAGCCATTTTGTCCTTTTTCACCTGCCGGAGGCGGCCGGATGTGTCAGGTACACCACGCCATGCAACGCAAAATATTTTTTGAAAAAAATTCCTCTTCGGCAAGTTTTTCCCAGCGCATCCGTTTCCATACACGCAAAAACCGCCCATAGCTGTCAAAAACAGCCATGGGCGGGTGCTTTTTCTTTATGCCAGTTTATTCAGCCTTACGGCAACGTAGGGGTCAGGGAGCTTGAGCTCGTCAGCAAGGTCGGCTTCAGATTCGTACTTCTCCGCCGCCATGCCCACCACAACGCTGCACACGTCAAAGCGTCCGGCGGGCGAAAGGGCCGTGACCTTGGCTTCTCCATCGGCAATGGCGGTCACCACGCCATCCGCATCCACGGTAACGACACCCGGGTTGCTGCTGACCCATGTAATGGGCACGCTGCCGCCGCCTTCCACCGCAACGGTGGCCGTCAGGCGCTCCTGGGTGCCCACGATGCGGAGCAGCAGGTCACTCTTGTTCAAAGTCACCTTGCCGATATCCGAAGTCACCGTGACGCTGCACCGCAAAGCCTGGCCGTTGGAGACCATTGCCGTGATGGTGGTGGTGCCCGCCGCCTGAGCCGTGACAAGGCCCTTGTCGCTGACCGTAGCCACCTCAGGGTTGCTGCTCATCCACTGGTAGACATAGAGAAAGGAGTGGTCGCTGTTGGTCAACTGGAGCTGATGGGTGGGGTGCAGGTCATTGTACTGCAGCACAAGGCTCAGGCTGGTGGTATCCAGCGTGGGCTTTTTTCTGGCTGATTCTTCATTTTTGCGGGTCACGGTCACCTTGCAGGCGGCACGTTCGCCGTGGTCGGAGATGGCGGTGATGATGGCAGTGCCTGCATTGCGGCCCGTCACCTTGCCGTCGCCATCCACCGTGGCAACATTGGAGTTGCTGCTCATCCAGACGATGAAGTAATAATCGCTCTGGCCGCTGGTGTACAGGTAGCCCTTGGGGCGGGGGTCATCATCAGTGATCTCCAGCTCCATCTCGGTCAGCTCCAGTTCCAGCTTGGAGCCGGTTCCGGTCAGGCCTGTCAGCACACCGGGCGCGGCCTGCGCGGGCAAAGGGGCAGCCAGCAGGGCCCCGCTCAGAGCCAGCAGGGCCAGAAGCCGCCCCGCGGTTTGGAATTTCCATTTCATTGGGTCGAACTTCCCTCCTTGTTTCATCCCATGGGATCAAAGGAATGCCGCACACATGGAAAAATTTCGCGTCCATGATTTTTCTCACTACTGATTCATTTTACACGTCCGGCCAATGTGGGTCAAGTTCTTCGCCCAAAGTGCTGTGCTTTCGCACCCGATTTCGTCGGGAATGCCAGTTTTTCCGGAAAATTTTGTGCAAAAAGAACGCCGCAGTCCCGGCGTGGGAGCTGCGGCGTTCCGGACAGGATCAATAATTGTGCTTTTTCAGCTCAAAGTAGCTCTGGGGATGTGCGCAGACCGGGCACTTCAGGGGAGCCGACTTGCCGATATAGGTGTAGCCGCAGTTCCGGCACTGCCAGACCTGCTGCTCTTCCCGGGCAAAAACCGTGTTGTTCTTCAGGTTCTCGGCCAGCTCACGGTAGCGCTCCTCGTGCTCTTTCTCGATCTGCGCCACCATGGTGAACAGGGCAGCCAGCTGGGTAAAGCCCTCTTCCTTGGCCTCTGCGGCCATCCGGGGGTACATCTCGGTCCACTCGTCGTGCTCGCCGCCGGCTGCCATTTCCAGGCAGGTCATGGTATCGGGGATGGAGCCGCCGTTCAGGGCCTTGAACCACATCTTGGCGTGCTCCTTCTCGTTGGCAGCCGTCTCCTCAAAGATTGCTGCCAGCTGCTCATAGCCCTCCTTCTTGGCCACGCTGGCGAAGAAGGTATACTTGTTGCGGGCCTGGCTCTCGCCTGCAAAGGCTTCCCACAGGTTTTTCTCGGTCTTGGTACCCTTGAGTTCCATATTCGTGCTCTCCTTTTGTTTGTGCGGTGTATCATTTCGCCGCCGGTGACCGCCGGGGCGTTCCTTCTGCACTGATTATACCAGAGTTCCGAATTGAAATCAAGAATAATTCCTATTTATTTTGAGAATATCTCTCAGTTATGCTGTTTCAGGGCGCAGACCGCAATGCTCAAAGCACTCCATGCCGCCTGATACATCAGGACAGCGGCCACCGACAGGGTGCCGATGCTGCCCGCGTAGGTCAGCAGAACACCGATGACCACCGAGAACCAGACCGAGACCATCTGCACCGTGGTGGCGCTCGTCTCGGCGTTCTGGGCCTTTTCCGCCGCGCGCAGACCGCCGATCAGGCTGGCAAAGCCCTTATCATGCAGCATACAGCAGCGGGCCGTCTCGTCCGGCTGGGCAGGGGTCAGCGCGCTGCACTGCTCCTGATCCAGCAGAGTGATCATCCCCTCGGGCAGATGATAAGCCTCGGTGATGTGGCGGGCCGTCAGGCTGGGGTCCTCACAGGTGACCAGCAGGCGGATGTTCTCCCGCTGCAGTACCTCCAGACCGCGGGCGGCGTTGCGGCCGCCCACATAATGGAGCACGAACATGGCGTGCAGGCTGCCGGAAACAGCCAGATACAGGATCTGCAGCGCGCCGTTTTGGGAGTGCTCATCCTCGTACTCCTGCTCAGGCAGGGGCACGCCCTCCCGCTCCATGTACAGCCGGTTGCCGATGAGCACCCGGTTGTTATCGCACCAGGCGGCAAAGCCAAGGCCGTGGTGGACCTCCAAGTCCTTCACAGGGTACAGGATCTCGGTGCGGTCCTCGATGATCTGGCGGAACAGCCCCCGCAGGGTCTCGCAGCTGTGGTTGAGAATGCTGGCCGCATAGAGGATGGCACGGTCGATGCGGCCGCCCTTGAAGATGCGGATGTCCTCCAGATTCACGCTGTCGGCGGTAAAGAGCTCGTCGGCATCCACCTGCACGGTGTCCACACCGCCCAGCTCCTCAATGGCAGCCCAGCCGGGCACCACGGCACCGGCGGCGGCTGCGTTTTTTTGCAGGCGCAGAGACGCGATGCCCGCAACCAGGGTGGAGGACAGCGGTGCACCCATGCAGAGCATGGAGGTCAGGGCTGCGGCCATGCCGTTGGGCCCGCCGCCAAACAGCAGGAACACCAGCCCGCTGAGCACGGCAGCACCCAGCAGGATCAGGGCTGTCTTGCGGGCGCGGCGCTCACTGGCGCGCTCCCCGAAGCTCTGCTCCACCAGCGCCTCGTCCCACTGGACAGGGCGGCTGAGCAGCACCCAGGGGTCTTTCTGATCCAGGCTCCGGGCCAGCACCCGGATCAGGTCCTTATCCCGGACGCGGAATGCGCCCTGCAGCCCCTCGGGGGATCGGGCGGCGAGGTCGTAGCCGTTTCTGACGGCAGTCAGCAGGACACGGCTGCCCAGCAGGGCCAGGAACAGGCCCAGTGCGGCCACGCCGGAAAGCAGCGTCCAGCTGGAGTTCTGATAGCTCTGGGCGTTGAGCAGAGCGACCACAGCCTGCACCAGCGCACCGCAGGCAGCCAGCGCCGGCATGGTGTCTGCACTGGGGCGGCCCTTGAGGCCCTGCAGGCCATCCCGCAGGACAGGCCAGCCCACAGCCAGCGCACCGGCCAGAAAGAGCAGATTGGCGGCATAGAACGCCGCCGGGGCGATCACGGGGTCAAGGGAGGCCACAGGGGCCAGCAGCCCCTCGGCAACAAGGCCAAAGTGGAGCAGCACCACGGCAAGGATGCCCTCCAGCACACACCGCAGCGTCAGCTCCGCGCCCATCCGGCGGAGCTTCTCCCCAACCTGCTCGGGCGTTTCCGGCTCGGCTTCCTCTTCAGGCTTCTCCTCAGCCTCCGGCGCGGCAGGGGCCGCTTCCCCAGCAGGCTGGGCCGGGGCCTCCTCTGCCGGGGCGGCAGGCCGGGCGGGTGCTTCGTCCTCTTCCAGCCCCATCAGCGGCAGGCTCATGCTGTCGTCCTTGCTGGGGGCCTCGGTGCGGGTAGGGGCCTGCGGCTCGTTCTCGTCCGCGCCCTTGCCAAAGAACTGGAAAGCCGTTTCCGGTTCCGGCTCAACCTCTGGCGCGGCTTCCGGGGCAGACTTCGCCTGCTTTACCGACTGATCCTCGGCAAACACCATGGGGATGGCCGGGCCCTCAGGCGCTGCGGGAGCTTCCGGCTCCACGGCCAGCACCTCTTCGGGGGCATCCTGCACTTCCTCCACCGGGGCGGGCTTGGGGGTGCCATAGAGCATGGCCTTGAGTTCGGCCATCTCTGCATCCTCCTGCTGCTCCTGCGGGGTCAGGGGTTCCCGGCGGTGGGGCTGCTCCGGCTTTTTCTCGGGCTGGGGTGCGGGCCGGGGTTCCGGCTTCGGCGCTGCGGGGGCTTCCGGCGCGGTGGGCAGAGCCACAGGCTCTGCTTCCTCCAGCTCTCCGGGCTCCAATGCCAGCTCCAGGCCGGCCTCGGCTTCTTCCTCATGGCCCAGCACGATCTCTCCCGTGGGCGGCAGCTCATTCTGCACGGCCGGGGCGGCGGCAGGCTCCTCTTTGTCCTTTTCGCGGTGAAAGAGCTTGCCCAGCAGGCTGCCGGTATTCTCCTTTTCCTCATCGCGGCGCTTCATCTCTTCGGGCACCTGTGCCACGCTGGTGCTGAAAAACGTGCGGAACTTCTCGTTCTGCGCATCGATTTCTTCCTGTGTCAGCTCTTTGCGCTTATCATCCTTTGGCATCCTAGTCCCTCCCTGTTCTGGTCACGGCGGTCTGGCCGCTGTTTCTTACTCTGCGGCGCGCTGGCTCTGGATCTCGTACAGGATGATGCCAGCCGCCACCGAGACATTGAAGCTGTCCACACCGGTGCCCTGAGCGGCCATATCCAGCCGCACCACACCGTCACAGAGCTTTTTCACCAGCTGGGATACACCGCTGCCCTCGCTGCCCAGCACCAGTGCGATGGGGCCGGTCAGGTTGTTCTTGCGCAGGGGCACGCCGTCCATATCGGCACAGTACACGAACACCCCCTGATCCTTCAGGCGGCGGATGGTCTCGCCGATGTTGGCCACGCGGGCCACAGGCAGGCGCTCGGCCGCACCGGCGCTGGACTTGATAACGGTGGGGGTCACGGACGCGCCGCCCCGCTTGGGGATGACGATACCGTGGGCTCCGCACAGCAGAGCAGAGCGCATCACCGCGCCCAGATTATGGGGGTCCTCGATGCCGTCACTCAGCACCAGGAAAGGGGGCTCCCCCTTCTCTCTGGCAACGTTCAGCAGGTCCTCCACGGTCACATATTCGATCTCGCTGGCAAAGGCAGCCACGCCCTGGTGGCTCTCGGTGCCGGTCATCAGGCGCAGCTTGTTGGGGTGCACCCGCTTGACCGTGGCCCCGGCCTCCTTGGCCATGGCGGTATAGTAAGCTGCCACGGCGGGGGCCATGCCCTCCGCGATCAGCACGGTATCCACGCCGGAACCGCTCTTGAGCAGCTCGGTCACGGGGTTTTTGCCGTAGACCAGGCTCTCGTTCTTGGGCTGCTCCTCCGTGCTGCTGCGGCGGGGGCGGCGCGGCATTTTCTGTTCGTCCATTGATGTGTTCTCCTTCCATTCTATGGCAAGGCGGGCCGTTTGAGCCGCGCCATGGTTTCGTTCTGTTTCAGTTTTACTATATTTTGACACTGATACATTTTAAAGTATAGCATACCCCGGCATTCTTCGCAATGTTTGCCGAAGGCAAAAGTTTTCCACATTCAGCAGGCTATACAATCGGTAATTCGGCTCAATTTTTTCCACATGTTGAAAACCCGGTGGAAAATGTTCAAAAATCAAGTTTGTACGCCCACTTTCCGGGTGGAATTCCACAGTTTCCACCGAGTTTTCAACCTCCCGGATTCGACACGCAAACTTTCCGCCGTACTTTTTGTAAAATTCAAGTCGGAATTATGACAATTTTTTGAAGGGAGATCCAGTGGTTTTTGCCAGAATCTCCAACATCAAAATGCCCAATGTGAATTTGTGTTGAAAACGCCGCGGGAACCGCCTTGATTTTATCCTGTAATTGGGGTATACTACCCTTAGGTTCGTTAAAGGATGCGCAATCTTGTATCCAAAACGGCTTTTTCACCCCAAAATGATTTTGCGGAGGTAATGAATAATGTTGGTAAATGCAACCGAAATGCTGATCAAGGCACGCGATGGCCACTACGGTGTGCCCCAGTTCAACATCAACAATCTGGAGTGGACCAAGGCAGTCCTGACCGCCTGCGAGGAAATGAAGAGCCCCGTTATCCTGGGTGTCTCTGAGGGCGCAGGCAAATACATGACCGGCTTCAAGACCGTTGCCGCCATGGTCAGCTCCATGGTGGAGACCATGGGCATCACCGTTCCCGTTGCCCTGCACCTGGACCACGGCACCTACGAGGGCTGCAAGGCCTGCGTTGAGGCCGGCTTCTCCTCCATCATGTTCGACGGCAGCCACTACTCCATTGAGGAGAACGTGGAAAAGACCAAGGAGCTGGTCGCTCTGGCACACTCCAAGGGCCTGAGCATCGAGGCCGAGGTCGGCTCCATCGGCGGCGTTGAGGACGGCGTTGTGGGCGCTGGCGAGATCGCAGACCCCGCTGAGTGCGCAAAGATCACCGATCTGGGCATCGACTTCCTGGCTGCCGGCATCGGCAACATCCACGGCGTTTACCCCGCCAACTGGAAGGGCCTGGACTTTGAGGCTCTGGACCGCATCCACAAGGCTACCAACAACATTCCTCTGGTCCTGCACGGCGGCACCGGCATCCCCGACGAGATGATCCAGAAGGCCATCAGCCTGGGCGTTTCCAAGATCAACATCAACACCGAGTGCCAGCTGGTCTTTGCTGAGGCCACCCGCAAGTACATCGAGGCTGGCAAGGATCAGCAGGGCAAGGGCTTCGACCCCCGCAAGCTGCTGGCTCCCGGCGCTCAGGCCATCATCGACAAGTGTAAGGAGAAGATCGAGCTGTTCGGCTGCGCAGGCAAGGCCTGAGCCGAAGCGCATCTCCTGAGCACATTCCCGCCCCATAAATGATATTGCCCCGCTGTTCTGTGCATCACAAAACAGCGGGGCATTTTTTTGTAAGCCAATCCGCAAAAAGGGGGCTGCTGCACCGGTTTTTCCCGTGTGCCGCAGCCCCTCTTCTTTACTGGTTCAATTTTGCAAACGCTTCCCGCACATCGCCGGAGAAGTAGAGCGTGCCCAGCGCGCACACGGGGCCGGTGCCCCCAAGGGCGACCGCCCGGGCCACACCGGCTTCAATGGTGGAAGCTGGCTCGGCCCTGCCGCCCCGGGCGCGGATCTGTTCGGCCAGCGTCTCAGCGGGCATGGCGCGGGGGGTATGGGCCGCTACGGTGACGAACTGCCCGGCCAGCGGCAGGAGCAGTGCCAGCATCTCGTCCACATCCTTATCCGCCATGATGCTGAGCAGGAACACGAACTTCTGCCCCGGAAAGCGATCCCGCAGGCTCTGCACGGTGGCCCGCATTCCGTGGGCGTTGTGGCTGCCATCCAGCAAAAAGACGGGCGAATGCCGCAGCAGCTCGAACCGGCCCGGCCAGCGCACCTGTTCCAGACCGGCACGGATGGCACTGTCCGGGATGTTCCAGCCCCGGCTGCGCAGCACCCGCAGGGCCGTAATGGCCGTGGCGGCGTTCCGGGGCTGATAGCTGCCGATCAGGGGCAGGCGGATGCCATTCAGGCCGTCAAAATCAAAGGTGACAGCATCCAGATCCCCGTCCTCGATGGTCAGCCTGCTGAGATCCACCACGGTCAGCGGCGCGTGCCGCTCTGCCGCCGTACGGGCGATGACGGCATCGGCCTCGGGCACACCGCCATAGCTCACCACCGGACTGCCCGGCTTGATGATGCCTGCCTTGGCCGACGCGATATCGGCCAGGGTGGGGCCCAGCTCCTTTACATGATCCATGCCCAGCGCTGTGATGACAGCGCACTCCGGCGGGTCGATGACGTTGGTGGAATCCAGCGTGCCGCCCAGGCCCACCTCCAGCACCACGATGTCGCATTTCGTCTCAGCGAACCAGAGCATCCCCAACGCCGTGATGATCTCGAACTCGGTGGGGATATCGGTCATGGCATCGGCAGCGGGCTTCACACGCTCCACCAGCCGCACCAGCGCCTCATCCGGGATCTGTTGGCCATTTACCTGAATGCGCTCGTTGAATCGGTTGATAAAGGGCGAGGTATACAGACCCACCCGGTAACCCGCCGCCTGCAGGCAGGAGGCCAGCATGGCCGCCGTGCTGCCCTTGCCGTTGGTGCCCGCCACATGGATGAATTTCAGCTGCTTGTGCGGATCTCCCAGTGCGGCCAGCAGGGTCCGGGTGCGGGTCAGGCCCGGCTTGTGCCCTGCCCACTGGACGGCATGGATATAGTTCAGCGCTTCTTCATAGTTCATTGTGCAATGCCTCGGATCGTTTTATTCTCCAGCAGCAGGCGCACCAGCACGGTGTTCACCGCCGCCAGGACCAGCGCGTTGGGAATGCGGGTCACCAGCACGCTCCACGGATAGTTATAGAAGAGGTGGAGTGCCAGCGAGTTGATGACAATGGAGCCCACCGCATGGCCGGCAAACACGCTGATCTGGGTGCGCAGGCCCAGCCGCAGGTTGGGCAGGGCGCGCCAGAGAAGGCCCGCCGTCAGGCCGATGGAGCCCGCTCCCAGCGTGATCAGCGGGTTGATGGCGTAGCCGGAAAGGGTGCTGCCGATCATATCGGCCACTGCACCCACGGCAAAGCCCTCCACCGGCCCGAACAGCACAGCGGCCAGCAGGGTGGGCAGGCTGCCCAGGTTGAACCGGACAAAGCCGGTGGAAATGCTCAGCACCCGGGCAAACACGATGCTCATGGCAGTGAGCAGGGCCAGCATGGTGAGCTTGCGGACGGAATTTCTGGAATGGTTCATATCAATTGTCCTCCCCTGTTTCGGGAACCGCGGGGCGGGCAATGCAAAACGCCCTCCCCTGTGACAAACCGCACAAAGGAGGGCGTGATTCAACGGTTCACATCCAGACGGGGCCGCAGACGGCCCCGTCTGCACCCAAGTCCATGCAGCAGCGGGATGCAGGCCATGCACCGCGGGTCTTACCTTCGTCCGCAGCACAACTCCCCGTTGATGCGGCACTTAACGCGCATGGCCTTACTCTGTTGATGGTCTTATTATATGCCTTTTTCCGGCCCATTGCAACCACAACTCCCATCATCTTTCCCAATTCGCGGGGCAGATTTTTGGCGGGGTGCACAATTCCGGCCTACACAAAAAGCCCTCCGGTGCGTCTCGTCCCGGAGGGCTTTGGGGTACAAAAGGTCTGGTCAATTACTGCACATCGGTCAGCTCAGCCAGCTTGTGGAAGATCTCGGTGTTGTCATACACGCCGCGGAACTTGTCTGCACCCTGACCACGGGCGTAGAGGTTCACCATGGCACCGGTGTGGGCGTAGGTGGTGTGGTCCACACCGGACTTGTGGTTGATGGTGTGGCAGATGGCCATGCTGAAGGGGATGTAGGTGCCATACAGCTCGTAATCCTGCTGGCTCATCTTGCTCTGGCTGGAAGAGCCGACCTTGAGGGTGCGCTCGTAAGCAGTGCGCAGGTTCTCCACCTCGTAGTCGGTCAGCAGCAGCTTGCCTGCGCTGGCGGCATCGGGGTCGGTGGGCAGGGTCAGGCCGAAGTTTGCCTTCACGTCCTGCATAGCGGTCTCAAAGGGAGTCTGATTCTTCACGTAGTTGTTCACATAGGTGGAATCAAACTTTGCGTAGGACATCTTCTGGTGGGCCAGGTTGGTCAGGAAGGTATCGTAGTTGGTGGTCTTGTAGCCAATGCCCAGGCCGCCGGTCTCGTGGTCAGCAGTCACCAGGATCAGGGTATCATCGGGATGCTGGGCGTAGAACTCCACAGCGGCCTGCACCGCGTTGTGCATCTCGATCACATCATGGATGGAGGCAGCGGCATCGTTGGCGTGGCAGGCCCAATCGATCTTGCCGGACTCCACCATCATAAAGAAGCCGTTGCTGTTGTCCAGCAGCTCAATGCCCTTGCGGACATAGTCGGTCAGCTGCCACTCTCCCGGAGCAGCATCCATGGCATAGTTCATGGACTTGCCGTCGGCCAGATTCTCGGCAATGATCAGGGTCTTGCCTGCCCCGGCCTTCAGGGCAGCAGCACCGGCCTGGGTGGTGACAACGTTGTAACCGGCCTGTGCAGCCACCTCGTGGTTGTTGGGGCCGGTGCCATCGCCGTTCACCTTCTGGAACTCGCCGCCTGCGAAATACTCAAAGCCGGAGTTTGCCAGCTCCACGCCGATCTGATAGTAGTTCTTGCGGGTCTTCTGGTGTGCATAGAAGGCAGCAGGGGTGGCATGGTCAATGTTCACCGTGGAAACGATGCCAACCTTGTAGCCCTTCTGCTTATGGAGCTTCTCTGCAATGGTCTCATAGGGCACATCACGGGTCCAGGGGCACATATTGATGACACCGCTCTCGGTCTTTTTGCCGGAAGCGATGGAGGTGGCGGTGGAAGCGGAGTCCGGGCAGAAGGAGGTGCTGTCGTAGGTGGTCACGCTGCCCACCTCCGGGAACTGGGTAAAGCTCAGCTCTGCCTCGGTGATGGCACCGTTGTTGGTGACAGTGCCCTGATAGAAGCGGGCAGACTGGATCTGGGCAGTGCCCATGCCATCGCCGATGAACAGGAAGATGTACTTGGGCTTTTTCTGGAACAGGCCAAAGCAGTTCTCCTCGTCAGCTGCGGTAGAAGCAGCCGGAGCGGCAGCGTTTGCAGCCACAGGGGCAGCAGTCATCAGACCGGCGGCAGATGCCACAGCACCCACTTTCAGGAAACTGCGGCGGGACATTTTATGTTCTTTCATACGATAATTCCTCTCTTATCCTGAGCCCTCCCGGGCCCTGTTGCAATGTATCTTGGGAACGGTTCTATTGTACCCGTTCGGAGAAAGAGGAGAAACCATGGTAAGGCAAATCTTAGGTAAACCTTGGGCAATGAAAAACAGGCATTGGTAAAAAACAGGTGGTCTTTGTAAAATCGGATTGTTCCTGCCCGAGGGCACTTTTATTCCGTCAGGATTCGCCCCGGATCGGTTGCATCCAGTGGGCAAATCGTGTATACTGTAACCCGATTTTTATTTGCGGAGGGAGGGGTGCACATGTCCGTTTTGTGTCTGGGCGAAGTCTGGCTGGAGCTGAACGCCGCCACGGCTCCGGAGCTGACGGAGACGTTCCGGGCGCAGACCGGCGGCTGGGGCGCAGGCTTCTGCCGCCAGTACGCCGCATTGGGCGGGCAGGCGGCTCTGCTGGCCCAGCTGGGAGCCGACCCCTTTGGCCGCAAGCTGGCGGCCCGGCTTGCCCGGGATGGTGTGGATTGCTCCCTGCTCTGCTTCACAGATGCCTTCCCCACGCCGGTGGTGTTCACCGGAGCAGACACCGCTCTGCCCTACCGTGCCCACACCGCCGGGCTGGCCCTTGGGCCGGAGCAGCTGGAAACCGCCCCGTTCCGGGGCTCCTCTGCCTTCTGCTTTTCCTCCGCCGGGCTGGTGGACAGCCCCCTGCGGCTGGCCCACCTCGAGGCCCTTGCCGCCGCCCGGGATGCCGGGGCGCTCTGCTGCTATCTTCCCCGGCTGGCGCAGGCCGCGCCCTACTGGCCGCAGCGGGAGGCCCTGTGCCAGACCGCCCTGCAGTTTCTTGACCGGGCAGACGTTCTCTTTTTAGAGGAGAGCGACCTGCTCCTCCTCTTCGGCTCCTGGGAGCTGCGCACAGCCCTGTTTGCCCTGTTCACCGGCCATGTGCAGCTGATCTTTTTCTACAAAAAGGACAGGATTCTCGCCTTTACACGCAATGTTATGGCTTCTGCCGCAAAAAAAGACCAGAGCCCCGCTCTGGTCTTGTATCAGATGGAAAAGATGGGGATTCATGTAATCGATTTGCCACAGTTAAGGGAGCATGTATTAGAACAGTTACTGAGTAACGATGCAAACACAACGGAATGCCAAGGGCTCCCCTACTAGGGGAGCTGGCGAGCGAAGCGAGACTGAGAGGTTTAATCCGTAGCCAAACAAAAACAGCCAGCGCCGTGGAAAGGAGGAGAAAGCGGCGCTGGCTGTGTATGAGAACTCCCAAACATTTGCGGCTGTCAGGAGATGGTTGGTAGTCTGTCCGCTGCCTTGGCTATTGCCTCGCATCAGCAGGGGACAGTGTTTTTTTTAAGGGGCCGCGCCGCCCGGCTTCTGCCGGAGATGCGCGGTTTTCATTGCCTGCATGGCATCTTGGGAGGATGTTTCTCTGTTCCTCCCTGACTGCACCCTTATTGTACAGGATAAAAATGGAGTTTCTTTGTGAGGAATTTGAACAAATTGAAAATAAACGGAGCCGCTGCACATCATTTTGTACAGCGGCTCCGTTTTTTACGATTTTTCTTTAATTTTCGGCCAGATTACCGGTGTAGAGCTGGTAATACTTGCCCTTCTTGGCGATCAGCTCGTCGTGGCTGCCGCGCTCGATGATGCGGCCCTGCTCCAGAACCACGATGCAGTCTGCATTGCGGACGGTAGACAGACGGTGGGCAATGACAAAGCTGGTGCGGCCATACATCAGGCCGTCCATGCCCCGCTGGACCAGCGCCTCGGTGCGGGTATCAATGGAAGAGGTCGCCTCGTCCAGGATCAGCACCGGGGGATCGGCAACCGCGGCGCGGGCAATGGCCAGCAGCTGGCGCTGCCCCTGCGACAGGTTTGCACCGTCGTTGGTCAGCATGGTGTTGTAGCCATCGGGCAGACGCTTGACAAAGCCATCGGCATTGGCCAGCTTTGCGGCGGCAATGCACTCCTCATCGGTGGCATCCAGGCGGCCATAGCGGATGTTCTCCATGACCGTGCCGGTGAACAGATGGGTATCCTGCAGAACGATGCCCAGAGAGCGGCGCAGGTCGTCCTTTTTGATCTTGCGGATGTTGATGCCATCATACCGGATCTTGCCGTCTGCGATATCGTAGAAGCGGTTGATCAGGTTGGTGATGGTCGTTTTGCCGGCACCGGTGGAGCCGACAAAAGCGATCTTCTGGCCCGGGCGGCCATAGAGGTTGATCCCGTGCAGAACGGTCTTTTCAGGCACATAGCCAAAATCGACATCGGTAAAGGTGATGTCGCCCGCCAGCTTGTGGTAGGTGGTGGTGCCGTCGTGGTGGGGATGCTTCCAGGCCCAGATACCGGTGCGCTCGGTGGTCTCCACCAGCTCGTCATCCTTGCCATACTTGACGTTGACCAGGGTGACATAACCCTCGTCGGTCTCGCTGGTCTCGTCCATCATCTTGAAGATACGCTCCGCACCGGCCAGTGCCATGATCACGCTGTTGGCCTGCATGGACACCTGGCTGATGGGCATATTGAAGCCCTTGTTCAGGCTCAGGAAGGCCATCACGGTACCCAGGGTCATGCCGCCGACATTGCCAACGGCCATGGCCGCGCCCGCCAGAGCACAGACTGCATAGCTGATATTGCCCAGCTGTGCGGTAACGGGCATGATGATGTTGGCGTAGTTGTTGGCCTGCTTGGCGCTTTCCTTCAGCTTATCGTTCAGCTGCCGGAAGCCATCCAGAGCCTTCTGCTCGTGGGTGAACACCTTGACGACCTTCTGGCCCTCCATCATCTCTTCGATGTAGCCGTTCACCTTGCCCAGATCCTTCTGCTGGGCCACAAAGTACTTGCCACTCATGGAAGTGATCTTCTTGGAGCAGAACAGCATCAGGGTCACCATCAGCATGGTGACAACGGTGAGCTGCCAGCTCATCAGGCACATGCTGGTGAACACGGACACGATGGTGATGGCGCTGGACACCAGCTGGGGGATGCTCTGGCTGATCATCTGGCGCAGGGTGTCCACATCGTTGGTGTACACCGACATGATGTCGCCGTGGGGGTGGGAGTCAAAATACCGGATGGGCAGGCTTTCCATGTGGGTGAAAAGCTGGACGCGCAGGTTGCGCAAGGTGCCCTGGGTCACGTTGACCATGATACGGGCGTTGAGCCATGCGGCCAGCACGCCGATGGCGTAGATGCAGCCAATGCGCACCAGTGCGCCTGCCAGCGGGCCGAAGTCCGGCGTGGCCTGCTTGGTCATGGGGACGATATAATCATCGATCAGGGTCTTGAGGAAAAGGCTTGCCTGCACATTTGCCAGCGCGCTGACGATGATGCAGACCAGCACAAGGATGCAGTGGGGCAGATAGTGCTTGAACACCTCATCCATGATCCGCTTGAGCAGCTTGCCCGGGTTCTCGACCTTTGGCTTGGGGCCGCCCATCCCACGGGGGCCGGGGCCCTTTACTTCTTTCACCTGTGCCATTACTGCTCACCTCCCTGCTTGTCAAAATCGCCGCCGCCCTGGGTCTGGCTGTTGTAAACTTCCTGATAGATCTTGTTTGTCTTGAGCAGCTCCTCGTGGGTGCCCAGGCCGTTGATCTGGCCGTTGTCCAGCACCAGGATGCGGTCTGCATCCTGCACGGAGGAGATGCGCTGTGCAATGATGATCTTGGTGGTACCGGGGATCTCCTCCCGGAAGGCCTTGCGGATCTTGGCATCGGTGGCGGTATCCACGGCGCTGGTGCTGTCGTCCAGGATCAGCACCTTGGGCTTGCGCAGCAGCGCCCGGGCAATGGTCAGGCGCTGCTTCTGGCCGCCGGACACGTTGGAGCCGCCCTGCTCGATCCAGGTATTGTACTTGTCGGGGAAGCGCTCAATGAACTCATCGGCGCAGGCCAGCTTGGCCACCCGGATGCACTCTTCCTCGCTGGCGTTCTCATCGCCCCAGCGCAGGTTGTCGAGGATGGTGCCGCTGAACAGAACGTTCTTCTGCAGCACCATGGAGACCTCCCGGCGGAGGACATCCAGGCTGTAATCCTTAACGTCCACGCCGCCCACCTTGACAGAACCGGTCTCGGCATCATACAGGCGGGGGATCAGCTGCACCAGGCTGGATTTTGCACTGCCGGTGCCGCCGATGATGCCCAGCGTCTCGCCCGGCCGGATGCTGAAGGTGACATCGTTCAGGACAGGCTGGCCGGAGCCGTGCTTATACTTAAAGGTAACGTGCTCGAACTCGATGCCGCCATCCCTGACCTGCTGCACCGGTGCCTTGGGGGCGGGCAGGTCGGTGGCCTCATCCAGCACTTCCACGATACGGCGGGCAGAAGCGGCGGACATGGCGATCATCACAAAGGCCATGCTCAGCATCATCAGGGCCATCAGGATGTTCATAATGTAACCGAACAGAGCGTTCAGCTGGCCGGTGGTGATCGCACCGTTCAGGACGTAATGTGCGCCGAACCAGCTCAGGGCGATGTTGCAGCCGTACACAGAGACCAGCATGGCGGGATTGTTGAAGCTCAGGCGGCTCTCGGCGTGGACGAACTGCTTGTACAGGCTCTCGCAGGCCTTGGTGTACTTCTCGTTCTCAAAGTGCTCCCGGACAAAGCTCTTGACCACGCGGATGGCCGAGACATTCTCCTGCACGGAGGCGTTCAGGTTATCGTAGTTCTTGAACACCTTATCAAAGATGCCGAAGGTGGGAACCATAATGCCTGCCAGCACTGCCACCAGGAACACGATCGCCACTAGGAACACCATGGCCAGCGAGCGGCTGATCATGGAGGCCATGATCAGCGCGAAAACCAGATGGACGGGGGCACGCACGCACATGCGCTCAATCATCTGGAACGCGTTCTGCAGGTTGGTCACGTCGGTGGTCATACGGGTGACCAGACCGGCCGTGGAGTACTTGTCGATGTTGGAGAACGAGAAATGCTGGATGTTCTCATACATCGCATCGCGCAGGTTGCCTGCAAAGCCGGTGGATGCCGTGGCAGCAAACCTGCCGGCCAGCACGCCCAGCAGCAGGGCAATGGCCGCCACCAGGAAGGTGAGCAGGCCGTACTTGATAACGGCGTTCATATCGCCCTTCTCAATGCCCTGGTCAATGATAAAGGCCATGATGGTGGGCAGCAGCACATCCATGATGGCTTCCAGAGCAGAGAAGATCGGTGTCAGGATCGCGGCGCGCTTGTACTCGCCCAGATGTGACACAAGTTTTTTGATCATCTGTTGTAATCCTCCTGAAGTTTATTTGCAGGGGTCATTCCAGCCCCTTGCGCAGCTTGTTCAATAACCGCAGAAGCTCTGCGTTTTCCTCTTCCGTCAGCAATCCGGCCACAAACTCATCGGTCTGGTGCAGGGAGAGCATCGTCTTTTCGTGGACGCGGCCTCCCTCTTCCGTCAGGATCAGCCGCTTGAGTCGGGCATCCTGCGGCACGCTCTGGCGCTCGATGTAGCCCTTGCGCTCCATCAGCTGCAGGATGTTCGTCACAGTCGAGCGTGTGATGGAGAACTCCCGTTCGATATCGCGCTGGTACACGGGCTCGTTCTTGTGCCAGTAGAGGTAGCTCATGATCCAGTCGTGCATGGGGGTCACGTTGTCCACGTTGTTCTCCCGGTGGAACTGGTTGATCTTGCGGAAGATCAGGTTGTTCACCCGGCGCACCTGTGCCGGGATGACCTGCGGTGGCTCCCATGGGGGGTTGCAGCAGGGCTGTTTGTTGCTTTCATCGTGCATAATGGTTTCCCTTTTGAATTGTTTGTGACAGGATTGTTTCCTTTGGAACTGTTTGATGCCGTACAATATCATAACGCACGATTCGATCATTGTCAATAGGAGACGCAAAATAAAATACAGAAGCGCCCCACCGAACGGCGGGGCGCTTCCACTGGGCGCTGATTTTGCTTCTGCTGGCTCAACAGCCCTTGCTTTCTGACCAGAATATGCTTTAATAAAAGCAACTATGGGCGCTGCGCCCCCGAATACTGCAAGGAGAACTCTATGGAACAACGGAACACCCGCCTGCGGAACGCGGGCTTCGTCACCTTCTTTTTCAGCGGCATCTGCACCATTTCCAGCGGTGTGGTGGTCAGCCTGCTGCAGGAGGAATACGGCTTTGCCTACGGCATGACCGGCACCCTGCTCAGCCTGCTGAGCATCGGCAACCTGCTGGCGGGCCTGCTGGCCGGTGCGCTGGTGGGAAAAATGGGCATGAAGCCAAGCGTCCTGCTGCTGACCATCGGCTATGCGGTGGGCTACGGCCTGATGGGCCTGACCGGCCTGCCCATTCTGCTGGCGCTGGCCTTCTTCATTGTGGGCATTGCCAAGGGCAGTGTCCTGAACACCTGCACCATCCTTGTCAGCGACAACTCTGCAGACCGCACCCGGGGCATGAACACCATGCACGCCTGCTACGCCTGCGGTGCCCTGCTCTGCCCCTTTCTGATCTCTGCCGCGGCCAGGGTCAGCACCACGCTGGCCGTGCTGGCGCTGGCAGCGCTGGGTCTGGTGCTCTGGCTGGTATACCTGTTCACCCCCATGGCAGGCCGCGCCAAGGCCAAAGAAGCTGTCACCGATTGGAGCTTTTTGCGCTCCTCCCGCTTCTGGCTGCTCACCGGCCTGCTGTTCTGCCAGAACGCCGCCGAGCAGAGCGTTGTGGGCTGGATGGTCACCTACTTCAAGGACAGCGGCATCATTGCAGGCACGCTGGCGGCCTATACCGTCACCGTGATGTGGGGTGCCACCCTGATCGGCCGCCTGCTCATCGCCTTTGTGTTCCCGCTCCGGCAGCCCCGCAAGGCCATGGTATTTATGGCGGTTTTCTGCACTGCCTTCTACTTTGCCATGATGCAGACCCACAGCCAGTTGCCTGCCATCCTGCTGCTGTTCGCCTTTGCCTTCTCCATGGCCGGTATGAACCCCACCGCCGTGGCCAGCGCCGGTAAAATGACCACCGTAACCAGCATGGGCATCATGCTGCCGGTGGCATCCAGCGGCGCGATCCTGATGCCCTGGGTCATCGGCAAGGTGGCTGAAAGCGCCGGTCTTGCTGTTGGTATGGCAACCAACATCGTGCCCTGCGTAGGGCTGATCGTCTTTGCAATTCTGGTGTCCAGAATGCGTGAGGAGTAAACCTCTCCGTCATTGCTTCGCAATGCCACCTCTCCTGGCAGGAGAGGCAGGCAGCAGGCGACTGAGCGGTTCATCCCCTCGCCTTTGCGCTGAACTCACACCCACAGTAATCCTGACGGTAAAGCCCGTACTCCTCCGAAAGCTGGAGGGAACGCAGGTAGCCGTTCTGCTTTTTGAAATCCGAGGGCAGGTGCCTGATGCCGAATTCGGCTTCAAGCTCCTGCCCGATTTGATTGATGCGGGCAGCATCCTTGTGGGGGCTGATGGAGAGCGTGGTGGTGAACCAATCAAAGCCGTGCTCCTTTGCGTACTGTGCCGCCCGGCGCATCCGCAAACGGTAGCAGACGGTGCACCGCCCGCCCCGCTCCGGCTCGTTTTCCAGCCCCTGCACAGCCGTGTAGAACTCCTGCGGGTCGTAGCGGTCCTCGATGACCGTGACCCCCAGCGGGTGCGCCTGCGCCACGAACTTTTTCAGCTCCTCGCCCCGGCGGTAGTATTCTTCGGCAGGCCAGGTGTTGGGGTTATAGTAAAGCACCGTGATCTCAAAATACCGGCACAGCTTTTCCAGCACGGCGCTGGAACAGGGCCCGCAGCAGGCATGGAGCAGCAGCTTTGGCCGCTGCGGCCCCAGCGTTTTCAACACTTCGTCCATCTGCTGTGCAAAATTCAACTGTTTTGACATCGGTTTCATCCTTTGTTATACTTGCTTTGATTCAAACAGCTCCCTCCTGCTGCCTCGCAAAAAGAGCCGCAGCTGCCGGAAGGGGCATCCCGGTCATATTATATCACATTTTATCTAATAGGAGAACTGCGATGACAAACGAGAAAATTGCCCGCATCAACGAGCTGGCAAAAAAGAGCAAGACCACCGGCCTGACCGATGCCGAAAAGGCAGAGCAGCAGGCCCTGCGGCAGGAGTATGTTGCGGACGTAAAGGCCAGCCTGCGCGCCCAGCTGAACAACACCTCGGTCAAAGAGCCGGATGGCACTGTGCACAAGCTGGGGAAGAAGAACTAAAGCAGCATCACGAAGAGGAGCACCTGGCGGATCATTGAGAGAAAAGTATTTCTTCCCTCTTTTTTTGTTCCGCGTTTCGTGCTATACTATAGTTGTATTGTTGCGGACATTTCCGCGGGCGGTACAGATTCCCAAGGTGGCGTATCCCGGGCAAGGTGCACGGAAAAGGCTGTCTTTTGAAAAAATGATAAAGAGGTCATTTATTATGCTTACTGCAATTACGGGTATCAACTGGGGCGATGAGGGCAAGGGCCGCATGGTCGATCTGATCAGCCAGGATTATGACATCGTTGCACGGTATCAGGGCGGCAACAACGCAGGCCACACCGTGAAGAACGAGCGCGGCAAGTTCGTGCTGAACCTGCTGCCCTCCGGCATCCTGCGCCCCAACGTTGTCTGCGTGATGGGCAACGGTATGGTCATCGACCCGCACCATCTGGACGGCGAGATCAACAATCTGCGGGAGCAGGGCATTTCCATCACCCCCGATAACCTGAAGATCTCCGACCGGGCCACCATCACCATGCCCTACCATGTCGATCAGGACGGCCTGGAAGAGGCCCGCCTGGCCAAGACCGGCGCACAGTTCGGCTCCACCAAGCGCGGCATCGCCTACACTTACGGTGACAAGTACATGAAGAAGACCCTGCGCATGGGCGACCTGCTCCACCTGGACGACAGCGTGAAGAAGCGCCTGGTGACCATGGTGGATTCCAAGAACCTGGTGATGGAGGGCAGCTACCACTCCGCTCCCATCAGCGTGGACGAGATGTGGGCATGGCTGGAGAAGTATGCCGCCATCTTCAAGGATTACATCTGCGACGTGGGTCAGTATCTGGCTGACGCAGATGCCGCCGGCAAGAAGGTGCTGTTCGAGGCCCAGCTGGGCGCTCTGCGCGACATCGACTTCGGCATCTACCCCTACACCACCTCCTCCAACGTCATCGGCGCTTACGCCCCCATCGGCGCAGGCATCCCGGGCCACAAGCTGACCAACAGCATCGGCGTGATGAAGGCTTACTCCTCCTGCGTGGGCGACGGCCCCTTTGTCACTGAGCTGGCCATGACCGAGGAAGAGAAGCACGCCCTGCGCGAGGCTGGCCACGAGTACGGTGCAGCCACCGGCCGTCCCCGCCGCGTTGGCCCCATCGACCTGGTGGCAAGCCACTACGGCGTGTTCTGCCAGGGCTGCGATGAGGTTGCCCTGACCCTGCTGGACGTGCTGGACTACATGGAGAAGATTCCCATGGTCACCGGCTACAAGCTGACCGACGGCACCATCACCAAGCGTTTCCCCATGGGCGAGGCTCTGGACACTGCACAGCCCGTGGTGGAGTATCTGCCCGGCTGGCACTGCGATATCACTGCCGCCCGCAAGTGGGAGGATCTGCCCCAGGAAGCCCGCGATTACGTTGAGTATCTGGAAAAGGCTATTGGCTGCAAGATCACCTACATCTCCGTGGGTGCCGAGCGTGAGGCCTACATCCATCACAACGTCTGATCCGCGCCACAGAACCCGCCGCATTGAAAAGGAAACGTGACTATGTTTGATATCATCACGGACAGCGCCTGCGACCTGACCCCTGAGACGGCCGCAACGCTGAATATTGAGATCATCCCCTTCTATGTCTCGCTGGACGGTGAGCACTACCGCAAGGAGGGCAAGGAGATCGCCGTGCGCGATTTCTACCAGTTCATGGTAGATAACCCCGCGGCCTACCCCAAGACCAGCCTGCCTTCTCTGGAGGATTTTGAAACCGCCTTCCGGGCCCATGCCGAGGCGGGCCGCCCGGTGCTCTGCATCTGCTTTACCAGCAAGATGAGCGGCTGCGTGGGCAGTGCCCGCAACGCCCGGGAGCTGGTGCTGGAGGATTTCCCCGATGCTAAGATCGAGGTCATTGACAGCACCGCCGCCACCGTGACTGAATCCATCGTGGTGGAAAACGCGGTGGCCATGCGGGATGCAGGCTGTACGCTGGACGAAGCCGTGACCTGGCTGGAAGCGGAAAAGATCACCAACCAGATCTTCTTCACGGTGGGTAATCTGGACTACCTCATCAAGGGCGGGCGCATCGGCAAAGTCACGGGCCGTGCTGCCAACATTCTGGGCATCAAACCCATGATCCTGTTCAAGGAGGGCGAGATCTTCTCCGCTGGTGTGGCCCGCGGCCGCCAGAAGAGCTTTGAGAAGGCCCTCGACCTGCTGATGACCTATCTGGCCGAACACAACGGCACGCCCGACGACTACTGCATCACGGTGGGTTACGGCTACGATGCCGACGAGGGTAAGCGGCTCTGGATGCAGACCCGCGCCGCCCTGCGCGCCAAGTACCCCACCTGCGAGTGCAATGTGGTCCTGCTGCAGATCGGCTGCACCATTGCCGTGCACACCGGCCCCTATGCGTTGGGCATGGGCGTGATGCGGCGGTGGAAAAAGGCTTAACCCCCATATAGTTTCCCAGCTCCCCCGAAAGGGGGAGCTTTTTTGATACCGGTTAAGCTCTGCTTTGTACAACCTCTCAGTCACGGCGAAGGCTGAGAGGTTTAGCAACGGCAGCAGCTTACGGCTCAACCCCCCAGTCACCTACGGTGACAGCCCCCCTAATAGTGGGGCCCTTGGCAGGGAGATTACGTTTGACAGCAGAGGGGAACAGCAGCAAACCATAATGTATAACCGCAAAGTCTTCGGTTTCGCCAGAGGCTCCCCCTACTAGGGGAGCTGGCGCAGAGCGCCTGAGGGGTTTAACGTACAAAAAAATCTCCCGATTCCGTTTGGAACCGGGAGATTTTTTCAGCCTTGATTTTTACGATGCACGATCACAGAAGACGGTGACACGGGTCTTTCCGCCATAGGTGCAGGTGTACAGCACCAGGGCATAGCCGCTGTGTTCCACTTCCTCCACACTGTGGGGGTCAAGCACTTCGACCTTGTTCACGACGTACTCATTCACGATGCCGTCCATATCGGTGAAGGTGACGCTGTCCCCCGCTGAGAGAGAGGTCAGCTTGCCGAAATGGCTCTCGTAGTTGTGCGCCGCAATGACCAGATCATCGGTGCGGGAAGAGCCGAACTGGCGGCAGGGGGCGATCTTCAAACGGGGGTAGCTCCACTCGCTCATCACCGGCAGATCAATGCCGATGGCGGGAATGGAGATCTCGCCCACATATTCGTTGCCGTCGATCTCCACCACCGGGAGCTCGGGGTCCAGGGGGCCGCTCTCTGCCTCCGGTTCCGGGGTCTCCACCTTCTGCTGAAGGTCGGCCACCACGGTCTGAGCTTCGGCACCGGCATGGGCATCCTCGTAGCGGTTGTAGGCGTACAGGCCGCCAGCCGCCAGCAGGAGCACCACACCCAGCACGATGCAGACAAGCCCGGGGGATACTTTACGCATTCTTTTCACGTTTCTTGCTGCGCTCCATCAGGTAGGCTCCCACGGCCACCAGCACCAGACCGCTTGCCGTCAGAACAGGTATGGGCCAGTTCAGCTGACCGGTCTGGATCAGTTTGGGGCCTTCGGCCGGGCGGGCATCCGCCACCACGCTGGCCGGGGCGGTGGGCTCCGGTGCACTAGGGGTGGTGGTTTCAGTCACGGTCGGGCGGGCATCTGCCGGGGCCGGGTTCTCCGGCGTGGAAGGGGTGGGCGGGGTGACGGGATCAGGGTCATACGGGTCCGGGTAGTACGGGGTCTCGATGGCCTTGTAGCTGTTGTTGAAGGTGATGCTGCTCACCTTTTCGTCCATCAGGTCGGCCTGTGTGTGCACGGCCATCCGGGCCACCAGCTTGTCGTTGTCCCACACCACGGAAACGCGCAGATAGTACACGGTTTCATCGTAGGTGCCGCGGGTGTTGACACCGGCGCGCTGGCGCACGGTGTAAACGTAATAGCCGGGCTTGGTATAATCGATGGGGCCAAAGCTGCCGGTCTCGCCGTCGGTGATCTCCAGAGTGGTCACCTGGGGCAGGGGCGCATTGTCCACAGCCTCAAGTTCCACAGTCAGTGTTTCCCTTGGGAGAGGTGTTTCCCCCGTGGACTGAATGGAAACCGGAAGCTCCTGCAGCTGTGTATGCTGGTCAGCCGCGGTGGCCGCAAATGCCGCCGGCTGACACAGGCAGAACCCCAACGCAAGCGTCAGGAGTGCTGCCGCGATTTTACGGAACCTCATTTCATCCTCTCCTTTATGAATCCGACGCGGACGGGATCATCCACGCCAGAAGAATGGTGCGTGCATCGGTAAACTCCGTTGAACAGGTGGACAGCGCCAGCACCTGAGCGTCATCGCCCGCCGCTTTCATGGCGGCCAGCGTTTCGGTGTTCAGGTTCAGGGCGTTCTCCTGCGCAAAGGTGTACAACCCCTGCAGGTCGCTGTCCCAGCGCTGGGGCTGGAAGATCGCGCTCTCAGACGAAGGGACCAGCAGACATGCAAAGGTTTTAAGATCATAGGTGCGGTCGGGCAGGATCAGCTCACCAGTGGTGTTCTCTGCAAAGAACTCTGCGTCCTTGTAGAGATCCAGATCACCGAACATCTTGCTCTCTTCCATGTGGTGACCATACAGCAGAGAGTAAGGGTCGGTGAAGTTCTTGTCGCAGTTCACATCCAGAAAGATGCTGCCTGCCAGCGAGAAATCACCGTAGACATCGGTGTTCACATAGGTAAAGTTGTCCTCACCCTGTACCACAGGGTAGTCGATGGCGGTGTTGTCCAGTGTGACCCACGCGCAGACATCCGGGTTGATGCCCAGCAGCTCCTCAAAGCTTGCGCCGTTATCCGCGCCCGCCTTGGGCTTGAACTGCAGAAGCTCTGCCTGAACATTGTCTGCGGCGGCGTACACCTGCGAGTTGTCCCACAGGGCATAGGCTGAATACGCCCCGGCGACCACCAGGAACAGCACGACCACCGCGCTCACCAGAAAGTCGGCTGCCCTCAACGCTTTTCTCTGCCAGTTGATACAGCCCACCTCCGGTTAAGCATTCTAATTGATTGGTTTTCGGATGGATACGCCCTCTCAGGCGCTGCGCGCCAGCTCTCCCAAAGGGAGAGCCTACGCATCTACACAGTCAGCTGCCGCAATCGGTCGAGCCACTTTTGCCTCTCCCCTTGGGAGAGGTGGCAGTGCGGAGCACTGACGGAGAGGGCGTGGACGCGAGCAATTACTCCTCGTCGCGGCGGCGCTTGTTCAGCATCAGGGCCACACCACCAATGGCAACGATGGCCAGCATTGCAATGTAAGGTGCATTGTCCAGCACAACACCCATGTCGGGAGCATCCTGGTTGGTATTCTGGAATGCAGCAGTATCGCCAGCAGCAACCATTGCGCTAGAGTACACGGGCTCTTTTTCACCAGTCAGGGTCTTATCGGTCACAGTAACAACATATTCATTGTTCTTTGCAACACCATTGTCCCATGCGCTGCCAATCTCATAGATTTCGTACTTAATACCCTCGGGCAGATTACCGAACGAAATTTCTTGACCATGAGTCAAAGTAATAGTATAGTCGGTATCCAGCTTCATCGTCTTATCCTTGTTAAGCTCGCCGGTAACCTTATCAGCATCGCTAACAGTTGCACCAGCGTACTTAATAGCATCAATACCCTGCGCATTGGTAAATCTCACACGGAAAGTAAAGGGCTTCTTCAAATCGCCAAAATTACCATGAACAGTTTTGCTCAGGGTCAGGCTATGAACATTATCATTTTCACCGTTCTTGCCATAATAGTTGGTAAAAGCATCAGTATTCTTGATTTTCTGTCCATCACGGCTCAGCACAACGTAATACTCATAACCGGTCTTAATGTTGCCCTTGTCGTCAGTCTTGTGTGCGACAGTAACAGTCATCGTCAGTGTATTGTCATCGTAAACCACACCAGGAGTAGAACCCGCATTTTCTTTTACTTCGTAAACATAAACACCAGTGCCACTCTCATCAATGCCTAAATCAGAAATTTTAAAGGCAAAAGTCCCTGTATGCTTACCAACAGCTAAACCACCATTACCCTCAGTAGGAGCAAAACTTACAGTATAGTTTTTACCAGTAGAGGGATAATTCGGATCAGTTACATCAGTATCTTTCTTTGTGGTGCTCTTATACTTAACCGTAAAGCTAAAATCTTCAGCCGGTGCAACACCCTGCTTCACATCATAAGTCTTGGTAAATTCCAGATCATCACTAGCGCTCATTGCACCGTCCTTGAAGGAAATAGTGCCATTATCGGTCTCGCCAGCGCCAGTATCCGCAAACGCTGCGGTTGCGCCGACGGTGAGCATCATGGCAGCAGCCAGAACGCCCGCGAAGAATTTCTTCAGTTTCATTGTTATTCCTCCCTAGTAAGAAATAGTTCGTACTCCTGTGCCACGGCCCAAACTCCGCAGTTCACAGGCAGGATGCCGGCAGCTTCTTCCGGCCTCCGTGGTATTACAAACTGCGTCGCCGCAGTAGTGTAATTACTTTTGCTTGCACATCCTCCAGCGGAACCGGGCCAAAGTCCCGGCTGTCCTCGGATTGTGTGCGGTAATCGCCCAGCACAAAAACGCAGCCCTCCGGCACCGTGTAGGGGTACTCCAGCGCGTCTTTTGCGTAGGTGGGGTAGAGGATCTCGCCGCTCTGCACCGCGCCGTTCACCACAAGGGTGCCGCTGTCGTCCAGAGCCACAAGGTCGCCCTCGCGCCCAAGAATGCGGCCCACCCGGAGCTTGCCGCCCTGGGTGTAGACCACAACGTCGTTTTTTGCGTAGGTTTTCTGCAGGCGGTAGCAGATGAGCAGGTCGCCATCCTTTACCGCGGGGAACATGCTGCTGCCCTTGGCCTGCGTGAGCAGGAACACCTGCGTGAACAGCACCCAGGCGCACAGCAGGATCACCACAACGCGGCCCAGCAGGCTGATAAAATCCTGCCGGTTCTCAGCGTCCAGCCTGCGGCGGCGCACCGCCTTTGCCCCCTGCTTCAGGGCTTCATTGTCCAGCGGGTGCATCGGAATGCGCCTCCTTTTGGGGGTCAGAGCTGTCAGATTCCGGGTTAAACCTCTCAGTCTCGCTTCGCTCGCCAGCGTCCGGGTTGCGGCTCCCAGCGTCCACTTCGTGCAAAGTGTTGCACTCGTGTCCTGCTGGCCGCTGCCCCAACAACTCCTCCCTGTTTCCGCCACTGGCGGCGGTCGTCGTCGTTGCCCTAGTAGGGGAGCCCTTGGCAAAACTGTCAACTTTGGCGGGAGCCAGGTTTACGTTCCCGGGTTCACCGGTGCCAGATGCTTCCGGCTGCGCAGCACCTGTCTTGCCTCCCCTACTAGGGGAGGTGGCAAAGCCGTCAGGCTTTGACGGAGAGGTTTCCAGCAGCACATTGTACCTTGTGCGCTCGGCGCGGATGGCGGCTTCGTACAGGGCGTAAAGCTCTTCCAGCTTCTTCCACATTGCCGCCTCGTCCACGCCGCCCAGCAGGTTCTTGCGGAATTTCACCGTCCGGAACCACTGGATGATCGCTTCCTGCTCCGGGCTGATACAGCTTTCCTCTGCACCGGCCAGCCGCTGGGGCGCTTTCTTCTTCGCCATGCGGTCAGCCCCCTTTAGTCATCTTCCTTACGGTGCTTGCGCAGCATCAACAGGGCAACGCCGCCAGCCACCACAGCAAGGATGACGATGTAAGGCAGGGTGTCGAGGAGGACACCAAGGTCAGGCTCGAGCGTCCGGTGATTGGTGAAGTGAACCGTCTGCTCAGTTGTACCGATTGTTACAGTTGCAGTACTATTCTTTTCGTATACTTCACCGTCTGTACCAATCTGCCAGCTGGTATCGTACTTCTCACCAGAATAATCTTCCTCTATAACTTTGTACTCACCACTTGGCAGATTCTTGAAGATAATCGAAGCTCCGTCTTTCAGAGTAAACTTGCCATTTCTCAGCCATTCAACCTTTGCACGATCTGCTTCGCTAATCTCAACATTGGCATCAGTAATATTTGCCGATGTCCCATCAGCTTTGGTAATCGTAAAGGTAAAGGCTTTGTTGGTATCGCCAAGTTTACCAGTAACAGTTTTGGTAACGGTCAGGTTGGCGGAAGCAGGCACATACTTTGCGTAGAAAGTTGTATCTTCTTTAATGGTATCTTCATCAAAATCAAACTTGCTACCTTCCGTGCAGTCCTGATTTGTATACCAACCATCAAAGGTGTAAACTGTACCATCTGGGGTTGTTTTAGTTTTCGGGCAGGTTGCTTCAGTCTGACCTTCACCAATAACATCCGGGCGGGCAATCGCTTTCAGCGAAATCGAAGTACTCCCTTCTGGGACAGTAAATGCTCCGCCATAATCACGCACTAGAGCAAAGGTATCTTTACCCACATCCTGAACCATAAACTTGACGTTGATGTGCGTTGTATCATGGAGCACTATCAAACCATCCAGATGGTACGTCATTTTTTTATCACTGACCGACGAAATCGGAGATTTATATATGCCCTTCGTGTATGTGGGTTTATAGTTCTCTTCACCCGTCCAGTCTCCATCCTCGCCGTTTTTGCCAGTATTGGCTCCACCCGCAGCAACGACCTCGTACCATTCAATTGTGTACGTGCCTACAGTATTCGCTTTCGTTGGATCCTTCTCAATTTCCTTTTGGATTTCTTTCGGGAGTGATTCGTAATAGTAGTCCTTGTATTTGCCATCCTGTTTAATCGGAATCACAGGAAACTGTCCAGAATCAACTATAATTTCAGTTCCCAACTTCGTAGCAATAACGGCCGTGTCATAAATTGAGGTACGTTTATTGTATTTACTCGGAGCATCTACATTTGAAATCGTACCAACGGCCATGCCGTTCCACGCTTTATTTTCAGCTTTATTACCATAGTAATCACCCGAATAGCCCAAAACCTGCGTGTAAACATAAAGATTGTAAGGAGATGTCGGATTATCGCTCTTCACAACTGTAATCTCCAGCTCATCGCCGTTACCTTCCGGATCTTTGCTCTTAGGGTCACCATAACGGTGAGCAACCGTCACCTTACCCTCTTGCGTAACCTTTATCCGTACTGTTTTGTAGGTATCTCCTGTACCTTTTATCTGATTAACTTCTTTATTTTTACTGTTTATAAATACCGCATTACCGTTAGTCTTGTCCGGATTAAGTCTCCATGTGTGATTGTAGTTTGTTTTTCCGTTTTTGGCCCGCAGTGTAATCGTTGCACCAACCGGAACTTTTGTATCGCCCTGAATGCCGCTGATGCTACTGATCGTAGCAATTCCATCATTCACATTCGGATACTCAACGCCATCGATCTCAATGCTGACGATCTCAATGCCGTCATCATCGAAGTCTTCACTTTCCTGATCCGGGTATTCCAGCGCAAGCACAAAGGGGCTGAAGCTGGAGGTTTCAAAGGTCAGGGTGCCATTCTGATAAGAAAGGACATCCAGTGTCTCCACGCTGCCGTCGTCTTTCTTGTGGAGCACCTTCAGTGCATCGGCAGTGAGCGCTCCCTCTTCTTCCATTGCCGCAATTTCCGGCAGTTTGTTCAAACCAGAAACGGTAACGGTAGCCTTCTGGCCCTTGGCAGGCTGCACCGTTTCGCCCTTGGCGTTCTTGGGGGAGATCTTCAGGCCCAGAAGAGGCAGCATTCCCTGAAGCTTATTCACGTAGGTATTGCAGAACTCCGTCATGGAGTTATCACCCATGTGGGTCACGACGACGTGGTCTGCGGCAGAGGGCAGATTCTTCACCTCCACCGGCAGATTGACGCTCTTCGTGTTGCCGTCCTCGTCCTCGTAGGAAGCAGCGGCCTTGGCAGTCAGATCCACAGGCACGGGGTTCTTATCCACCAGATCCTCGTGATCCACTTTCTCTTCCTCATCAGAGCCCACGGTGCCGTCCTTCCATGCGGCGTAGACGTTCACAGTGGTGGTCTTGCTGTCCAGAATGTTGCTGGTGGGGTCGGAGAGGTTCAGGCGCACCCGGTTGCCAAACTCGTCCAGCGTGTACCAGTAGTCAAACAGCCGCAGTTCGCCCTTGGGGTCCCGGTTGGAGGAGGGGTTCTCGATGTAGCTGCTGTAGTCCGCGATGGTCTCTGCCCGGGGCACAGCCTGAATGAAGTACAGGTTCCACAGAACCTCACCGTTCCGGGCCAGATACTCGCTCTCCGTCATATTGTTGATCTGTGCCTGAGCGGTAATGTCCTGCAGGTCAAGGGTGTTCAGCTCCTTCAGCCAGAAGCGGTAGACCACCATGTCCTGCAGCTTTTTGATCTCGTCGCCGGAAACGACCACTTTGTCATCAGGCTTTTCCACCACGTCGTCCTCGCCGGACCACTGGGTCTCGGTGCTGGAGCTGGGGTCGGTACTGGTGCTGGTGCTGGTGTCGTACTCAATGACGGTGCCCCACTCTGTTTCCTTAACGTTGGGGCCGCCGTCGAGGTTGTCCTCGCCGCCTTCCACAGGCCGGGCGGCAACTTCGTCCTCGCCAAAACCGGCAGCTTCGCCGCCGTCTACAGGCCGGGTGGCTTCCTCCTCGCCGAAACCGGCAAATTCGTCGTCAGGATAGGATGCCTCGCCGTCATCTACGGGCCGGGAGGCCTCTTGATTAACCTGAGGATCGATCAGACCCTCCGTTGCAAACACCGGCACAAGGCAGGTGCAGATGACCGCAAGCGCCAGACAAAGCGCAAAAACGCGCTTCACCAGCCTATCTTTTTTTCCGTGATGATTTTTCCGCACAGTGGAGTCCTCCCTGCATCATAGTATTTTTGGCAAAACCGGAGGAAAAGATATCCAACTTTTGTCGGCTTTCTTTCCCATGGCAGGTTATTTTTACCAGACACATCATTATTGTAATTATAGCATGTATATCCGGCATTTTCAATAGTGAAATTTTATTTTCCCTTCCCCTTCTCAGACAAAATATTCTGCGATATACAGCACGTTATGAACCGCCGCAATATCATTGCTGGGAGTAGAACAGTCCGACTTATCCGCACGCCCGCCGCATTGATATATCACGCAGTTTTGTGTTGTATATTCGCAGTTTCACTCTCTATAATACATGAAACGCAGATTCCTTTCACTTTTTTTCGGGATTTTTTGAAAAAAGTTTTTGGAGCCCTCTCAGTCAAAGCCTGACGGCTTTGCCAGCTCTCCCAAAGGGAGAGCCAATTGCGGCTCGACCTTCAGCGGCATTTACCGCCCAAAAGCCTGCCCAAAGCTCCCGTTTCCCTTGCAGATGCGTTGGCTCCCCCCTCGGGGGAGCTGTCGAGCGAATGCGAGACTGAGAGGGCTTCGCCTCACCAAAAAGCGCCCCCATCACTCAAAGGAGCAATGGGGGCGCTTTACCATATTACAATGGGTTCCGCTTACTCAGCCTTGGGGGCTTCGGGAGCCTTTGCTTCCTCAGCCTTTGCGGCGGGCTCTGCCGGAGCGGCAGGAGCGGCAGCAGGCTTCGGAGCCTGCTTCACCACGGGCTTGGGGGGATTCGGATCGTCCTTCAGCGGGAAGAGGATGATGTGCTTGGGGCACTTCTGGGCGCACATGCCGCAGCCCTTGCACTTGTCGTAGTCGATGCGGGCCACGCCGTCCACAACGTGGATGGCATCAAACTTACAGGTGCGCTCGCACATGCCGCAGGCAATGCAGGAGGTGGTGCACAGCTTGTTTGCCACAGCACCCTTATCCTGATTGGAGCACATGACCACGGGCTTGCGGGGGCCGCCTGCGTCGATCATAATGACGTGCTTGGGGCAGATGTTGGCGCAGGCACCACAGCCGGTGCACTTGTCCTTGTCCACCTTGGCCACGCCGTCCACAATGTGGATGGCATCGAACTTACACACCTTGGTGCAGTCGCCCAGGCCGATGCAGGCAAAGGTACAGGTCTTGGGGCCGCCGTACAGGGTCGCAGCAGCGGCACAGGTCTGGATGCCCTTGTACTCGTAGCTGGGCTTGCAGTGCTCGGAGTTGCCCTGGCACTGGACCACAGCCTTCTTCTCCACAGCGCTTGCCTCACCGCCCATGATCTTGGCAATGGCGGCAGCAGCCTTGGGGCCGCCGGGGGCGCACTTGTCGCAGGGAACGCCGTCCATAACAACGGCCTTTGCGTAGTCGGCACAGCCGGCGTAGCCGCAGCCGCCGCAGTTTGCACCGGCCAGGCAGGCAGAAACTTCTTCAATACGGGGGTCTTCCTCAACCGCCATGAACTTTGCGGCCAGCACCAGAACAACGGCACCGATCGCGCCCACGATGGTACAGAGGATCACAGCAGATACAATATTCATAATCCTGTTCCTCCCTTACAGCGTCACGTTGAACAGGTTTTCGACGAGACCGCCGAAGCCCATAAAGGACAGGCTGGTGATGGCTGCTGCGATCAGGGTGATGGGCAGGCCCTTGAAGGGTGCCGGGGGATCGCAGGCTTCCACACGCTTGCGCACGCCGCTGAACATGACCATGGCCAGCATAAAGCCGACACCTGCACCCACGGCACAGACCAAAGCCTCAATGTAGGCAGCGGCAAAGCCAAGGGTAGCAACGTCTGCGCCGTAGTCGTCCACGACCAGAATGGTCACGGCCAGCACGCAGCAGTTGGTGGTGATCAGGGGCAGGTAAACGCCCAGAGAATTGTACAGTGCAACAACATACTTCTTCAGGAAGATCTCGATGAACTGCACCAGCACTGCAATGACCAGGATGAACACGATGGTCTGCAGGTAGCCCAGGTCAGCGGGGTTCAAAATGAAGATCTGGATGGGGAAGGTGACAGCCGTTGCCACCAGCATAACAAAGATAACAGCGCCGGACATACCAATGGAGGAATCCAGCTTCTTGGAAACGCCCAGGAACGGGCAGATACCGTAGAACTTCACCAGCACGTAGTTGTTCACCAGGATCATGCTGAAGAAGATCGCAGCAAGTTTGACTAACATCTTATTCTGCCTCCTTCTTCAGGTTGTCGAGGTCGCAGCAGCTCTTGCGCTCGATGCGGGCATCCAGCTTGCCTTCCAGCCAGACGCAGCCGGCCATCAGCACGCCGTAGCAGAAGAATGCGCCGGGAGCCTGGGTCATAATGCTCATCTTGGCCATGCTCTCGGGCAGGATCTGGAAGCCCAGCCAGGTGCCGCTGCCCAGGATCTCACGGATGGAGGCCATCAGCACCACGGTGAGGGTGTAGCCGATACCCATGCCGATGCCGTCCAGTGCGGAATCCACCACATTGTTCTTGCAGGCAAACATCTCGGCACGGCCCAGGATGATGCAGTTGACAACGATCAGGGGCAGGAACACGCCCAGTGCGGTGTACAGGCTGTCCATGTAGGCGTGCATCACCATCTGAACGATGGTCACGAAGCCTGCAATGATGACGATGTAGCAGGGCAGGTGGACTTTAGCGGGGATCACGTTGCGCAGCAGCGAGATCAGGATGTTGGAGCACACCAGCACGAAGGTGAAGGCTGCGCCCATGCCCAGCGCGCTGGAAACTGCCGTGGTAACAGCCAGGCAGGAGCAGGTGCCCAGAACCAGACGCAGAACGGGGTTTTCTTTGATGATGCCGTTGGTAAGGATGCTTACCTTGGACTTGTTTTCGCTTGCCATTTCTTACCAACCTCCTTTATGCCAACTCGTTGTAGCAGTTGATGCAATCGTTGATGGCGGCAAACAGAGCCTTAGAGGAAATGGTTGCGCCGCTGTATGCGTCGTAGCCCTGGCCCAGGGTGATGTTCTGGGTGCCATCCATGCCATCGAACTGAGCAAGGAAGCTGTCGGTGGCAACGTTGCTGCCGATACCCTTGGTCTGGGTAGAAGCGTCCACCCAGATGCCGGTGACAGTGCCGTTGGTATCGAAGCCGATGATGACGGACAGGATGCCGCCATCAAAGCCCTTTTCCTCAGCCTTGATGGCCAGGGAGCCGTCGGTGGCCTTTACAGCACCGGTGATGTTCTCGGTGGTGTAGTCGGTCACTTCCTCCAGATCGGAGGCGCTGGAAACGGTGGGCATCACGTCCACATAGGCAGCCAGCGTTGCGGCCTTCTGGTTATCCTCAATGATGGGAGCCGTAAAGGAGTTGACCATAGCCAGCAGCAGGCTGACGATCAGTGCGATCACGCTCAGCACAACAACAGGCTTTACACTGGTCTCCCAGGAAGAATTCTTATTCATTTGCCAGCACCCTCCTTTGCTTTCTTTGCAGGCTTAACATAGCCGTAAGGAGTCTGACGGGTCCAATCGTTGATAAAGGGGACCCACAGGTTCATAAACAGCAGCGCGAAGGAAACGCCCTCGGCGTAGCTGCCCCACTGACGGATGGCGAAGGTGACGATGCCCAGGCACAGGCCGTAGATCAGCTTACCCTTCAGGGTAAAGGGGCTGGTAACGTAGTCCGTTGCCATGAACACAGCACCGAACATCAGGCCGCCGGACAGGATGCCGACCAGTGCGCCGTGCAGGCTGCCGGTGGAGATCAGGTAGAAGATAAACATGCTGCCGATGTAAGAAGCGGGGATGGCGATGCTGATGGTCTTGGTGGCCACCATATAAATCAGGCCCAGCAGGATGGCCAGAGCGCAAGTCTCGCCCAGAACACCGCCGTGCACGCCCATGAACAGATCCAGCAGGCTCAGCTTGCTGGTGTCAGCCACAGCCAGCGGGGTAGCGCTGGACAGCTGGTCAACTGCTGCATCGGGGAACACCCAATTGTTCATGGAACCGGCAAAGCTGATGAACAGCACGATACGGCCCACCAGTGCAGGGTTTGCAAAGTTCATGCCAATGCCGCCGAACAGCTGCTTGACCACGATGATGGCAACCAGGTCGCCGATGATGAGCTGGCCGATGGGCATGCCCACGGGCACGTTCATAGCCAGAATGATGCCGGTGACCACAGCGGACAGATCGCTGATGGGGTTTGCCTTCTTCAGCAGCTTGCAGTACAGCCACTCAAAGGCCACACATGCCACAACGGACACTGCGGTGACCAGCAGGGCACGCGCGCCAAAGATGATTGCAGAGGCCACCACACAGGGGCACAGGGCAACGATCACGTTGGCCATCAGGCTCTGGGTCGTTTCCTCACTGCGCAGGTGCGGGGAGGCCGAAACAATAAGCTTCGTATCCATTACTTATTGCCTCCTTTTTTGATTTCACCAAGGTAGAACGCCTTTGCCAGGCCCATCATCTGGGTGCAGGGGCGCTTTGCCGGGCAGACAAAGGTGCAGGAGCCGCAGTTGAAGCAGTAATCAACGTGCAGCTTGCCCAGCTCCTGAACGTCGCGGGCTGCATAAGCCTGGTTGACCTCCACAGGCTCCAGACCCATGGGGCAGTACTCCACGCAGCGGCCGCAGCGGATGCAGGGGTTGACCTGCGGGGGCTCTGCAGCAGCGGCGCTGAGCATGATCAGGCCGGAGGTGGTCTTGGTGGTGGGATAGCTCAGGTTCTCCACAGCGGGGCCCATCATGGCACCGCCGGCAACCACCTTGCCCAGCTCCACGCCGCCCTTGATGCCGGCAGCGTTCAGAACATCCTCGTAGGCAGTGCCCACGGGAACGATCAGGTTCTGGGGCTTTGCGCAGGCATCGCCGTCCACGGTGATGCAGCGGCTGACCACCGGCATACCGGTAGCCAGGTACTTGCCCAGGGTGGAAACAGAGGTCACGTTCATCACAATGGCACCTGCATCTGCGGGCAGACCGCCATGCGGCACCTCGCGGCCCAGGCACTTCTCGATCAGGATCAGCTCCGCGCCGGTGCCGTAAACACTGGGCAGTGCCTTGACCTCGATGGCGGGCTTGTCTTTGGTCTTCTGGTTCAACAGCTCGATGCACTCGGGCTTGTTGTTCTCAATGCCGATGATGCACTTCGGGATGCCGGTGTACTTCAGCACGGCCTCGATGCCGCGGACGATATCATCGCTGCAGTTCAGCATCTCCTGCGTGTCGCTGGTCAGCCAGACCTCACACTCGGAAGCGTTGATGAGCAGGGTGTCCACGGTCTGCTTGGGCTGCAGCTTGACATCGGTTGGGAAGCCTGCGCCGCCCAGACCCACCAGGCCGCACTCACGCACGGCTGCCAGGAAGCTGGCCTTGTCGGTGACCTCGGGTGCCTTCACGGCAGGGTCCACGGTCTGCTTGCCATCGGTCTTGATGACAACAGAGTCGCACATCCGGCCATTGGAGAGACGGAAGGGTTCCACAGCGGCCACGGTACCAGAAACACTGGAGTGGATATTTGCAGAGACAAAACCGCCTGCCTCACCGATCTTGGTGCCAACAAACACTTCGTCGCCCTTTTTGACCAGGGCTTTCGCCGGAGCGCCGATGTGCTGGCTCATCAGGATGCGTACCTGCGCGGGCAGAGGCATCGGAACTGGTTTGCTTGCAGCGGTTGCCTTGTCATGCGGCGTATGCGCGCCAAGCGCCGCACGTTTCAGCTTGTTCAACATGGAATAAATCCCCCATTCTGCTTGAATTGCCACCCCTGCCCTCATGCGGGCACACTGCGGCAGGGACAGCAGCTGCTTAACACAGTTATTGTATCATTTTACAGCCGGAAGTTCAACGACAACAGCACCAAAATGATGCAATTTCCTCAATTTTCTTTGCCATTTTTAACGATTAGTCGTATCTAACCAATTGTTTTTTTATTAACAACCACCAACTTCACGCAACTTTACTACCGTTTGCCTTTCTACCGGGATTATGGTATACTGTTATTAATGACCCTGCGGAACGTCCCCTGCTCCGCATTTGAACGACCGGGCCATGCCCGCCAAGGAGGATCGGATACCATGAAAGTTCTCAAAGCTCTGCTTGCCATCTTCACGTTCTTAGCCGCCGCACTCACCTGCACGCTTCTCTTTGTGCAGGACAGAAACGCCCCCCACTATATTAAGATCTACGAGAACGAGCAGTAAGCAGTTTCTCTGACAAACAAGATCCCCCGGAAAGCGGCCCACGCCGCCCTCCGGGGGATCTTTATGCTTTATGGTTTTTTCCTCTGTATCGGGGAACGCTCAGTTCACGTCGAACAGGCAGACCGCCTGATAGACAGTGCCGTTAGAAGTGGGAACGTATGCAACGCCGATCTTTTCAGCCAGATTGAATGCGCTCTCGTCCTTGAACAGAGAATCATACTTGAAGCTGGTCTTGGAAGCGGGGTTATAATCACTGGTGATGGGACGGTAATCTTTGGTCATGCCAACCACAATCTTCACACTGCCCAGTTCAGCAGTGATCTTACGGTAATTTTCCCAGTAGGTCGTGTTATTGATCTTGTTATTGGTATACTCCAGCCAGTTCTCCAGCAGAGCCTTGGTCACTGCGCTGTACTTTGCACTGTACTTAACCTGGCCCAGACCCTTATTGGCAGCCATGTTATTCACGGTCATCACCACTTCGGGAGTACCGTCCTCCGGCATTATGCTATCCGGATCAGCGGTCTCTCCGCAGGCGGTCAGCATTGCCAGTGCCAGAACACCGGCCAGAACAAGTGCCAGAACTTTTTTGAATCGTTTCATTGCAATGCCTCCTTGATTTTATTTAATCGTTATCTTCACACCCGAGCAGGAATCTTATGTAGGCAAAGGTGCGCTCCTGCCCCAGATCCCGGACCATCAGCAGCAGCTTTTCCAGCAGTGCCCTTGTTTCGGGATGGAGCAGATAGTGATCCTTGCTCTTTTCATAATACTGCCACGGGGATGCGTCGGTGTACTTGTCGCCCAGATAGATCTGACTGGCCGCCACGCGGTCGCAGACCATCTCGCAGACATAGCGCAGGGGCATTTTCATGCCGCCCAGGCCGGATTTGTTGGTTGTGTAGTCGATCCAGTATTCCAGATGGTGCTTGTTGCGGCCCTTATGGTGGAGCCACGCCGAGGAATAGCCCCGGGCGGCGCGCTCTGCCTCGTTGGGGCTGTGGTCGCCCTGATAGTAGATGCAGCCCGGGATGAACTCGGTGGGGCTGTACTTGCTCAGGTCATGGGTCAGGCCCTGCCGATAAAGGCCGCATTCAAAGCAATACTTCATCACCAGCAGTTTATGCCGGGTGATGGTCTCAAAGTGTCCCTTGATGTTCATTGGAGGGTACCTCCCCGGAATCTTACCGTTACCCTGCCCTCTTTCAACCTGCGCAGATCGTCGCTCTCCGAAAAATCCTCCCGGTCGCGGGTCAGGTTGGGGTTGTAGTAGGGGTCATCCAGAATATTTTCCTTGCCGTGGATGGTGTAGAGCCGCTGCTGTTCCGCCGCAAAGCGGGCCGCCTTGACGGGGTCTTTTTCATCCCCGCCCCGGCTCTTGCTCTCATAGTGGATGAGCTCGGCGTAGGGGGTCCAGGCAATGCGGTAGCCCGCATCCCGCACCCGCAGGCAGAAGTCCACATCGTTGAAGGCCACGGCGAACTGCTCGTCCAGCCCGTGCATCTCGTCATAGACGGCGGTCTTTACCAGCAGGCAGGCACCGGTCACACCGGAGAAGTCCTGCACGGTAGAGGTGCGGAACAGATAGCCGCTGCCGCCCTTCTTCTTATACTTGTGGCTGTGGCCCGCGTAGCCGCCCAGACCGGTCACGATCCCGGCGTGCTGGATGGTCTCATCCGGGTACCAGAGCATGGCACCGCAGATCGCCGCACCGCCGGGGTGGGCGCACTGCCGGAGCAGCTCCGTGAGCCAATCGCCGTTTACCACTTCCACATCGTTGTTGAGCAGCAGCAGGTAGTCGCCCTCTGCCGCTTTCCGGCCAAAGTTGTTGATGGCCGAGAAGTTGAAGCCCTTGTCCGGGTAGGTGACCACCTTCAGGCCATCGTACCGCTGCCGGGCCTTCTCGTAATAGGCAAAGGTGGCCGGGTCTGTGGAGTTGTTCTCAATGACGATGACCTCGAACCGGTCCCAGGTGGTCTTTTTCCAGATGCTCTGCAGGCACTTTTCCAGATCCTCGGTGTGATCCTTGTTGGGGATGAGGATGCTCACCTTCGGCTCCCCCACAATGTCCCACCTGACCCGATAGGTGCTGGGGTACAGGCCATCCTCTATGGTACCGGTGCGGCCGGTGCGCTCCAGATGGTCGGCCAGCGCCTTCTTTGCCGCTTTGGCAACGTAAGGCTTGGCATCGGTGCCGCCGGAGGTCGAGCCTTCGTGCACCCGCCAGTAGTAGAGCACCTGCGGCACATGGGCCGCGCCGCCCACCTGCTCAATGAGCCGGAGGAAAAGGTCGTGGTCCTGACTGCCATCACATTCGGGGCGTTCCCCGCCTACCTGCTCGAACAGCTCCCGCCGGAACACGGCCAGATGGCAGATGTAGTTGCAGCAGAGCAGGTAATCCGGGGCGTAATCGGGCTTGAAGTGGGCCACCAGCGGCTTTTCGATCTTTTTGGTAAAGAGGGCCTCGTCGCTGTACAGGAAGCCGTCCGGCTCCCCTGCCTCACGCAGCTGCCGGATCGCCTGACCCATGGTGTACATGGCGTGGGGCGCAAGGATGTCATCGTGGTCGGCCAGCGCCAGATATTCCCCCGATGCCAGTTCAGCGGCGGCGTTGGTGTTGGCCGCAATGCCCTTGTTTTCGATCTTTTTGTATACGATGTGTTGATATTTTGCCTGATATTCCCTTACGATATTCCCCACACTGCTGTGGGCGGCATCGGAGGCATCCGCCAGGCAAAGTTCGCCGTTAGGGGCTGTCTGGTTCACGAAGGAATCCAGAAACTGCCGCAGAAACACCTCAGGAGTATTATACAACGGTGTCAACACGGAAATCGTCGAAAGTTGGCAGTTTTCAAAATTTTTTCCTGCCATTTCGGCTCTCTGGGCTTCCAGCACCTTTTTTGCGGGCAGGTAGCGGGCCTTTTTGCCAAAGCACCGCCGCCTGACAAAGCCCGCGCCCCGGGCCAACATGGTGCCCAGACCCTCGTCCTTTGTCAGCTGGACCGCATAGCCTGCCAGCTCTCTGGCACGTTTCAATCGCACATTCATGGCTCAGGCCTCGCCGCGCTGGGTGGCCTTGTAGGCCGCGCAGACTGTCTCGGTATCGCCGTTCATTTTCAGGTGGCCGTGGCTCAGCCATGCCACCTTGCTGCACATCCGCTCGATCTGCTCGATGGAGTGGGATACCAGAATGACGGTGGTGCCGCCTGCCATCAGCTCCTTCATCCGCTTTTCGCATTTCTGCTGGAACAGGAAGTCGCCCACCGAGAGCACCTCGTCCGCGATCAGGATATCGGGCTTGGTGATGGTGGCAATGGCAAAGCCGATGCGGGCCACCATGCCGGAGGAGTAGTTTTTCAGCGGTACATCCAGAAAGTTCTGCAGCTCGCTGAACTCCACGATCTCGTCGAACTTCTCGTCCAGATACTTGGGCGAGAACCCCAGCACCGTGCCGTTGAGGTAGATGTTCTCCCGGGCGGTCAGGTCCATATCAAAGCCCGCACCCAGCTCGATGAGCGGGGCGATGGTGCCGTTGACGGTGACCTTGCCCTTGGTGGGCTTGTACACGCCCGCAATGGTCTTGAGCAGGGTGGATTTGCCCGAGCCGTTCAGGCCCACCAGACCGTAAAAATCACCGGGCATGATGTCCAGGCTCACGTCCTTCAGGGCGTAAAACTCGTCGTACTGCAGGCGGCCCTGCACCATGGCCAGCAGATATTCCTTCAGGCTCTCGTGCTTTTCGGTGGAGAGGTTGAAGCACATGGACACGTTGTCCACTTTGATGATCGGTTCCATTCTTCTCCCCTCCTTAAATATGCAGCACAAAACGATCCTGCGTTTTGCGGAACATGTGCACGCCCACCCACATGGAAACCACCGCGCAGATGCCGCAGACCGCAAACATGTTGAGGTCCAGCGGAATGCCCCACATCAGGGTGCGGCGGAAGCCGGTGATATACCAGTACATGGGGTTCAGCTTGATGATCTGCTGCATGTTGAACCCGCCGATGGAAAAGGTCATCTGAGTGGGGTCATAGAAGATGGCGGAAAAGTAAAGCAGCGCCGTGATGAACACGCTCCAGATGTGCATGATGTCCCGGAAGAACACCGTTGCCGCCGCCAGGAACAGGCCCACCCCCAGGCTGAAGAAGAAGAGGGTGATGAGCGGGTAGAGCGCTTCCAGAAGGGTCAGGTGGAAAGGCGCACCGGTAAAGATCATCACCAGCAGCAGGGCCACAAAGCTGAACACACAGTTCACCATGGCAAAGCAGCACTTTTCCAGCGGGAAGATATACTTGGGGATATACACCTTTTTCAGCAGGGGGGCAGCGCCGAGCACGCTGCTCATGCTGGAAGAGGTAGCTTCGTTGAAGAAGTTGAAGAGCAGCTGACCGCACATCAGGAACACCGGGAAGTTGTCGATGCCGCTGCCCCGCATATCCATCAGGCTGCTGAACACAGCCCAGTAGACCAGGCACATCAGCAGGGGGTTCAGCACGCTCCACAGCACACCCAGCACGCTGCGGCGGTATTTCAGCTTGAAATCACGGCTGACCAGATTCCACAGCAGATAGCGGTAGCGCCAGAAGCCGTTGAACATTCCTTTCAGTTTCGCCACGGGCTATCACCACTTTTCAAAGAATTCAAACTTCTGGGCTGCAAAGGGCTCATGCAGCTTGTCCTTTGCGCTGGTCTTGTGCTCACAGCCGCAGTCGGGCCACTGCACGTTCACGGTGGGGTCATCGTAGGGGATGCCGCCCTCGCTGGTGGGGTCATAGACATCGGTGCACTTGTAGCAGAACTCGGCCACGTCGCTCAGCACCAGGAAGCCGTGGGCAAAGCCCTCGGGGATATAGAACATCTTCTTGTTCTCCTCGCTCAGGGTCACGCCCACCCATTTGCCAAAGGTAGCGCTGTGGGGGCGGCAGTCCACGGCAACATCATAGACCTCGCCCTTGGTCACACGCACCAGCTTGCCCTGGGTGTGGTTCTTCTGGAAATGCAGGCCGCGCAGCACACCGCGGGTGGAGCGGCTCTGGTTGTCCTGCACGAACTCCTTGTCGATGCCGGCAGCAGCAAACTGATCCTTCTGGTAGGTCTCCATGAAATAACCGCGGTCATCACCGAACACCTGCGGCTCAATGACCACAACACCAGGGATCTCGGTCTCAGTAAACGTAAACTTGCCCATATTTCTTTTTCCTCTCTGTTTTCTTTCAGAAAATTTTGTCTGTTTGTAGTATATGGAAAAGTCCTTGCGGGCTTTTGCGCGATTTTCAGACGGCTCGTTGCCTGTCAAGCCCACCCTCTCCGTCAGCGCTGCGCGCTGCCACCTCTCCCAAAGGGAGAGGCAACGCATCTCCTGGATCCAGCTGCTGCTGACCATGAGCTGGCGCAAAGCGCCTGAGAGGGCGAGGCCGTCAATGTCTCGCCTTCCGTTTCCTGCGGAGCTTCGCCCTCAGCCGCACCACGCCGAACGCCGCAAGGGCGGCCAGCACGGTGGCACCGACCGAGATGGCCAGCAGGCCGCCTGCGATCCTCTTCGGCCCCGCATCCCGGGAAGCGGGCAGGGTGGCGTTGGCGCTTTTGGCCAGCAGCTTCTCCAGCCCGGTCACAGCGGCAGGCACCCGGACGCTGGCCGTTTCCTGCACGTCCCGCCCATGAATGGTATACACCGCATACACCGCCGGGTCAACCCCCAAGAGGTATCGTTCGGGCAGTTCCAGCGTGACCGACACATCCGCTGCGGTCAGGCCGTCGGCCAGCAGCAGCTTCACACCGGGGTCAGAAACCGTCACCGTGCCAAGCGTGCTGCCGCCGCCCGCCACTTCCAGCTCCCCGGTCACGCCCTGGGCAGGGATCTCGGTGTAGCCGGTGTAGCGGGCAAAGGCATCGTCCAGCAAGGTGCGGACATCGTTGTATTTGTCGGTCTTGATCTGGCTCTGCATGGTCACGCAGATCAGCCGCACGCCGTTCTGCTCCGCCAGGCAGACATAGCTGTACCGGGCAATGTTGGTGTAGCCGATCTTGGAGCCCAGGATGGCCGGGATATAGTACCGGCTGGAGCCCACCCGCATTTTATCCTGCTGGTGGAAGTACCGGGTCACGGGCTGGACATTGGTCGGGCCCATTGTGTACATCTCGTTCCGGGTAAACAGGGTCTCGAACCCGGGCTGGGTCAGCGCCCAGCGCAGGATCTGCGCCATGTCATAGCAGCTGGTGTAGTGGTCCTCATCGCTGATGCCGTGGGGGTTGGCAAAGTGGGTGTGTTCCAGCCCCAGCTCCTTTGCCTGCGCGTTCATGGCGGCCACACCGCCCTCAATGGAGCCGCCGCCGAAGTATTCGGCCAGCAGGTTGGCCCCATCGTTGGCGCTGGCCATCATGGTGGCATACAGGGCATCGGTCAGGGGCACTTCCTCCCCTTCCTGCAGGGCGATATGGCTGGAATCGGTGCCCGCCAGCGAGTAGACATCCTCGTGGCTGACCGTCAGCTTGACATTGTCCCACTTGCCCTGGGCCTTTTCACAGGCAAGGCCCAGCGTCATCACCTTGGTGATGGATGCCGGGTGCAGTTCCTCGTTCATGTTCTGCTGGGCCAGCACCAGACCGGTGTCGGCATCGATGATGCAGTACGCTTCCGTAGCCGTCAGTGCAGGCCCGGCAGCTGCCGCGCCCGGCGCAAACGCCGCCAGTGCGGTCAAAAGCACCGCACACAGCATGGCGATGTGTTTTTTCATTCCAGTTCCTCTATCTCAAGATATTATGATATAGTATACCACATTTTTATCCCTCTGAAAAGAGAAACCCTCAGTTCCACTCCCGGAGCACCGGCTGCAGCTGCTGATCGTGCAGGGCAGCCTCCAGCGCAGCGGGCAGCAGGGTGAGATCCGCCTTCAGGCTCTGTGGTTTCTGCGCTGCATCGTCCTGTCCGTAGGGCACAAAGTAATAGTGCTTGCGCTGCATCAGCCGGGCGATGTTCTCCCCGGAAGCCCCCAGCCCATCGTTGGTGGAGACGGCCAGCAGCACCGGGCACCCGACCCGCAGCAGGCTTTTTGCCGCCAGCGTGACCGGCGTGTCGGAAAGGCCCGCCGCCAGCCGGGCCAGTGTGGTGCCGGTGCAGGGGGCCACCACCAGTGCCCGGGCCAGCTGCCGCGGCCCCAGCGGCTCCACATCCTGCAGGGTATCCAGCACCCTGTGGCCGGTCAGGGTCTCCAGCCGCTCCTTCCACTCATCCGCCCGGCCAAAGCGGGTGTTCAGGCCGGAGGCCGCATAGCTCATCACCGGCAGCAGCTCCCAGCCCTGCCGCACCAGCTGTTCGGCCTGAGCCACCGCCGCGCCCAGCGTGCAGAAGCTCCCGCAGACCGCAAACGCCACTGTCCCGCGCAATTGCCTTTTCATGGTGTTCCCTCCCTTTCCGCCAGGATCTCACAGACCGTCCGGGCCAGAGCCTCGCCCGCCGTTTCGGGAGCGCAGGCCGCAGGCAGGCTCAGGGCATGGATGGCCCGGTGCCCCAGCCGCCGGGCTGTAGCAAAGTCAGTGCCGCCCGGCTTGGATGCCAGATCCACGATCAGGCTCCCGGACCGCAGGGCTGCCAGCACGGCTTCCGTCAGAACAGGGGCCGGGATGGTGTTCACCACCGTGTCAAAGGCCGGAGCGGCCTGTTCCAGCCGGGCCAGATCCACCGCCCGCAGGCCAAAGCTCTCCGCCAGTGCCCGCTGAGCCGACCGCCGCGCGGCCACCGTCACCTGTGCGCCCAGTGCCGCCAGCCGTACCCCAAGCGCCTGCCCCACCGGCCCAAAACCGGCCAGCAGGATGGCGCTGTTCCAAAGCGTCCGCGTCCGCTCCGCCATCAGGATGCCGATGCAGCCCTCTGCTGTCGGGATGGCGTTGCAGAGGATCAGTTCCTCCCGGGCAAAGTAGTCCACCAGCTCCACGCCCGCCTCCGCCGCGATCTGCCTTGCCTGCGCCGAGAGTTTTCCGCCCAGCGCCAGCGCCCCCGGTTTTGCGGCCCGCAGCAGTTCCGCCAGCGGAGTGCGGCTCTCGTCCAGCGGCAGCGGCAGTAAGATGTAATCGGCCAGCGCCGTCTGCTCCGGCCCGCCCACCGCAAACCCGGCACGGGCCAGCGCCCGGCCTGCCGCCGCCAGGCGCGCGTCCGTTCCGATCACCGCAAATCGTCTTTGTCCATCCATTCCCGGCCCCTCCTCCCCATGGTCTGCGTCATCCTATGCCCATGGAGCGCCGGGTGTGAAAAAGCCGCCGCTCTCCGTCAGGAAAGCAGCGGCGATCTGTTTTTTATGATATCGGCTTTTCGGTCAGAGCGGCGGCAGAGATTGCCTTTGGCTCCTCCATGTTTCGCGTCCGCTCCACGGCCTCACGCATCCGCGGCAGCTGGACGGCTTCATCAAAATCCGCATATCCCTTTGCGTAGGCAGGCACCATCTCCAACCGGTATTCTGCACTTGCAACGCTCCATTCCCGGATAGAAAAGTGCTCCGGCGGAAAATTCAGCCAGTTTCCACTCTCTCCAAACTGCGAGACCGCGTCCACCTGAATGCGGAACAGATTCTTCGCATAGTAAGCGGTCGTTGCGATATTTTTCCGGTAGAGCTTCTGCAGATCCTTTTCCCGGCTCGTCGCCTTGCAATACGTCACAAATCGGGTGTCTGCCATCCGCTCTCTGGCTTCCAGCAGGCTCAGGATCGTGCCCTGCTCATCTACCAGATACCCGTTGGTCGTTGGGTCCAGCATATACCACTTTTCCTGCGACCGGTCGTAGATCTCCGTGACAACGTGACAATCAAAATCGAAGGGAGAATAGGGCAGGAAGCGCACACGCCGTGCGTAGATTCCCAGTGCCAGGCAGACCTCCTCCAGAATTTTAGCCTTATTCAGGCAGTTGATGCCCTGTTCCGGTTTATCCAGACTGTAATCCAAAAGCGCCAGGGCGTTGCAGTCCACATGGCCGTCGTACCACGGGCTGTGCGTCAGCTTAGGCGAGAGGTATTTCAGCACCCGAATTGCCCGCTGCAGGTCCGTGCCTTTTCCTGCAATTTTCTCAAAGGGATACTTTTTCAGGAGGTCGGCATACTCCGGGCAGTCCATGCGATATTCCACCGCCGTGCTCTTTCCCGGTTGAAAGCTCCGATTGTTCCGCAGGATTCCACGGTAAACATTGTAAAGGACTTCTGTCTCTTCAAAATTCATTGTTTTTCCCCTCTCTTTTTTGGATAGACGAACGAATGGCCGTAAGTGTTCATTTTCCCCTCTATTTTCAGACCCTATCGTTTTTTATAATACCACGGTTTTCCTGCTCCTGCAATGCAAAATGCCCGGCCATGCGGGCGTTCCCACACAGCCGGGCGGCTTCCTTTTTCATCATTCGGGTCTGCTCAGGGCCGCTTATATTTCAGCGGTGTCTGCACCTGAGCACGGATCTTAAGCAGATAGGTCCGGGTCTGCTCGGTGCCCCGCAGGATGGCCTCCACCTGTTCCCGCTGCTCCGGGGTCAGGGCCTCGTCCTCGGCCAGCAGGTCGGCGTTGCCCTCAATGACGGCCAGCGGCGTTTTGAGCTCATGGGAAAGCTGGATGATCTGCTCCCGCTGCTGCTGCTCCATTTTCCATTGAGCCTGCAGGCTGGCCGTCAGCTCCTGCCCCATGGTCTGCAGGGCAGCCAGTGTCTCGGCGTATTCCCGCACCTGCGCCCCGGAAAAATCGATCTCTTCCACGCCCTTTTTCTCAGCCACCTGCCGGGAGACCTCGGTCAGGCGGGCCGTCTCCCGGGCCAGAAACTTTCTGGAGCGGTGGGTGCTCCACACCACCGCTCCCACCAGCAGCAGAATGCCCAGAATGCAGTGCACCGTCTGCACATCTGGCAGCTTTCCCCGCAGCGCAGGGGCGGCGTAGGGCACGGCATAGTCAAATTGCAGCAGACAGACCGTTCCGTCTTGCAATTTTGACGTCATATAATACTGTGTGTATCCAAAATGCCAGCGGTTTTTCCCCTGCCGGTTCTCCATTGCCCGCTGCAAGTGCCCGGCATCCATGTTGGTGGCCAGCACCTCGCTGCTGTCCGGCGCGGCAAACAGGGCGTAACGGCACAAGGAGTCCAGTTGGGTCTCATCAAAGGTGGCGGCAGTCATGCCCGGCAAAACGTCCTGTGCAGCCTTCTGGCAGGCCTGCGCGGCCTGATTGGCCGGGAGCGCCAGCCCGCTGTTGATGACGCACATCAGCGCCGCAAACCACAACAGCAGCGCCAGCACACAGCAAAAGACGGTCTGCACCAGATATCGCAGCAGTACGCCCCGCAGAGAGGTCAGTCTTCGCTTTTCCATCGATATCCCACACCCCATACGGTATTGAGCAGCTTTTCCGGCTCCGGCACGCCCGCCGCCCGGAGCTTGGACCGGATGTTCTTGATGTGCTGTGTCACGGCGGTGTCGTCCGCAGTGCCGTCAATACCAAAAACCGCTTCGTAAATTTGCTCTTTGGTAAAGGTCTGCCCGGCGTGCAGCGCCAGATACTCGCAGATGGCATACTCCGAGCGGGTCAGCGGCAGAGGAGTTTCTCCCACCGCTGCCTCCCGCGCGGACAGGTCAAAACTGACCCCGCCGCGCACCAACCGATGCACCGGGGTGCGGTTCTGCCGCCGCAGATGCGCTGCCACCCGGGCGCGCAGCTCTGCCACCCGGAAGGGCTTGGACAAAAAGTCGTCTGCCCCAATGCCCAGCCCCTCCAGAACAGACGCTTCGTCTGTCCGGGCCGTCAGAAACAGAATGGGGGCATCGGTCAGGCCCCGGATGCGGCGGCAGACCGCAAAGCCATCCTCCCCGGGCATCATCACATCCAGCAGAATGCAGTCCGCCCAGCGGCAGAGTTGTTCGGTGAGCTCCGCGCCGGAGAGCCGCGTTTCCACCCGGTGGCCGTCCCGTTCCAGCGCCGTCTGCACCACCCGGCACAGGTCCCGGTTGTCATCCACCATCAGAACATTTGCCACAAGATCACCTCAAAACGTTATAAAGCAGGCAGGACGCACCATACAGCAGATACACATGGGCCGGGTAGAACCAGTAGAACAGCTGTTTATGCCCGCTGCCGCGCTGACCGTTGTACAGCAGCATCAGCAGGGCCGCAAACACGCCGAACCACTCGTAATAGGTGGTGAACATCTGGGTCCAGACAAAGCCCTCCTGCCGGCAAGCCATCCCGAAAGTCAGCGCAAAATCACACAGGAAGATCACCAGTGCCCATACCGTCAGCTGTACGCGGCGATGCCCCCGCAGGGCATACAGCAGCACACCGCCCAGCAGAAAGCTCCAGCTGCCGTCCGTGATGCTGGTCCACAGGGGCAGCGGGCTGGTGATGACAAACGCCACCACCGTGGAAGCCCACGGCATCTGCTGGATCTGGGGGAAAGCGCTCAGGAACGCCACCATCACAAACGGCCAGCCAGCCACCGCCGCGATGGCCGCCACGCCCCTGACCCATTTCTTTTCCCGGAGCCAGTCGATGCCCTGCCAGACGATGCACAGCAGCATCAGATCCTGAAAAATCGCGTTCAGCGGGTAGAAGCCATCCCCGCGCCGGAAGGCTTTGGCGTAGATCATAAAAAATTCCAGCGCTGCCATGGCTGTGCCGATAGCCCAGATGCGGATAAAATACCGCCTGCGGTCATGGGTATGGGCAAAGCCCTCCACCGTGCAGAACAGAAACAGCGGCGCACTGAACCGTCCCAGCATACTGAACACTGTTGGGATGCAGCCGGTGAATTCAAAGAAATAATGAATGTGGTCCAGCACCATCAGTGCCAGTGCAATGGTCTTGAGCTGGGTACCGTCCAGCCCGTTTTTCAATTTTGTCAGCATACAAATTCCCCTTTCAATGATGCTATCATTGTAACAGGGAAATCTGTAGGAATTCTGAGGGAAAGCTTATTTTTCCAGATAATAGCGCACCAGATCCGTGGGGCCGCGCTCTGCATGGCGCATGGCCTTGTACTCGATGCCCTCATAGGTGAAGCCCAGCATTTTCAGCAGCTCCCCGGAGATGGTGTTATAGGCATAGTGCCCACCCGTGAAAAGCACCGTGTCCGTTTTCTCGAAGAACACCTGAATCACAGCCGCCAGCGCTTCCCGGGCATAGCCCTGCCGCCGGACATCCGGGGCCATCTCAATGCCCAGTTCCCAGCCGGGCACGGCACGCTCGGCATCCATCAGCGAGATCACGCCGATCACACGCCCATCTGCCTTGCGGACAACGCTGTAACGGGTCTGTCCCGCAAATTTCTGCATCAGACGGTCATATTCCTCATCCATTGCATCAAAGGCATGATAACCGCCGCAATCCAGCGTGGTCTGCTCATCCGAGAAAATCGCAAATACGTCCTGCGCGTCCTCCACCCGGAACTGCCGCAGCTGCAGACGCTCTGTCTCGATTTCAAATACTTCCATTTGCACCTCGTTATTTTCAGGTTTTATCGTACTTTTTAATGATACCACTGTTTCCCAACCCATGCAACGTAAAAAGCCCGGCCATGCAGGCACTCCCACACAGCCGGGCCAATTCAATTTCATTTTGCAGAGCACTTTTCGGCATCGATGGCCAGCACGAACATCAGCACATGGAGCGCGTCTGCCGGGTCAACGATATCCAGCACATAGGTGTCCGTCCATTGCAGCAGCTCTTTGGAAACCGTTGCGACTGTCTCTCCCACCGGCTTTGTAATGGTGTAATCCCACCCAGGGAAATCTCCCTCCACATGCCAGCCGTTGAAATCGATGTTATACTTGGGCTTGAACCAGCCCAGTTCCTTTTCGAGGCAGCCGATATAATTTTCACCCTCATAGAGTTCAAACTTGGGCAGCCAGGTCAGCACCTCCTGCTTGACAGTACCAAGCTCGTTCTCTTCCGTGTCGAAGATTTTCAGGCAGTGCCCCCACGAGAGCTGCCCTTTTACCACATAGACCGTGTTCTCGTTTTCATCATAGATATCGTAGCTGTCGAACCACGAAAACATCCGTTGTTTGAATAAAAGCTTCATCCTGCCCCTCCTCTTTTTGCGATTTCACCGCAGACGGAATACATGCTTATCCCATATACGATTCAGGGACGGGTTTTAAGGCAGAAGCTACAAATTTTTTTCAAACAACAAACCCCCAAGGAATTTCTTCCTCAGGGGTTTCATTTAAGTCGGCGACTACCTATTTTCACGCGCCGTTTCCAGCGAACTATCTTGGGCACGAGTGAGCTTAACTTCTGTGTTCGGAATGGGAACAGGTGGAACCTCACCGTCATCGTCACCGACCAATATGACTGACCAAGTATAACACATTGCTGTGTTCTTGTCCAGTGTTTTAGAAGGACGTGCCTTCAAAACTGAATAATCACTGCTCACATTTTGTCATTGACTTGAGAATTCAAGCGAATTGTGGTCAAGCCCTCGATCTATTAGTACACACTTGCTGAATGGATCGCTCCACTTACACATCGTGCCTATCAACCTCGTAGTCTACAAGGGATCTTACCTGATTGAATCAGTGGGATATCTTATCTTTGGGTCGGCTTCACGCTTAGATGCTTTCAGCGTTTATCCGATCCGTACATAGTTGCCCAGCTATGCTCTTGGCAGAACAACTGGTGCGCCAGAGGTACGTCCGCTCCGGTCCTCTCGTACTAGGAACAGCTCCCATCAAATATCCTGCGCCCACGACAGATAGGGACCGAACTGTCTCACGACGTTCTGA
>ERZ857750.400-NODE-400-length-60522-cov-8.286239_pt1 | contig 60522 bp, 50 predicted proteins | sample MGYA00519915_ERZ857750 | MGnify/ENA primary metagenome ERZ857750 (study PRJEB31778, sample SAMEA3449358) | human gut metagenome | biome: human gut; feature: human-associated habitat; material: faeces | place: United Kingdom | collected 2010/2012 ...
AGATTGCAGAAATATTTGCATAAGAAAACCGATGGTTTTGACTACGATTAGTCTATACCATCGGTTCTTTTGTTACAAGTTTACCTCTGAACAGTAACCTTTTTTAATTTTGCAAAAGAAGCAAACATTTTTTTAATTCCCACCGTGTCAAACTGGACTGTAACCTCATAATCTCTCCCACCTTCAACAATGGCAACCACCGTTCCTTCTCCAAACCGCGTATGTAAAACACGGTCTGCAATATCATACGGCAGCTTTTCTTCTTTCGTATGAACAGAGGCAAATGCACGCGCCTGCATGCTCTGTCCGGAAGGCTGCTGTCTCATCGTCATGCGCTTTGGTTTCACATTCCATGTATTTTCAATCGAAGAATCTGATTCTTTTCGCGAAACAACGGGGGCTTTTCCTTCTAAAAGCTCCAGCGGTATCTCTTTGACAAAACGGGAAACTTTATTGTACTGTGTCTCCCCACGGATCATTCTCTGCTTTGCACAGGTGATCGTCAGCTCTTTCATGGCACGGGTGATACCCACATAGGCAAGACGGCGTTCTTCCTCTAACTGCTCACTCGAATCATCCGATGTGATCGACATATAACTTGGAAACAGACCATCCTCCATACCTGCTAAATACACTTTCGGGAATTCAAGTCCTTTTGCGCTGTGCAGAGTCATTAATACAACATAATCGCTGTCATCTTCCAGACTGTCAATGTCTGCCACCAGTGCTACTTCTTCTAAAAAGCCACTCAGTGTCGGATGTTCTTCGCTTTCCTCGTAACTCACAACTTTACTTAAGAGCTCGTCGATATTCTCGATCCTCGCTTCTGCCTCATCCGTACCTTCCGCTTCAAGCTCTTTGACATATCCGGTTTCCTCAATCACTTCCCGGAGAAGATCGGAAATGCTGATAAATTCCAGCTTACTGCGGAATACCTGGATCAGATTTACAAACGGTTTTACCTTTGACGCTGCTTTTCCAATCGAAGGAATCTCGTCCGCACGCTTTAAGGCATCGTAAAAACTGATATCGTATGACTCCGCATAATCAGACACACGGTTTACGGTTGTTGCGCCGATACCGCGTTTCGGAACATTTAAAATACGGCGCACCGCCAAATCATCGCGCGCATTGTCGATCGTCTTTAAATAAGCGAGCAGATCTTTCACTTCTTTTCTCGCATAGAAATTTACACCGCCAACGATCTTATATGGAATGTTTGATACAATAAAACGCTCCTCAAACAGACGCGACTGCGCATTCGTCCGGTACAAAACAGCATAATCCCCATAATGGTAATCTCCGTTTCTTACCCCGCCTGCAATATCACGCGCAATATAATCTGCTTCCTCATAGCCGGTATTAAACTGTTCAAAGTCAATCTTCTTTCCCTCATCATTTGCAGTCCAGAGTGTCTTTGACTTTCTGCCGACATTGTTTGCGATCACACTGTTTGCAGCATTTAAAATATTCTGCGTAGACCGGTAATTCTGCTCTAACTTGATCGTCTTTGCATCCGGAAAATGTTTTTCAAAATTTAATATATTATAAATATTTGCTCCACGGAACTTATAAATAGACTGATCATCATCACCCACCACACAAAGATTCTGATATTTGCCTGCCAAAAGACGGATCAGCTCAAACTGTGCCGTATTCGTATCCTGATACTCGTCCACCATAATATAATGAAAACGTTCCTGATAATAATTTTTTACCTCCGTATCAGACTGCAAAAGTTCCACCGTCTTCATGATCAGATCATCAAAATCCAGCGCATTATTCTTATGTAACGCCTCCTGATATTCCCGGTATACCTCCGCCTGTTTACGCTTTGCATAATCGGAAGATGTCAGTGCACGCTGCATCAGCTCTGTCGGTGTGATCAGTTCATCTTTTGCCGATGAAATCGCTGCCAAAAAACTTTTTTCTTTATAAATCTTGGTATCAATCTCTAAACGCTTGCATATATCCTTCATCAGTGATTTTGAATCATCCGCATCATAAATCGTAAAATTGGTGTCAAATCCGATCCGGTCGATATGACGGCGCAAAATTCTCACACAACTTGAATGGAAGGTCGATACCCAGATGCTCTCCGAGCCAAATCCGACAATTTTATCAATTCGCTCCCGCATCTCTCCCGCCGCTTTGTTGGTAAAAGTGATCGCCATGATATGGTAAGGATTGACACCCTTTTCTTCGATTAAATAAGCAGTGCGGTGTGTCAGCACACGTGTTTTACCGGAGCCAGCCCCGGCTAAGATCAGTACCGGACCTTCTGTCTGATATACCGCTTCTCTCTGCTGTTCATTCAACGTATCATATATACTCATGGTTATATTTTCCTTTTCTTTCATTGCTTGTTCTTATACTATAACATAAATATTTCATGTAATAAAACCCATATTGAATTATTTTTTCTTCATTTATATCTTGTCATCTAGTTTTCAATACTATATAATGTGATCAGAGGTGACACAAATATGGATACAAAACAATTTTTACGTTCAATCTTAGATTCCCTGCAGCAGATTGATTATGTCAAACCGGAAGATGTTCCGAATATTGATTTATATATGGATCAGGTAACCACATTCATGGATTCACAGCTTGCCGCTTCAAAACGTCATGATGATGACAAGATCCTGACCAAAACAATGATCAACAATTATGCAAAAAACAATCTTCTTCCTCCACCGGAGAAAAAGAAGTATACCAAAGAGCATGTACTGGTCCTGATCTTTATTTATTATCTGAAAAGTATTTTAAGCATCAGCGACATTCAGGGTATTTTAAACCCGATCACTGAAAAATATTTCGGCAATGACGAGAATTACAGTCTCGAAGATATCTACAAAGAAGTTTTCAGTTTAGAACATCCGGAAACACAGAACCTGATGAAAGATCTCGCAAAAAAATTCAACACTTCCATGAACACATTCCCGGATGCGTCAGAAGATGAAGCAGATCTTTTGCATACATTCAGCTTTATCTGTATGCTCAGCTATGACGTTTACATCAAAAAAACTCTGATTGAAAAGATGATCGATCAGATGGCTTCAAAAAATCCTGAGACAAAGCCATCCAAAAAATAACAGGCTGCATGCTTCCCGCTCAGATTACTTGTTATGTTTTACCGTATTTAACAGAAAAACCGCTATTTTCAATGGAACAACAGGCTGCACACTTTGCAGAATGTCCTGTTGTCGCAAATTAAAAATAGCGGTTCTTTTTATTTCTATTCTTTATCCATGTCCTGAAGTCTTGAAAAAACCATGTCGTATCCGTCATTTCCATAATTTAATGAACGGTTCACACGACTGATCGTTGCAGTGGAAGCACCGGTCTTTTCCGCAATATCGAGATACGTTTTCTGATCTCTAAGCATCTTTGCAACTTCAAATCTCTGTGATAAAGAAAGCAGCTCATTTACAGTACATACATCTTCAAAAAATGTATAACATTCTTCCTTGTTCTGGAGGCTTAAGATAGCATCAAAAAGATGATCGACTGCCTCTGTCCTAAGTTTCTTGCTCATATTCCTTTCTCCTTTTTTATTAATTACACGCTATATGCGCTATACACCTACGATACATTTTAGCATATTAAAGTTTTAAAGTAAATACATATTTTATGTAATTTTATTTTTTTCGCAGACCGCCATTATATCATTTTCTCCCCATATATGCAATGAAATATATAGATTATCATTTCAAGAACATACGTTCTGTTTTTATCTCTTTTCTATTGATTTTCAAACATATGTTTGCTATAATATTTTCATCACTAACAGTTATTTCACCTTGCAAAGGAGTATTCACATGAAAAAAATCGGTTCTTTTTTCTTTACATTTATACCGTTTTTACTTGCACTTGTATTTCAGTACCTTGCCATGTTTTTTGTTATGGGAGTCACTCTGTTTTACGAACATATCCGCTATATTTTTTCTTCCAACCGTATCTACGCAGATCTTTGGAACAAAACATTAGATTTATGGTCCACGACACGTGTAAATACCCTGATCATGATTGTATTTTCCCTTCTCTGTATCGGAGCATTTGGCTTCTGGTATCATGCCGGGTATAATGGAATCTATCTGATTCATCCACGAAAAGTTTTTCATCCGCTTTCCATTGTTGGGATCATCCTTTTAGTTCCCGGTACTCAGTGCCTTTCGACCTATCTGGTCTCTTTCACAGCCTCGCTGTTTCCGCAGTGGATGAAGGCATATGAAAAATTAATGGAAAGTACCGGAATAAACAGTGGACTGACCGTTTCCATGTTTTTTTATTCCATCCTGCTTGCCCCGATCGGCGAAGAGCTTCTCTTTCGCGGTGTCACGATGCATCAGGCAAAAAGAGTGTTCCCATTCTGGGCAGCCAATATCATGCAGGCGCTTTTATTTGGACTTTTTCATATGAATATGATCCAGGGAATCTATGCCTTTTTCCTCGGCATGGTCTTAGGTTACATCTGTGAAAAAGGCGGCAGTATTTATCAGTCTATCCTGTTTCATATGATGTTTAACTTCTGGGGAACCATTATAAGCGGCATTTTACCGACCGGCAACAGCACACTCTTTTTCGTTCTTTATTTTGCCACCGGAGTGATCTGTACTTTTAGCGGTCTCATTCTCTTTCGTTTCGGCACAAACCGACTGGCTCAAAAGCAGGCGGCTCCACTGTACCTTGAAAATACCGGATACGATACTTTTTATCCATCCAATTAGTGTCTTCTGGTTATGTTTCCAGTTTTTGTAACTATGACCAGTTCACTTTTTATCACTGCAGATAATTTTTCAGGAAACGGATCAGCTCCTCCATCTCTTCCTTCGTTCCAATACTGATCCTGAGATAATTGCTGATTCGTTCCTTCGAAAAATACCGCACAAAAATGTGTTCTTTTTTCAAAGCCTCAAACAGTTCTTTTGCCGGTACGCGCTCATGTGTCGCGAAGATAAAATTACTCATGGAATCGCCAAATGAAAAACCAAGTTTTGTGAGTTCCTGCTTCGTCCATTCACGGGTTGCTATTACACACTGTCTTGTCTCTTCAAAGTAGGCTTTATCTTTGATCGCTTCCACACCAAGTGCAAGCGCTGTCTGATTCATGGTATAGGAATTGAATGAATATTTCACATCATTGATATATTTGATCAGTTTCTCATTTCCCATCGCATAACCGATACGCATGCCTGCCATGGAGCGCGATTTTGAAAATGTCTGGACTACCAGCAGATTATCATATTTCTCGATTAACGGAAGTGCACTCTCCCCGCCAAAATCGATATATGCCTCATCCACCACCACGATGACATTCCGGTTATGTTGTATGATATCCTCTATTTCAGACAACGGCATTAAAATTCCCGTCGGTGCATTTGGATTTGGAAAAACCACACCGCCATTTTCGCCATAATAATCTTCTTTTACAATCTGAAAATTTTCATCTAACGGCTTTACCTCATATGGAATCCGCAGCATGTCTGCCCAGACATCATAAAAGGAATATGTGATATCCGGGAACCAGACCGGTGTTTTGGAATTAAAAAAAGTCATGAAGATCATGGCAAGCACATCATCCGATCCCACACCGACAAACACCTGACTGCTCTTTAATCCATAATACTCTGCGATTGCATCCACCAAAACCTTGCAGGTCGGTTCCGGATATAACCGAAGCCGGTCTGTATCAAATTCTTTCAGTGCACGGATCACTCCCGGTGCCGGCGGATATGGATTTTCATTTGTATTTAATTTTATCATACGCTGTTCCTGTGGCTGTTCTCCCGGAACATAAGGCACTACTTTTCTTACATAAGACTCCCAGCTGCTCATTCTACTCCTCCATGCTTACGTTGATTTCTACAATTTTCCTTTTTTACACTGCGTTATTTCAGTCCATACACTTGTGCAAGTTTTTCAAAAGCGGGCAGTGAATTTTTGACCGTCTCATGGGAAACACAATAAGCAAGACGTACAAATCCACCACATCCAAATGCACTTCCCTTTACCATCAGAAGATGCAGCTTTTTTCCCTCTTCCACAAATTCTTCCTCATTATCGACCGGGGATTTCACCCACAGGTAAAATGCTCCTTCCGGTTTGATACAGGTAAATCCAAGTTCCGTTAAGCCATCGTACAACATTGTTCGGTTTTCATCATAGAAAGAAACATCTGTTTTCTCATCTAAACATCTTGCAACCGCTTTCTGGATCAGAGATGGTGCATTGACAAATCCAAGCGTACGGTTTGAAATTTCAATACCGCGGATCAGTTCTTCAGCATCGGATGCCTCGTTCGGAACTACCACGTAACCGATACGCTCTCCAGGAAGTGACAGCGATTTACTGAACGAATATCCAACAATCGTATTTTTATAATATTTCGTCAGAAAATCCTCTTTATTTCCATCATAAACCAGTTCCCGATACGGCTCATCCGAAACCAGGTAAATGTCATGTCCAAATTCTTTCTGCTTCTTTTCTAAGATAGAAGCGATCGCCTCCATCGTCTCCGGTTTATAGATGACACCGGTCGGATTGTTCGGCGTATTGACAATCAGTGCCTTGGTCTTTTCCGTAATCTTTGCCTCAAAATCGTTCAGATCCGGCAGAAAAGTCTTAAGATCCGGATTTACCGTTACAATCTCTGAATCAAAATTGGCTGCATACTGACGGTACTCACCAAAAAACGGGGCAAACACGATCACCTCATCACCAGGATCCAAGACCGTTTTAAAAATAATATTGAGGCCTCCCGCTGCACCGACTGTCATCACGATATTATGATCGTCAAATGCGGTACCAAAACGTTTATTTAAGTTTGCCGCGATCGCCTCACGCACATCTTTATAACCTGCATTTTCCATATATCCGTGCAATTCTAAAGAACCTGCCGCTCCTTTCTTATCTGCCTCATCCAACAAATCTCTGATACTGTCGTTTAATGCTGCCGGAGCCGGTGTTGCAGGGTTGCCGAGTGAAAAATCATAGACATTCTCCGCACCATATTTTTCCGCCATCGCTTTTCCTTCCACAAACATTGCACGGATCGCGGAATTTCCAAGCAGTGCTTTTTGTATTCTTTTTGAAACCATAGTTCTATCTCCATTCGTGTACATTTCGGATGTTACAGACCACACCAGCCTCGCTAAAACAGGGCGCATCCTGTAACATGATCTCTAAATACTTTACCACAGCACCATAAAGAAGTAAATGCTGTTTTCCAAGAATCCGGTACAAATTTTACCGCTGACAAACGCGAAACAATGCCTGAGTGTAAAATCAATTTCGGTAGATAGAAAATGCCAGCATCCTCACTGAAGATGCTGACATCTGCCTATCATGCCTATCACATATTTATTTTTAAATCCATATACATTCTGATCAAATAAATCGCCTATCTCTTTCGTCCTAGCACCGCATACAAAAATTTGCCGGACAAAAAACACAGATGAAAATTTAATCAAATTTTGCATTCTGGTATTTGCAGAATGATTTCCTATGCATTCACTTTGTCTACGAAACGCATGAACGCAGTTCTGCCTTCTTCGGTACATTTATAAACACCGGCGTCTTTTAATACTTCCTTAAATACCAGACCGATCTCTGTCTGCACGATCTCATGCAGTTTTTCCGGGGTTACCTCTCCCTCTAAACCGCTGCCAAATGTAAATCCGTATTTCGGAAGGAATTCTTCTACCCAGTCTGCATGTTTTGCAAGAACTTCATCCTCACGGATGGACGTACCGTCAAGCAGTGCCTGCTCTAAGTCCGCCATCTCTTTTTTCAGACGTGCCGGAAGTACTGCAAGACCCATAACCTCGATCAGACCAATGTTTTCTTTCTTGATATGGTGCAGCTTTGCATGTGGATGATAAACACCAAGCGGATGCTCTTCTGTGGTAATGTTGTTACGCAGTACCAGATCAAGTTCATATAAATCTCCACGTCTTCTTGCGATCGGAGTGATCGTATTATGTGGTTCCCCGTCTGTCTCAGCAAAAATAAATGCTGCCTCGTCCGTATAACCTCTCCATGCAAGTAAAATTTTATCTGCCAGCTCGATCAGACGCTCTTTTTTCTCCGCACTGATACGGATCACGGACATCGGCCATTTTACAATGCCTGCTTTTACATCCTCAAATCCCTTGAATGAGATTTCTTTTTCGACCGGTGCTTTTGCCATGGCAAATTCGTAATGACCACCCTGGAAATGATCATGGCTTAAAATAGAACCGCCGACAATTGGAAGATCTGCGTTTGATCCTACAAAATAATGTGGGAACTGTTCCACGAAATCAAGCAGTTTACCGAACGTAGCACGCTCAATTTTCATCGGTGTGTGCTGTCCGTTGAATATAATGCAGTGCTCATTGTAATATACATACGGAGAGTACTGGAAAAACCAGTCACTGCCATTAATCGTTACCGGGATGATTCTGTGATTCTGTCTTGCCGGATGGTTCACACGTCCTGCGTATCCCTCATTTTCCTTGCAGAGTAAGCATTTCGGGTAACCGCTCTGTTTTGCAAGTTTTGCTGCAGCGATTGCTTTCGGATCTTTTTCCGGTTTTGATAAATTGATCGTGATATCCAAGGTACCAAACTCGGTATCTGCAGTCCATTTCAGATCCTTCTTAATACGGTATCTGCGGATATAGTTCGAATCACAGCTTAATTTGTAAAAATAATCGGTTGCCGCCTGTGCGGACTGATGATTGTAAAGTCCACGGAATTTTGTGATGACTTCACTTGGTCTTGGCATCAGCATGCTCATGATCTTTGTGTCAAACAGATCACGGTATGTGATCGTATCCTCCGGCATCAGTCCCTGCTCTGCCGCATAGTCAAGCATTTCTGTGAGAATTCCCTCTAAGGCATCCTCAGCGGTCTCCTGTGTCATCGGCTCTCTCTTTTCATATGCTGCAGCGACTTCATCTTCTAACTCATCTAATTGAAAAAGTTCTAACAGACGATTGATAGTAAATCTTTTATCTTCCGGTGCAGCAAGTCCTGTCACCAGACCATATTCTGTCAACTCTAAAATCTTTTCCTGTATCATATTCTTCCTCACTTCTACACTGTTTAACGTGTCTTTGCAATACTCTGCCAGACATATATTTTTAAGTCTCTATATTATTTTCAATGAGCCTCTTATTTTCAGAAATGAAAAACTTCTTTTCATCAGGCTAATTTCACTGGACCGTCACCAATCTCAACAACATAGAAATCTGCTGCATATCCGATCTTCTTCTCATAAGCTGCACCGACTTCTTTGATAAAGGTATCCACAGCCTCATCTTTTACGATGCTGACCGTACATCCGCCAAAGCCCGCACCTGTCATTCTTGAGCCGATCACACCATCAATCTTCCATGCTTCCTCAACCAAAGTATCCAGCTCAATACCGGTTACTTCATAATCATCGCGGAGAGAAACGTGGGATTCATTCATCAGTTTTCCAAATAAGGCAACATCATTATTTTTCAGTGCCTCTACTGCTTTGATCGTTCTCTGATTCTCATAAACTGCATGTTTTGCACGTCTTACACACACTTCCTCTTTGATGGCATCTTTGTGTTCTTCAAACTGTGCCTCTGTCAGATCTCCAAGTGCGTCGATGGAGACAACTTTCTGTAACTCTGCCAGTGCTTTTTCACACTCACTGCGGCGCTCATTGTATTTGGAATCGCCCAGTCCACGTTTTTTATTACTGCAGGAAATCACAATCTTTGCATTCTCCAGTTTGATCGGTGCATACTCATATTTTAAAGTTGCAGTGTCAAGGAAGATCGCATGGCCTGCTTTGCCCATTGCGATAGCAAACTGATCCATGATACCACAGTTGACACCGTTGAATTTATTTTCCGAATACTGACCGATCAGTGCAAGATCCTGATTTGTCACATCAAATCCAAACATATCGCGTAAGATAAATCCTGTTAAAACCTCTACGGATGCGGAAGAAGAAAGTCCGGAACCATTCGGGATATTTCCGAATAATACAAGATCCATACCCTGTTCTACTTTCATGCCTTTTTCTCCGAATGCCCACATTACACCCTTCGGGTAATTTGTCCAGTCAGCTTCTTTCTCCGGTTTTAAATTCTCTACCGATGACTCTAACACGCCAAGCTGCTCAAAGTTCATGGAATAAAAACGCAGCTTCTTATCATTTCTTTTTCTTGCCACACCATAAGTACCGATCGTCAGTGCACAAGGAAATACATGACCGCCATTGTAATCGGTATGCTCTCCGATCATATTCACACGTCCCGGTGCAAAATAAACACCAATCTCTCCTTCGCCGCCAAATAACTCTTTAAACTTTGCCAGTACGTTCTCCCAAACCATCTTAAATCCTCCTTTTTACAATACATCATTTGTTCTTATTTTGTTCCACGTCATCCCGTCTGTTTTCCTTTCCCGGAAAAGCAGGATGCATTTGTTTCATTTTCTCTGATAATCCTATTATAACGCATCCGAATCCCTTTGCAATGGCTGAAACGCAAACTGCAACAAAGTGCAAAAAATCCTGCAACATTTTTACATAAATATTGCAGGATTTTCTATACACTCTTTTATCTTCAGACAGCAATGCTTTTTATGCCTTAAAATCACGGATCAGTTTTAACGTCGGCAGCGCATTGCCCTCATAATCAAACAATGCCTGGTTTGCCCACTCGTTGCCGCACGGTCCCGGATCCTGTATGTATTTTAAGGAAGCAGGCGTTGCCCAGCCGGAACCCGGAACCGGGATCCATGCCGGCTCCCAGTAGAAGAAGCCCTTCCCTTTTCCATCATCGATATGGCTGATGCGGTTTAAGAAGTCTTCCATAAAGTCATACTGTCCCTGTACGGTCATCGGGTATTCGATTTTCTCAACCAGCGCCGGTTTCGTCGCATAACCCTTGCGCTCCTCATCGGCAAGTTTCTCATAATCCTTGTAGTCGTCCATCGTATATCCCATGGAGACTTCTGCCACGATCAGATCTTTGCCGTAGCGCTTGGCAATATCATTCATGTTGTCATTTAACATCTGAAGAGAACCATGCCAGAACGGATAATAAGACAGACCGATCAGTTCAAAGTCCTCACCGCGTTTTGTAAAATTGTCAAACCATTCACGGTAAAGCGCATTGTTGCCGCCGTTGTCGAGATGGATCATCACCGGAATTTTTGACAAACCTTCCATCTGCGGGCATACGCCTTTGATGGAACCGGCAAGACGTTCTTCATCCGCTTTTCGGACAGCGCGGATACCGGCATTGACAAACGCTGCAATATTGTCATAATTCGGCACTTTGCCTTCCGGCCAGAGCAGACCATTGGAAAGTTCATTTCCAACCTGCACCATTGTGATGTTGACACCGTTCTCCAGATAAAGATGCATCATCTCCAGCGTAAAATCATAGACTGCCTGCTCTAGCTCTTTGACACCATAGCTTTCCCACGCCTTTGGTTTGAACTGTTTTCCCGGGTCTGCCCAGAAATCACTGTAATGCAGATTTAAAAGTACTCCAAAACCGGCTTTCGTCACACGTTTTGCGATTTCAAGCGATGTCTTTGGATCATTTTCCCCGGCACCGTAAGATTCTCCGGCCTCTGACCACGGATCATTCCATACACGGATGCGGATCGTATCCACATCATAGGATTTCATGATCTCTAAGAGATCCTTCTCCTCTCCGTTGTCATAATATTTCGCACCACACTTCTCCAACTCTGCAAGCGTGGATAAATCCATTCCTTTTACAAAATTCATATAAATCCTCCTTGTTTTTCGAAGAAAAATGCGACTGCCTATGCAGGAGCAGAGGATTTTCTTCCTTTTCTATATTCCCTTAAACCGGAACGTAAATTCTAACGGTTTCGTCACATCAATATGGTATTCCGGGTGCACTAAAGATCCCCAGCTGTCATCACCGCCGACTCCCATCTGCGCCAATGCCACACGGACAATCGTGTGATGTACCTGCGGCAGTTCATAAACATGGGCTGCATTTTCAAGTTCATGTGGTGTATACGGAAGTGCCGAGAAGCTTAATTCATCTCCCTCAAACATCATTCCCCTGCCTTTTGCATCCACAAGGCGCGCATATCGCACACCGACTTTGTTGCCACATTCCTGCGGAACTAAATATTTTGCCATATTGTCAGCCACTTTGCTGCTGTAAATTCCAAGTTTTGCGCCGTGTCTCCGGTCTGCATAAGTTTCCTCCGATCCCATGCCGTACCAGGTCAGGTTGTCATAATCAGCATTGAACTGAAACATCATTCCAAACTCCGGCATATCCGGAAGTCCCTCTACCGGATCATACATCAGTTTTGTCTCGATCGTTCCATCACCAAAAACGGTGTAGGAAACCTGACATTTGCCCGCCGGTGTTGTCGGCATAAAATAGGTGTAAGTGACTGTCACGGTATTGTCTTTTTCTTCCACTTTGGTCGGGACATTGTCAAACATCCCACCGTTTCTGTGACTGATATACATGCTCGCGATCTTCCACTGTGCATAGCGCGCCGGAGCCATGCTTCCGTTATCATTGTCCACCGGTGCCCTCCAGAAATTCGGCATCGGGATCTTCTCGATCATTTCTTTCCCCGCATAGCGGTAGGAAACAAGTCCCCCGCTCAACATGGAAAACAGGCAGTCAAAATCTTCGCCTTTTACTCCGATGTTTACCTTGCCGTGAACCACGCGGATCGGCTTTTCGGATGCATGGAAAGCAGGGATCTTTTTATAGATCTTCTGTCCAAAAGCGACCTCATGTCCTGCATCTGCCCAGCTCATATCCTCCTTTAACCGGAATGAAACGGTGAGTGTGTATTCTGCATCCGGGTCTTTTTTCTGATCCTTATCATCTGCACGCAAAATGGCAAACGGGATCTCATAGTCCTTCGTGCTAAGCGGCGGTACTGCTGTCTCTATCTCCTGTTTTTTCACAACAACCCCGTTTTTCTGTAAAACTGCCACACAGCGGAACCGGTCGGTATTTGCAAACAGGTTTTTATTTACAACGGTAAACTTCCCTTCCTTTTCAAACAGAATACTGATATTCTGGTAATTGAATTTCACTTCCTGCATCTTCGGGGACGGATCTCGGTCTCCGCCATAGCAGATTCCATTTCCACTGAAATTATAATCCGTCGGACGCTCTAAGAAATCGCCGCCGTATGCCTGAAAATCTTTTCCATAGCGGTCTTTTTTCAAGATGGACTGGTCAATGTAATCCCAGATAAAACCGCCCTGATATCTCGGTTCCGTATCGGTCAGATCCGTGTATTTGTGCATGGCACCACAGGAATTTCCCATCGCATGTGTATATTCACACATAATAAACGGTTTTTCCTTATGCTCGGCGAGGAATTTTTTCACATTTTCCACGCTCGTATACATCTGGCTTTCCATATCGCTGGTCGCCTCATATCTGCGGTCATTGAAAATTCCCTCATAATGAACCAGACGGTATGGATCTAAGGCACGGAATTTTTCGGACATGTCAAAAATTACTTTTCCGCCGTAAGATTCATTTCCGACTGACCAGATCAGAACTGCCGGATGGTTTTTATCTCTCTGGTAACAGGAATTGACGCGGTCAAGCATCATTGGTTCCCAGTCCATGTTGTCCCCCGGAACGATCATATCTTTCGGCACAGAACCATGCATCGCGGCATCCCATGAACCGTGTGATTCGAGATTGTTTTCCGCGATCATATAGAGTCCGTACTCATCGCAGAGATCATATATAATGGAAGCATCCGGGTAGTGGCAGGTGCGGATCGCATTGATGTTGTTCTGTTTCATCGTAACGATGTCTTTTAAAACCTCTTCCCTTGTCACTGCACGTCCTGTTTTGGAACTGAACTCATGACGGTTGACACCCTTAAATACAATGCGCTTTCCATTTAATGTCATGATACCGTCTTTCATTTCAAAACGGCGGAATCCGATTCTTTGGCTGACAAGCTCGCTTCTCTCCCCGTTTTGATCAAAACATTCGATCGTAAGCGTGTATAAATTCGGGATCTCCGCACTCCACAGATCCGGTTTTTTCACCTCTTTTTCAAAATGAACTTCCCCCTCAGAGACTGGCAGCTCCTCAGAGAAAACAATCTGTTCTTCTTTTTCTTCCAAAACGGAATAATTTCTGCTGCCGGTCAGGGTCAGTCTTGCTTTTCCCTCGCCGCGCATCTGCATTGTGACAAGAAGATCTGCATTTAAAACCGCCTCATCGACAACCGGCTGCACTTTTAAATCATACACATGCACCTTTGGCATGGTATACAGATAAACCGAACGGAAAATACCGGAGAACCGGTAGAAATCCTGATCCTCGCACCAGCTTGAAGAAGTCCACTTAAACACCTGGACTGCCAGCTTATTTTCGCCCTCTTTTACATACGGAGTAAGATCAAAATCTGACGGGGTGAAACTGTCCTCACTGTATCCGACATAATGACCGTTTAACCACAATGCAAAACCGCTCTCCACACCCTGAAAAGAAATATAAAGTCCGCTTTTTCTAAAACCTTCCGGCAGTGTAAAATATTTTACATAGCTTGCCACCGGATTAAATTCACTCGGCACTGCGTCGCGCCACACATCTTCCCTTCCATCCCACGGGTACTGAATGTTTACATACTGCGGGATATCATAGCCCTCCATCTGGATATGCGCCGGTACACGGATATCCTCCCAGCATTTGCAGTCAAACGTTTCTGCCTCAAAACCGTTTACGGTCTGCGTATAATTTCTCGCATAATGGAATTTCCAGATACCATCCAGTAATAACCGGAAGCTGCTCTTTTTTTCTTCTGCTTCTGTTTCATCCGCATATGCCACATGATCGGAGTGTGCTGCCATGCAGTTTTCCTTAAAAAACTTCGGATCATGGATCTTTTTTATTTCGAATGACATGTCATGTCCTCCTTATCTTTTTCTTATCTCCATTTTAACGAAAAAATGCGCATTTTGCATCTGTATCTCAACACAAAACACGCATTTTTGCCCATTTGTTTACCATCCCTTCAACGCGGAAATATTATAATTCAGCAGCTTTCTCTCATAATTTTCCGGACTGATCTTCCACTGATACGGAGATGTATTCAGATATTTTTTGAAGTTCCGGTTAAATGTGGATGTCGTGGTAAATCCTACTTTCTGGGCGACCACATCCATCGGGTCATTTGTCTTTTTCATGATATCACAGGCTTTCTGCACCCGCATCAGATTGATGTAATCCATCGGTGACATATTCATATAAGATTCAAAGACTCTTCTGAAATGTGTCTCACTCATATGGCTTGCCTTTGCTAACTCTTCCACACGGATATTATTCGCATACTCTAATCTGACATAATCAAGTGCCGCCGTGATCTGGGAAACACCTGTCTTTTTCTTTACTTCATTCTCCGAGGCATCGCTCTCACACATGCGGAGCAATTCAGCAAAAAAAGCGATCAAAAGACCTCTGACACAATCATTAAAATGACTTTTTTTCTGTCTCATTTCATCCATGAGCATCTTCACAAGAACGGAAATTCCGCGGTTTTCCCACTCATGGAAAAATAAAGCCTTACGATTGATCATCTGCAATACTTTTTTTTGCATGACAGCATTATCCGGATATAATTCCTGGATCATGACCATCGGATCAAAAAATAAATATTCCCAATAGCTTGGTCCCTCCGCAATGTCACTGATCGTCACATGCGGGTAATTCTGCGGAATAATACTGACCATTGCCGGTTCATAACGTTTTGTCTCTTCATTCAAGATCAACTCGCCGGTACCGTTTTTACAATATCCGATTTCCATGAGATTGTGAAAATGAAGATTACTTTCATCATGTCCGTAATCACGAATCCAGTTGTCTCCTAAAAGTGCCAGAACATATTCACCCTGCGGAACTTCGTAAAATCTCAGTTCCATCGTGTCTTTTTTCTTTTTCCCCATGGTTATTACCTCTTTTTAAAACTGCCGTACAATATTTCAGTACGGCAGTCATTTTGTTTCTGTTACCAGAATTTAGTCAAAATCAAATTTTGTAATTCTGTCATGCATTGCTTTATAGCGGAAACGAATCATTTCGTTTTTCTCTAATACGTCCTCTTCCGTTCCGCGGTACTGACAGCGGATACAGCTGTAAATACCGGTTTCTTTATTGTAGAACATATCGATGTCGAGATCTCTTAAAAAACAGGATGGGCATCTATAATTTAATTTGCCTTTGCCAAGTTGAGCCATGTTGCAAATACCTCCTTATCTGAGATTGTTTTTCTGTATCCCAATGTGAACATTGGTGAGAATGCATATCCTTCTTTTACATATCCTTCTGCATCTGCATCGGATGCTGTCATGGATACTCTTGTCTCGATTTCAGGAATAACTGCGGAAACCTCTGCAGCTCCCACAACGCCTTCCTCACGGCATTTGTATTCATAGTTGATCGTCTTCTCTTCCGGTCCGTCGATCTTTAATGTGATATGACTCATATCTTCGGAATACTCAGTTGTACCATAGCATGCAACCATGTATTCATTTAATGTTACTTCCGCAGTCGGATCACTCATCTCTAAAATGTGACGCTCGATCCTGATGTTCGAAGAACCTTCCTCAAAGTACTCTTTTGTCTGAAGTTTTACAGTCAGATCCCTGAACTCGATCGTAACCGGGTCTAATGTAAGGATTCTTGTCTTTCCTTCCTGTGAGAAATGTGCATGTGTCGGGCAGAGGCAGAGATCCACTTCCTCTCCTTTGTAAGAAAGTTTTGCACTTCTTACGGTTCCCTCTCCTGCATAGTGGGTGAAATAACCTGCACGGTATTTCTCCTGAATTAAGAATGGGTAGGATGCATCCTGAACATGTTTTGTTCCGATGCCGACCGGCCACTCTAATTTTGCTGCATAAGGACGAAGGTCAACGATCGCACCGCCCTGATCCATGTTGACACATGCTCTCATGTATGGATCGCAGTACCAGAATAACTGTTTGTCGGAACCATATAAGATATCTCTCCAGAGAGCACATTCCGGCTCGTTGTAATTGTTCTGGTTGACACCTTTCTTCTCACGATAATAATCAGCGAACTCCGACATGGTCATATCTACTAACTGACCCTCTTTTTTCAGTTTGCCGTAGTAAGCACAGCCATCGCTGTAGGATTTGTAAAGAAGTTCATATGGCTGCTCCCAGCGTCCCATCTTGTTCATCCAGCCCGGTCCAACGAACATCATGTTGTAGGAATATCCGTTGTTATATTTCTCTAAGGAACGGTACTGGTCGATCAGGTTGTAAAGATATGGATACTCCCATGTCTTTGTGTCATAGATCATACCACGGAGTACGTTCTGCGGATGTGTTCCGAAGTTCGAACCATTTCCATCGTAACATGCGATCAGGTCACGGGAAAGATGTGGGATTGCTACGATACCGCTATCCTCTTCTTTATTTGCTGCCGGTGCATGCGTATTCTGTTTAGACGGAATCCATGGTGCCCATGGGCCTCCATCAAATAATGTATACCAGGAGTTGTTGCAGGTATGATATGCCTTCGGGCCTTCCTCCCAGCAGGTAGCAACTGCACATTTTACAGTCGGGTAAGTTGCTTTGATATAGTTTGTCAGGTCAGCATCCATATAATAAGAACCTGTGGATTCCGGATAAAAACCGAATCTGTCATGGAATTTCTCGAATACATCATTTACGATGGCTTTCTTATCTTCCATGGAAAACATCCAGATACAGAAATCCTTGGTCTTATATTTTTCACGGAACTCCTCACAAGGAAGTCCTAATAAAGATAATGCGATCTCATCGCCATATACTTCATGATCATGTTTTGCGATCTCCACTGCCTCATCATTGAACAGTGAAGCATATGTCATCTGAATGGTTACTTTTAATCCATTCTCGTGAGCTAATCTCTGCTGTGTCTTAAAGATATCCAAAGACTCTGTCAGCAGTGCCTTATCTCCGATATCCTCTTCTTTTCCCTGTCCAGTCACTGTTGCAGAATACTCTGGCACCATCTCCGGACGATGAATAAGATTCAGTACAAATTTATCCATTTTTTTCTTTCTCCTCTAAAAATATTTTTCTAACCTTTTACAGCTCCACCGGTAACACCCTCAACATAGAACTTCTGCATCACTACGAAGAGAATGGAAATCGGGATTGCAATCATAACACCGCCTGCACAGAAGATTGAGAAGTAATCTCCGATTAATGTCTTCTGTAACAGGTTGTAAAGACCGATCGCAACTGTCCAGTCTGCGGACTCTTTTGATTTGATCATGATCCGTGCCAGAACAAAATCCATCCATGGATTCAGGAAAGAGTTGATGATCGTATATACTATCATCGGTTTTGACAGCGGAATAATGATTTTTCCAAAAATTGTTGCCTCGGAAGCACCCTCTAAGCGGGCAGCCTCTCTCAGTGAAACCGGGATGGTATCAAAGAAACCTTTCAATACTAAAAACCCAAGTCCTGAACCTGCAGAATATACGATAACCAGACCTGCAAGTGAATCAGTAAGTCCGATCATTTTTAGGACAAAATAAACAGCGATCATGGAAAGTACCCCTGGGAACATTCCAAGAATGATAGAAAAGCTCATCAGAGGTTTTCTCGCCTTGAATCTCATACAACTGAATGCATAAGAGACCATCAGTACAAAAGCGGATGAAACGATACAGGTAAAAAATGCTACGATAAAAGTATTTTTAAACCATGCAGGGAAGTTTGCTGCTGTATCTGTCTTGAAGAACAGTTGATGATAGTTTGCCAGTGTCCAGTGTTCCGGGAAGAAGTGCTGGTAACTTACACCCTTTGTAGTGGAAAGGGATGTTACAACCAGCCATACAATCGGAATCAGCCAGATGATTGCCAAAAGAGCAAGTACTAAATGTCTTACAATGATTTTCCATGTTTTCTTTTTCATTATTGGTACACCTCCTCTTTATCACCACTGATCATTCTTGTATAGCTAAGCAATGTAAGAAGCGCACAGATAGCAAATGAAATAATACCAATTACCGATGCCATCTTATAGTTTGAGTTATCGTTGGTCAATGTAAACAGCCATGTAATGAGAAGGTCTGTCTCTTTTGCATTAGAGTTTGCAAATGCCATGTTTGCTGTTGCATTGGAACTTGTCAGCAGATAAATAACGTTAAAGTTATTGATGTTTGCAATGATGCTCTGAATCAGGGATGGTCCACAGATAAATAATACATACGGCATTGTGATCTTCCAGAAAATCTGCCATTTATTTGCACCATCGATACGTGCACTCTCCAACTGATCTGTCGGAATATTCATCAGAATACCGGTAGCGGAAAGCATCTGATATGGAACACCGACCCAGATATTAATAAGAATGATCATTACATGAGACCAGCCCGGTTTAGAGAGAAACGGAATATAGTTTCCGGAAACAAGTCCGATACTTTGTAACCAGCCTGTCAGACCGATGTTGGAACATAATGTATTTACAATACCGTGGTCGCTGAACATTTTGCTTACAAGAAGCAATGTTACGAACTGTGGAATCGCGATTGTCACAACAAAAAGTGATCTCCACATTTTTTTAAAATGTGTATCTTCATGGTTGATCAGCTTTGCCAAAAGAATACCACCGATGAAAGTTGTAAATGTTGCCGATACTGCCCAGATCATTGTCCATGCAAGAATTCTTACGAATGCATAGGAGAATGTGATTGTGGTGCCGCCTGTAAACATATTCTTGAAGTTTCTAAGTCCAACCCATGTAAACAGGTAGTTTGGCGGCATATGATCCATATCATAATTGGTAAATGCCACACAGGACATAAAAATGATCGGTATAATGTTCATCATAATAACACCGATACTCGGCAAGGTAAGTAATGTGATATAAAACTTACCATTGAAAAGAGATTTTATATCTTCCGCAAATGTATTGACATGTTCTCCCTCTTCTTTCATAAGCTGAAGGCGGTATACAGCCTTCATATTGCTTATATATAAAAATATGAATGCTACGATTACGAGGATTCCGACAATACCATATAATAAGATCAGTAACGAGTTATCGTAATCATTAACAGTATTTTTCAAGGTCAGCGGATCAAATACGGACTCATACTGAACGGTACCAAGTGTATTTAAATCCTTAATGTAATTAATAGAGAACATTCCTGTAAACAGGATTACTATCACTTCAAGTGCTGTCATTAAGATACCTTTGACGATCTGTTTACGTCCCCAGTATCCGGCACCCATAACAAGCAGTGAAAGCTTGCACCAGATATCGCCCTTTGCCACGGCTGTCCCAAAATCGGCAAAGTATTTTTTGATTGCGTTTAAAAATGTTTTCATAGATTCACTCCCTATGCGCGTGAATGAGAATTTTTGGCTAAGTCGCAAAAACTTTTCTCTTTTTAAAAATTTCACATAGCTTGTCACAAGGAAGGCATTGGTTTCCAGCAGGAAAATATCCGCCTCTGCCGGAAAGCAATGTCCTGTCTGGCAGGAGATAATGCCCTCCTCATAAAAGTTATTCCAAAGCCATGTGGAAATCTGAGTTTTACAGATATTTGATTATTCAGCTACCGGCTGTGTAATACCAGCTACTGCATCATCAAGTACAGCCTGAAGATCTGTTGCACCGTCAACCAGGTTCTGTCCAAGTGCCTTTGCCGGATCCCAGTAATTATTGCCTACAACCTGCTGATCTGCAAACTCTGACTGCGCTGCAAGTGCTGCAAGTGCCGGGGAATCAATCTGAGCTGCTGCTACTGTGTTAGCCGGTCCCTCTGATGTAGCGTTACCAATTGCTAACTGGCTCTCCTCATTTGTGAGATACTCAGCAAGGAGCATTGACCAGCCAACATTTTTAGCATGGGAGTTAACACCTACGAATTTGTATCCTGCATAAGATCCCATCTGTGTAGCTGTTCCATTTACATCGAAAGTAGGTAATTTACATGCTGCATATCCGTCACCGTATTTCGCTTCAAAAGATCCGGTGTTCCATGTACCGGAAACATATGCGCCAAGTGTACCGTCATTTAACATGGTAATTGCATCCTGATCTTGTACGCTTACAAATGCCGGGGAAGAAGTGATATTCTCAATACTCTGTGCTACTGCAAGACCGGTCTCAGAGTTCCAGTCACAGTTGTTTGAGTTATCTTCATTCATGGAAAGTTCACAGCCTGCACCAGAGAAAAATCCATACAGATACCATCCATCTGCTACATTCATGCCAACTTTTGTTCCTGCTTCTTCCGCTTTTGCTGTAAGGTTTTCCCAGGAAGCCACATCCTCTTCAGAGAAGATGTTTGAATCATAGTATAAGAAGTAACCATTCGATGCTGTTAACGGATAAGCGTAAAGTTTTCCGTCTTTGGTAGCTGCTGCTACAGTTGCCTCTGAGTTTGTTTCTTTCGGATCATATGTATAAGTAGCTGCCACTTCCTGAAGCGCACCTGCATTTACAAGATCATTTACCTGATCATCTGCAAATACGAATACATCTGCTGCTGCATCGATATCCTCAAGAATCTTATCTTTTGCATCTGCCTCAGATACAGCACCGATCGTGATGTTAAAATCTACATCTGAGTACTGCTCTTTAAATTTGTCTGTCAGCTCTTTCATAACGTTCTGATAAGCCTCAAGTTCTGAACACCAGAGCTGGATATCTACGGTTCCATCTGTAGATGCGATCAGATTTGCGATTGCATCACCGGAAGCTGTTTCTGCATTATCTGCAGCATCACCTGTCTCTGTTGCTGCTGCACTGTTTGTGCTCTCTGCTGCGCTGTTGTCTGCTGCACTATTGTCTGCTGCGCTGCTGTTATCGGCTGCTTTGTTTCCACATCCTGCAAACATGGATGCTACCATTGCTGCACATAATACTGTGCTGATGACTTTTTTCTTCATTTGAAAATTCCTCCCTTTTCCTTGATAGAAAAAATTGTTCTTTTAGAACACTTTTTCGTGTTGCGCTATGCGCAATCGGTTGTTCTATGGTTAGAGTATATCTCCGTCACATCCTTGTGTCAATATCCACATTTTATAATAAATCCGACCATTTTTTAGCCATTTTGCACAATATCATCTTCTATTTTTTCTTTTATTTTTTTCAAATTCGACTTTTGCGCAACCGTTAACTATTGATTTTCCGTGCATTTTCAATTCTTATATCATCTTTTTATGGATATTTTGGCTCGTTTTTGATATTTTTTGAATCAGGGATTTTCCTGCCTTTTCCTTTGTTTTGGGCGAATTTCCATCACATTGCTTCAGATTCACCCTCATTCCCGCTGATCTGCGGGCTATTCCGGTAATCATTGTAATCATTTCGCCCATTTCATGTGATTTCCGACAATTTCAGCATAAAAAACGGGCGAAACACATTTATTCGCTATGTGTTTCGCCCATTGCTTATTCTCTCCAATAGGATGATCTTCAATTTTCTCAGAACTGTATTTTCCTGATTGTATTTACTTCGTTGATTCCTTCAGCACCACCTCATACGGAAGCAATGTGCGCTCTTTCACCTCAAGTCCCTCCGTCAGATCAAGCAGTGTACGGCATGCCACCATGCCGAGTTCCTTTGCATCAAATGAAAGCGATGTGATCGAGGGAACATTGTTTTCAAGTACCATGCTGTTATAAAACGATGCCACCCGGACATCTTCCGGCACTTTGACATGCTGCTGGCGCAGTGTCTTTAAAACACGGCTACAGACAGCGTCATCCATACAGAGGATGCAGTCTGCCTGTCTGTTTAATGCTTCCTTGACTGCCTTTTCCACCAGAACCTGGTTATCCTGGCTTAAAAACATCAGATCCTCATCTACCGTTTTCCCCATCTTCGCATATGCCTCTCGAAATCCCCGCAGACGGCTCTGTGTAACCACATGTTCTTCATTGCCGCCGATCAGTGCAATTTTGTCCATCTGCTTCATCAAAATGATCGATGTAAGCTCTTTGCATGCACTCTTGTGATTGTGATCGATCTGAATCACTCCTTTATAATTGGCACTGGTACTTCCGATCGTGACAAACGGTACATTTTTTGTCTGCAGAAAATCGATCTGTTCATCTTCCACAAAAGTGCGCATCAGGATCACACCGTCCACTTTATGGTTTGCTATAATACGCTCAAGAGAAGATATATCGTTTTTCCTGCAGATAGAAAGCAGGATATCATATTCCATGCTGCCCGCAATCTCCTGTATCCCAAACAGACATTCCTGAAAAAATGTAAGATCCACAACATCATACTCCCCCGGCATGACCACACAGATATTATAAGTTTTAGACTGCGCAAGCCCTTTCGCAATGACATTCGGCTTATAATCATGTTCTTCTATGTAGGCGAGCACGCGCTCTCTTGTCTCCCTGCCAATACGACCTTTACCGGAAATTGCACGTGACACGGTTGTCTTCGATACCCCAAGCGCCTCCGCCACGTCCGCAATCGTAATATTCTTTTCTAACCCCTTATCCATAAACTCTCGTCCCTCGCTTTTTTGCGCTTAGTTGCGCAACTAAGTTTATTATTGTACAAACAGGGGCAAAAATCAATCCTATTTTTTTCTATTTTTTCCCGGCATCAATCCGGTATTCCCTCATACGAAATCCATGCTACATCCGCAAAACGATCCGACATTTCACCGTTTGAAGACGCATACACACCGAGCGTGCAGCCCACAAATCCCCCTGCTTCCTCTGTACTGTACGGCAGCAGGCTCACGTCTTTAATGAGTTTTAATACCTTTCCTTCCTCATCTCTGACAAAAAATTCTGCCCTCTGTCCTGCTGCCTTCAAATACAGTTCCAGCATTCCTTTTGCATTGATTTCTTCTTCCGCAAGCAGCGTATCGTTTTCTGTTATATGTGCGATTACCTGCAGCTTTCTCTTCTCTTTTCCACCGCAGATGCGCATCGAAAGATGATTTGCATGATTCTGATAGCAGACGATCCCCGCCTGTTCATTTTCCCGCTCCGCATCAAATTCCATGCATGCCGAAAATGTAAAATCATAATCTTTCTGCCGCAGCCCGAAATACTGCGCGTCCGTTTTCTCTGTAAGTTTCTGTTTTTTCAGATACATCCTGAGAAAACCTTTTCTCTCGATCAGTGAATATGTATTTTCATCCCTTCTCTGCAGCGACAGGAGTCTGTCATCTATTTTTTTCTGATCAAATGTAATAAAATCCGCGTGGGTCACTTCCTTTTCCAGGCGATACTCACTGATCGGAAGTTCTGTTTTCTCTGTCAGATGTCCAATCCCCGGATTGATGACGGGCCATCCGTCCTCCCATTCCACTTTTGCCAGAAAAGTTTCCCTGCCAATACTACAGTGTCCCTCACATGGCCTCGATGCAAGCATGACGACATACCAGTTTCCGTCTGCATCATCCACAAGATCTCCGTGTCCTGCATAGATCACCGGATAATCCCTGCCAAGATTGCGGTGCGTGAAAATTGGATTTCTCTTGCATCCACAAAACCATTCTCTTAACGACCTGCTTCTCGCGATACTGATGCTGTGTTCCGGTCCCGTACCGCCCTCTGCGATCATCAGATAATACCAGCCGTCTTTTTTGTAAAGGTGCGGTCCCTCCGGCCAGATACAATCTTTTAATGCACCTTTCCAGACCGCCGTCCCCGCACCTTTTAAGCACATTGCATGAAGATCCAGCTCCTCTATCCAGATCTCCCAGTCACCATTGTGTCTGACCCCGGACGGATTCGGTCTTGTCCCGACATAATAACATTTCCCATCTTCATCAAAAAAGAGGCTCGGATCAATCCCCTCCGCCGCATCTCCCAGATAATGTGGAACTGACCACGGCCCTTTGGGGTCCTGTGCCGTTATCACAAAGTTTCCACCATGATCCACATTTGTTGTTATGATGTAATAAGTACCCTCGTGGTAACGGATCGTCGGTGCAAAGATCCCCCGTGAGATCTCACTGCCGGACAGTGGAAGCTGTTCTTCCCTGTCCAACGCATTGCCGATCTGCTCCCAGTGCGCTAAATCCCTGCTATGAAACACAGGAATCCCCGGAAAATATGCAAAACTCGAATTTACCATATAATAATCTTCCCCCACCCTACAGATAGATGGGTCTGGATAAAAACCGGACAGAACCGGATTCTTTGCTATACTCATTTTATCGCTCCATTTCTACTATTCTAAAATCTTATTTTTCACACAAATTTCTCTGCTTTCCAGGCAGCCATGCCTTTTTTATTCCACATAGCCAAAACCAAGTATTGTAAATTTCTTTTCTTCTTCCCCAGGTGTCATCTGAATCCTCACCTGATGCCATCCGCTTTCTTTTTCTTCCAGAAGAATGACCGGATTGCAGTGCGTCCAGCCGTTCACATGCGGATCTGCGGTCAGAACTTTGGTATCGTCCACAAACACATCTGCCCGTCCGGCGTCCACCGCTCCGGAATCTTTAAAGATGAGAAGCAGTGACCGGCAGTAGATATCCATCTGGAATGCATCTTCTGATCTGCCATTTGCCCCATCATACTGCCAATTGTACGGAAATTCAGGAACCGGCGTTAAACTGTCATCCATCTCCACACACTGTAATTCCTGATCTGTACCGGAAAATGCGCCACAGCAGATCTTCGCACGTTCATAGCCGTCTCTGCGGTCTAATAATTTCACTTGCGCAAATTCATCCCCATAAACCGGTTTTTCATGCATTCTTCTTAAAATATCAGGCTCACAGACCGCCCGGTCAATCAGATACATCAGACAGTCTGCCATGATTTTATGTCCCAGATTTGTCGGGTGAAACGCATCATAAAAGAACTGATTTTTTGAAACAACTCTGTCCTTTGCCTGCCGAAACTGCGGTGTCACGGCATCCCGGATGCTTACCATCGGGAGCTGATACCGCTCTCCCACCGGAGCAAGGCGTTCCTGTAAGTTCCAGTCATTTGCAAAAACAGCAAACAATAACAGGACAGCCGGTGCATCCGGCATGGATAAAATTTTTGTTACGAGGCTCTCATAACACCTTCCCTTTGTCTCATCCCCCTCGTCATTTACTGCAAATTCCACGACTACCAGATCCGGCTTTTCTTTTCCATCCCGCAGGACATCCCTCTCAAAACGGATCATCCCAAGCTCCGACGGGGTTCCGCCCACTCCCGCTTTTATCAGTTTCACATTGTTATTTTTTCCGTATTTTCCGGCAAATGCCTTCCAGAACCGGTATGCGTAGCACTGTGTGTGAAGCGGAACTGCCCCGGCTCCCTGCGTGATGGATCCTCCTATATATGCTATGGTTACCGGCTCCCCAGCCCGCGCTTTTTCTACGACTCTTCTGATCCTGCCCGCATCTCCCATAGAAAGGAGTGACCGCTCTATCATTTCCTGATATCCGTGGGATTCCATATCCACCACGCGCTCTTCCTGCGGCTTTGGTACGAAAAATCCATCCTTTAAAAAGAAACGGACATTGACCCTTGCAGACTGTTCCGGCGTCTCAAAGACAAACCGGATCTGCCCCGGCACATCATCATCTGTTTTCCACTCTACCGTATCAAGCGTGATCCTGACTTCTGCGCCATCCCCACGCAGTTCTGTTTCTATGAGCGTTCCGCCGCCGTAGAGATCCTCTTTCCCGTACATCTGAAATACAAATGTGACCGGTTCTCTGCTATGTTCCATCTCCACGGATATACCGATGCTGTGCACCAGGCTTTTAAAGCCCTCCACCGTGCCAAGTTTCTTTAAAATTTCTTCATCACAGACCTCACCGGTCACTTCCGCACTGCTTTCAAGCCTTCCATCACTCTCGTAGATAAACTGGACTCCCCTGCCCTGATACTCCCCCTGCGTCTGGAGCGAGCCAAAGGTTTCTTTTTCTTTCATAATGTAAAAATAAGATCTGTCTTTTTCCGGATCTTTCGGTGCCACAGGTCCACTCATCTGTTCGTCCTCCTTCTCTCCGGCAGTCCAAGACCTGACTCCGGCAAATGCTTTCCCTTGCGCACAAACGTCAGTTTTTCCAGCAGAAATCCCGGTGTCCCCGCATAAATTCCAATTTCATTCTCTCCGCTCTGCAGCGTGACCTGCACACGGACAACGCGGATCTGATCCACCACCATTTTCGCCCATTCCGCACAGGACGGCTCGCCGGAACGGTATCCATCCGGAATCATCTCTATCTTTTGCGGTGCATTTCCATTGACGGCGCAGCCAAAATAGACACTGCCTCCCTGACAGACCGGATTTGCCGGAGCGGTATAGCAAATCATTTCGTATTCTCCCGCCTCCCTGACATAGATCTGATACGTCAGTTTTGGTGCCTGTCTGATCTGCTCTGCCATTTCAAAAAAAGTCTTTGTCTGCGGATATGCTTTCACACCAGATAACGTTTTTCCGTACTCCGGCAAAACATAAAATGCTCCCGCCTCCGCCTTTTCATTGCAGATAAAGTGCTCTGCCTCGACAGAGAGCATCCCGTCTGTCTCATAAAATGCCTCCGCCGGACATCCCGGCAGATCTTTTTCCAGCAAAATTTTTACCGGTATCCTTCCACCCTCATAGCAAACCTCAAAATCATATGTCCTGTGGTCATTCTCCCAGTCTGTGATCTCATCTCTTTTTATCTGCACCGTGAGCACTTCCTCACGGTCTGTGACTCCCTGCATTTTTCCAGGCAGAACCCACGGACTTTTGCACTCGATATGATAAGGCACTTTTTCTTTCGAGCCGCCAAACAATAACAGGGAGGCTTCACTGACAGCCGGATCTAAAAACTGCCGCATCACGATCAATTTTTTCGTCCAGTCCCCGCCTGCCGTACAGACATCACCGCCCTCTGACATGGCAAAGATCCTCGGCTTATTTGCCGGTTCTATGAAGGTCATGAGCGGATACCTGCACTCCTCATCGTTCCAGTTCACAAAGCCGATGTGCTCTGAGAGTGCCATTCCATCCCATTTTCCATCCAGAAGCTGATGAAACCGTTCTGTGAGTAAACGGTCTTTTTCGATACATGCTTTTATTTTTTCTGCATAATCATTTGCACATACCGCTCCCATTTTTGCAAAAAATGAATTTTTTCCTGCATAAAGCTGCATATCAGATGCGTTTGCACTTCCCATTGCCGGGTAATATACCAGTTCCCAGAAAGCCGGCAGCATCTCTTCCGGCACAGAAGATAAAAGCTTTTCTGTCTCCTCTTCTAACCTTTCATTTTCCTTTTGTCTTTTGTCTGCCTCCCCAAAGTGCACCGGATGATAAGTATCTGCGCGCATCGCTTCCGGCTTGCAGTTATGATTCATTTTTGTATACTGCTGCATGATCCGATAAACTGCATTCTGCTGCGCCTCATAGAACCATCCGCCAAATTCACGTTTCACCCAGTACGCCAGATAATCCTGCGGCGCATGAATCCTGCTGCTTCCCCATTTCTCATAATCATATGCGAGATCCATAAAGAAACTGAGCGGATACTCCTGAAATTTCAGATCACCGACATTGACGATCCAGATATCCCGCACACCAAAGTCATATGCCATCGTCATCTGATCCCAGATTTTAGGCAGATAAGAACTGTTCACCCACTCATAAGAGACCGGCGATCCGTGGTAATCAAAGTGATAATACATGCCAAAGCCCCCGCGGTGGGAGCGCATTTCCTCCGTCGGAAGTGTCCGCATATTTCCATAGTTATCCTCGCAGAGCATCAGCGTCACACCGTCTAAGCCATCCCAGTCTTTAAGCCCCGGCGTTGTCTCATCCCCGTAATAATAAGCCTCCACTTCTTTATAAAGTGCGAGCATTTCCGGTTCATTCTCCCCGACACATTCCCGGATGAGTTTTCTCTGTTCTGTGATGATCTCTTTTAACAGGGAAATATTCTGCTCTAAGGATGCATCCTCCCCAAGCATCAGAGAATCTCTCTCCCCACGCATGCCGATCGTGATGATATTTTCATATTTTCCACTGCGCAAAAGCCCGTCGCGCCAGTAACGGATCAGTCCCTCACGGTTGGTAAGATAGCTCCACTCATTTCCATAAACAGAATCCTCTCCACGCACCAGATCCCATTCTTCGCTGTGTCTTAAACATGGTTCATGGTGGGAATTGCTCATCACGATCCCGTAGCAGTCTGCAAGGCGGGCATTTTCCTCCCCCGGTCCATCCAGTGAAAAAGACGATGTCCACATTGCCGGCCACAGATAATTTCCTTTCAGCCGAAGCAGTGTCTCAAAGATCAGGTCATACATTTCTGCAGTAAATCCACCATAATGGGAAAATGTCCAGTTTCCGAACGCAGGCCATTCATCATTGATAAAAAACCCCCGGTATTTCACGGAGGGTTCTTTGCTCTGCATCGAGTCTTTTTCGGAAAAAATGATTTCTTTCTGCGGGGCAGGGACCACATCTGCAAAGTGGACAAACGGCGATACCCCCATAAGCTCTGAGATATGGAATAACCCATAGATTGTTCCCCGCTTGTCACTTCCTGCGATCAGCAGACTGCCATTTTTCAACACCTGAAACAGAAAACATTCCCGCTTTCCACACAGAGAGGAAAGTTCTATCCCTTCCTCTTCTGCGATCGCCTCTGACATCTCACTGTTTCCGAGCGTTGCCACATACACCTGCGCCGGCTGCAACTCTCCCTGCCATTTTATGATCTTCGGGCGGACACCTGTGACCTGCTCCACATCCCCACAAACCTTTTCTGTGATTCTATAGACACCCTCAAATGTCCCATCCTCCATCACAAATGCCGCCGCTTTTTGATCCTTTACCAAAATTGCTTCCATACGAGCACTCCTAATAAATTCTATAATTGCCGCTCAGTGCCAGATATGCGAAGAAATACAGACAGTTGTCATAATATCTTCTGTCCCCAGTGCGAAGCGGTGTCTCCCAGAAACGGTGGACACAGAGAAATGCATTTTTCTGGTCTGAGGCAAGTGCCGCCTGCGCATTGACCGCAGTCATCGCAACCGGATGCAGTGCCTTTCCTTCCAGAATGGTTCCGTCGGTCAGGAAAATACCGTCCCTGTCTTTCTCCTGCACGGTATCACAGAAAAAATTCAAAAACCGGTCAACATTCTCACTCTCCCACTCATCCTTTGCAAACCACTCATAGTCAAGGGCAATGTTTGCGATCGTCCGGTAGGCATCACTGTAATACCAGTCATGTCTGCCTCCCCACTGGTCTAAAACAGGCTGATACGGTGTTCCGTCAAATTCTGCATATTCCGCACTAAGACCAGTGACCGGATGACATGCACGCTTTAAGTAATTACGGCTCGCCTCCGCCGCCTCCTTAAAAAATGCCCGGTCCTCTTCTTTTGCCCACAGTGCGAACAACTCATAAAAATGAGGCAGATGATAGGACGGATCCGAAAAATCCACATCCGTGATAAAACGGATCAGATGATTTGAGGCATCCCACATGGCTCTGCCACCCTCTCCGTTTTCTCCCTTGTGGATGCAGGTGTGCAGCAACTCTTTCGCTTCCCTGCTGTAATTGAATATCCCTTCGCCGTCTCCCCAGCGGTGCGCTGCGAAAAACAGTGCCATCGCAAAAAATTCCTCACCATCCGGTGCTGCGCCAAAAGAATTTTTTGTTCCATCCAGCTGCACCGACCATGCAAAATATCCTGCATTTTCGCCTTCCTCTAAGTACATATAAGTTTTTGCCCATTTCCACAGGCGGTCAAATTCTTCTTTCCGGTCCATCTGGACACACATCATCATGCCGTAGGACATCCCTTCTGTCCGCGCATCATGGTTACCCGTGTCCTCGATATATGCCATATCGTCCTCGACGGGATGATAGATCCGCTCTGATTCTGCCCCGTAAAAAAGTGTATGGAAGATCTCATTTTTCCGCTTTTCTATGGTTTCCTTATCATAGCCTGCCTCCGCAAATACATTGCGGTAAGTTCCAGTCTCAAACGCTCCTCTTTTCATGCAACTTTATCCTTTCCTCTTATTCCTTGACACCGCCAATGGTAAGTCCTGTCACAAAATAGCGCTGTAAGAACGGATACAGACAGATGATCGGCAGCATAGTCAGTATCGTTGCAGCGGCACGCACGGAAGTCGGTGTCACAGATCCTGCCGCATTTTTCATTGCCTCCACGGAATTTCCCTGGTTTGTGACGGAAGATAATAATTTCATCAGCTCATACTGTAAAGTTGTCAGGTTCGCACTCATACGGTTATAGAGCATTGCATCAAACCATGAATTCCACTGTCCGACTGCGACAAACAGTGCAACCGTCGCATATACCGGTTTGCAGAGCGGGGAAATGATCTTTAAGAAGATCGTGGTGTAACCTGCCCCGTCTAACTGCGCGGATTCTTCCAGACTGTCTGAGATACCATTCATATAAGTACGGATGACTAACATGTTAAATGCGCTGAACATTCCCGGAATGACATACACCCAGAAACTGTTTGTCAGGTGAAGTGTCTTAAATAACAGGAAGGTCGGGATCATTCCACCATTGACATACATGGTGATCACCCAGAACAGGGATAACTGTTTTTTAAACATGAAACGTTTTCTGCTGACAATAAATGCCAGAATCGCGTTGGCAAACAGTGCAAGTGCTGTTCCGATGACGGTTCTTGCAACCGTGATGTAGGCACCCATAATCAGGTTGTCTTTCTGCAGCACGGTAATATAATTTTTCCATGTAAATTTTCTCGGCAGCAGGTAGATCCCGCCGCGCAGCGCATCTGTTCCGTCATTCAGTGAGATTGCCAGCGTATTTAACACCGGATATAACGTAATGATCACAAACATGATCATAAATAATGTATTTAACGTTACGAAAACTTTGTCCGCAACGGATGTTTTCTTTCTTGATTTTCTTCTCTTTGTTGTTACTGCTTCCATACCAATACCCCCTAAAACAGCCTTTCTTCGCCGTTACGTTTTGCGATCTGATTGGCGATCACGATCAGAATGATACTAACCAGACTCTTGAAAATACCGGCTGCCGTACCAATGGAGAAATCATTCTGGCTGATGCCCCATTTTAATACATAAATATCGATGGTCTGCGATACGCTCTGTACCAGACCGTTTCCAAGCAGATACTGGATCTCAAAACCTGCATTCAGTACGTTTCCGACATTCATTAAAAGTAAGATCATGATCGTCGGCTTAATTCCGGGAAGTGTGACATATTTGATTCTTGCCCAGCGGCCCGCACCATCCATATTTGCAGCTTCATAGAGTGAAGGATCGATTGCTGTGATCGCAGATAAATAGATGATCGCATTCCATCCTGTCTCTTTCCATACATTTGCAAATGCCACGATCGGCCAGAAGTATTTCGGATATGCAAAGAAGTTGAGAGGCTGGTCTAAAATACCAAAGTTCACTAAAAGTTCGTTGATAATACCGGTGCCCGATAATGCATCATGTAAAATACCGGTAACAATAATCCAGGAAAGGAAATGCGGCAGATAAGAAATGGTCTGTACGACCTTTTTTCCTCCCTGTGATTTTACCTCGTTCAATAAAATTGCAAATACGATCGCCATCACAAAGGTGACGACCAGATTGATCACACCCATGGCAAGTGTATTTCTGATTACCCGCAAAAAGGTTGCATCGGAAAATAACTGCTGGAATTTTGCAAGTCCCACAAAAGAAGAATGAAGCAGGCCATCCTTCGGTTTATAATTCTGAAAAGCCATCAGCCAGCCGCCAAGAGGCAGATAACAGAAGATCACTCCATACACTACGATGATCGCTGACCATATTAAAAGAACCTTCTGCCGCTTTATTTCTTTCCATGTGATTTTTATCTGCGGCTCTTTGATTTTTTGTTTTTGTTTTTTTTTCGTTACTGTTATTGAAGCCATAGTTTCACTCCTCTTTTTTAAGAATGGGGACTGTCATTCGTCCAGTCCCCATCCCGTTTTCTCACAATTTTTACTGATATTTTTTTGCTTCCTCAATTCTGCGGTCTAATTCTGCCTGCATCTCATCAATAAATGCCTGCGGATTACAGTTATTGTAGACACCCATGTACTCTTCCCATGCACTGTCAAAGTCAGATGCCATAACGACCTTCGGAAGGTATTCATGTTTTACTTCGCCCATCTTTGTCCATGCCATGCCGCCCTCAGTTGCAGTCGTCATGTTGTTTGAATAGGAATACATCGGATACCACGGTCCCGGTGCCTCGCTGGTTCCAAGCATATCCACATAAGTCTCTGCGCCATATGCTTTAAAGCAGTTCTGTACGTCCTCGCTCAATCCGTCATAGAACTCTTTTGCCTGATCCCCCGATTTCATTGCATTAATGCCGTCACGGCTGGTACCGGAATACTGTGGGAAATAAGAATATGAACAGCTGTGGGATGCCTTGTAAGCGGTGTCGGAGGACTGCATTCTCATATCCTCGGTACGATAATACTCACCATTTTCATCCACATCATAATCCACACCTTTTTCGCCCCAGAAACGAAGATCATGTACTTCCTGGTCTAACAGATCATTGATGAACTGAAGGGCGCCCTCCACGTCTTCGCAGCTTGTGGTGATTGCAAGACCACTTGACACATTTAATGTTCCGCCGGAGTTGTGCCACTGGTTCTTCATACCTTCGTCGATCGTGATCGGAAGCGGTACATAATTGCAGCCTTCCTTGTCAAGTCCCTGCTGCTTAAATGCATCATTTACGTTGTATGCAAAATCCCACCACTGATCGATCATTCCAAGTACACGACCGGTTGATAATTTTGCAATGTACTCATCATAGGTCTGTGTAAAAGACTCCGGATCTACGATTCCTTTCTGGTACTCTTCATTTAATTTCTGGAAGTAACGTTTTGCTGTCGGTGTTGTATTGTAATCTACGATCTTTAATTCATCCGGGTCTACGATACAACTTCCATCATTTGGATAGCCATCCAAAAACTGTGGTGCATTTTCCAGACAGAAGTATCTCCAGTCATCGCAGAGGATCGTGTACGGGATATTTTCTGTTCCGTCATCCATGGTCGGATTTGCTTCATTGTATTTCTCGATCAGGTCAAAATACTGATCCATCGTATGGATCTCAGGATAGTCTGCCCACTTTAACACTCTCGTCTGGATCCAGAATGCCTCGTCACCGTGGGTGGTTGCTTTTTCTTCCCCGTAAATATTTCCAAACTGATTGATCCAGTAGATATGTCCATCATCCTGACGGAGTTTATCCCACTCCTCATCTGTAAAAAATTCTTTGATGTTTGGATATTTGTCTATGTAATCATCCAGTGCTACCAGCGCACCCGCATCATAGAGCTGTTTCATTCCGTCGCCGCCATCGATCATATCCGGATACTCACCGCCTGCGATCAGTGTTCCGACTGCCTCCTGTGCTGTCTGTCCGGTCAGCCATGTCTCCTTGCATTTTGCACCTGTGATCTCTGCGATCTTCTGCTCGATCTCATTGTCATCATTGATCTCTGTACCAGGTACTGCAAAAAATGCGGTAAACTCTTTCACGCCGGATGAATCATTTGTGTTTTCCCCTGATGAGCCTCCCTCTGTGGATGCTGCGCCATTTGTTCCTGTGGTATTGGTATTTCCCCCGCCACATCCGGTAAGCATTGACGCTGCCATTGCCATAACAAGCAATACTGACACTGCTTTTCTTCGTTTCATTTTTTCTCCTCCTTCTTAATCACATCTGATTTCTGTAAGATCTGTATCAGATTTTGTAATTTTATTTTACCAATTTGTCATTTTTCTACAACCGGACAAAAATCAAAAAAAGTCATGACAAATTTTAGTTGATATTTCACATATTTTAGGAAATTTAATAACTGTTATATTTGATTATCAAATTCTTCGCAAACCCTTGAAAATACTAAGTTTGTAGCAAGTGTACTTCCCCTTACTCTTTCCCTTGTGTTACATTCTCCCATTAGCTTTCATGAACCTTAATATGGGAAAAATTAAGGGAAAGAAAATTTCATAACACAGTATAACATATAACAATAACGACATGGTGAACTGATTGAAATGTTTTCGATATTTAACTCTATAACTGATTATCAAAAGAAAATGGAGATAAGATACGATGAGAACAATTTATGCAGAATACAACATAAATCACGATAGTATTGATGTTTACACAAGTGCTGGATATATGCTTCGCATTGACTGCTGGGAAGCTGAAAAAGATTTAAAAACCACATATGGATCAGAATGTGCACTTACTTCATTAGCTGTGGATGAGCCTTTGGAATATGCAAGATTATATCTTGAGGGCAATTTACAGATGTGGGTGGATGCAGAAGATTCATTAGAACTTTATTAAGTGAAAGAGGGATAGTGTTCATTAAGAGTGCTATCCCTCTTTAAAGAATGTGCGAAATGCAATAATTACATATTTTCTATGGATTAACAGAGCGCCTAAAAATAATCCATGTACTTATGAAGTAACAAATCAATAAAATTACCAAAATCCCCATTGTTGCCCCTATTTGTAACATCAATGTACTAAACCCAATATAGGCTGAAATTTCTGCTGATATGGTTTGGATAAAGTAAGCTATTACAACAGCAGCTACAATGATTGCTGTGATAATTGGAAGCCCAAACCAAACACTTAATTGTTGCAAGATAAGTTTTCCGATATGCTTTTCTTCCGCCCCCAATTTTCGGAGTACAGAGAAGCGATATTTATATTGTCCTGCGTCTAAGAGTTGTTGCAAAGAAAGTACGGTAAGACATATAACCATCAGTACGACAGCACCATAAATCATTGCAGTCTGTAAAATAAAGTTATTTGCTATGGAACTATTGATTTGCAGTGTGCTAAAACGCACGCCATAAATAGCCCCGGTTTCTGCCTGCTCGGGATATTTCTCTGTAAAAAGTTTTTCCAGTTTCCTTGCATTTTCATAGGAGATATTTTCCGTTGTTGTAATATATCGGTTTTTTATTACTGGCAACAGCTTTTCACAAATATTGTCTGGAAGTACATACAATACATTTGTATAGGAATTGTACGCTGTTTCTCCAATCGGATCCTCATAATAGGACTGCCCGGAAAGAGTCAATTCTCCTGCGTCTGTCATAATGCTGGTGTGTTCTTTCAAAAAGCTATCCCGTTCTTCCTCGGTGGCGATTGCTTTCCATTGTGTTGTAAATTCATCTTCCTCCAGAGAAATCTGTTCGTAACCCAGCATTTCCCGTATAGTGTTATAATCACTCAAAGAAATTGCTACAATCGGAAAATCATATTTCTGTCTGTTGTGAAAATCGTCTTTCTCTGGCAGATATAGATTGAACGTGCAATCATAAACTGTATCTATTTTGTGTTCTGTCAGAAACTCAGTAATGATTTCATAACTGTCTTGCGGCAGATTTTCTTCTTCATATACGTCATTATATCTTGAATATACCTGCACATCATACATAGAGCGCATATCCAAATAACCTGAAGCCCAGCCCGTCAAAATAGGGGCGGCAATAAACATGAAGATTGCAAGGACAAGGGTTATACAAATCAGCGTCATTGTTTTGCTGGTTGTATTTAGTTTTGATATAATTTGCCCGAAAAAGAACAGGTTTTCTCCCTTGTATCTATGTTCCGGCGATTTTACTTTCCATGCTACAATCAAGCTGCTGGCAAGATAAATCAATGCACAAATAAAGAAGAGCAAATCAATCAATACAAATACCAGATATTGATTCAGTATTCCACCATGTAAAGGCAAATAGTATTGATTGGTAAGAGCAGGTACGCTTGCTGCTAAAAAGGCGTGCAATACAGAACAAATAAGCAGCCCATCAATCAACTTTTGAAAAGCAATTTTTTTCTTTTTCAACATCCATAATGCCGCCCAGCCTAATGTAACAACAGGGAGCAAAATATTTCCCCAATACATGATTTTCACCGGGAAAACAAAGCGGGAGTCATAATAAAATCGGACATTTTGTATTCCTGAAAACAATTCCCATAAAGTAAACATTAAAAACAGAATTACTACGACAGGAATGAATCGGCTCTTTTTCAATTCTGGCTCATTTTCTTTCTCTGCGGAAAGCATATCAATAATTTTTGTTTTTTTGATTGTGCGTGTATTGAAAACTCCTACCACAAAAAAACTTACCACAAAAAATATCACTGTCAGCAAAACGGTGTCCGGGAACAATGTCCATGAGATTTCATAAGGCTCTCCATAAGCAGTAAGGAGCATTGCGGTAATGAATTGAGAGCAAAATACACCGCAAAAAATACCAATCAAAATGGAAAACATACCCATAATCAGTGTTTCTGCAAAGAAAATCCTGCCAATAGTTTTTTGTTCCATTCCCATAATGGACTGGACAGCAAACTCTTTTTGCTTTCGTCTTAGCATATAATGATTGACGAACCGTATCAAAAATAACAACAGCAATGTTATCATGCAGATTGCAATTTTCATTCCGTCACTTAACAGAGTAAAATCATACTCGCTGCCTATATCCGGGCTATAATAACTACTGGAAATAGACAAGAACGCATAAAACAAGGTAACACAGATTGTCATTGTGACAATGTAGACCAGATAGTCTTTTACAGACCGTTTTGCATTTCTGAAAACAAGTTTAGCATACATGGCTTTGTCCCCCTCCGATCATGGTAAGGACATTCAGAATTTTATCAAAAAAAGCACTTCTGCTGTCGTTGCCCTTGCGCAGTTCCATAAAGATTTCTCCGTCTTTCAAAAAAAGAATACGGTTGGCATAGCTGGCGGTAAAAGCGTCATGAGTTACCATAAGAATTGTCGCCCTAAGCTGTTCATTGATACTTTGAATGGTAGACAGCAACATTTGTGAGGAATGGCTGTCTAATGCCCCTGTCGGCTCATCTGCCAGTAAGAGCTTCGGGTTGTTGATAATTGCTCTTGCACAAGCACAACGCTGTTTTTGTCCGCCGGATACCTGATAAGGATATTTGTTTAGAATATCGCTGATATTCAGCTTTCCGGCTATATCCAAAATGCGGGATTCTACGCTCCCGGCAGGGACTTTGTTGATTGCTAATGCCAGTGCAATATTTTCTGAAATCGTCAATGTGTCCAGCAAATTGAAGTCTTGAAATATAAACCCTAAATTCTCCCTGCGAAAACGGGCAAGGGATTTTGGTTTGATTTCCGTTATATCTGTTCCATCTAAAAAAATATGCCCTGCACTTACGGTATCAATCGTAGAAATACAGTTGAGCAGCGTTGTCTTTCCAGAACCGGACGCACCCATAATTCCGAGAAATTCCCCAGCTTCCACAGAAAAGCTAATGTCTTTAATGGCTTTGGTAATATTCCCTTCATTGCCATAATATTTCTGGATATGTTCCAGTTTCAAAATCGTATTCATCTGATAAACCTCCTTAACTGTTCCATATCTTTATTGTAAATGGAGTATCTCATTTTTTGTATCAAGTTTTCTTACACAGTTCTTACAAAAATGTAAGAAGTGCAGAACCTGTCAGCCCTGCACTCCGATAATAAAATCATTCATTTGAAAGATAAGTGAAATCGTTGTTCCTCTGTTTTCGGAATAAGCAGTAAGCCCTATTCCCAGTTTATCACATAGACGCTTGCAAAGATATAAGCCAATTCCAGTAGAATTTTTCCCGGTTCGCCCATTCTGACCTGTAAATCCTTTTTCAAAAATACGGGGTAAATCACTTTTAGGAATACCTATCCCATTATCGCTGATAGATAGCACAATCTTGTCATTCGTTTTTGTTGCCCTAAAGTGCAAAATAGGCTGCTCTGCATGGTATTTGATTGCATTACCGATAATCTGATTTAAGATGAACCGCACCCATTTTTCATCGGTATAAACTTTTGTTTCTATATCGTCTATCTGAATTGACATATTGCTTTGACGCAAAAGATACTTATTATCTGCGATTGCACTATGCACAACATCGCATAAATTGACTTCACGGACAGAATAGTCTTTTTCAGCGTGTTCACTCCGGGCATAGTAAAGTGCCTGTTCTGTATATTGGTTGATATTCTCTAACTCTGCCAATACCTCTCTGGAAAAGGGAGAACGGTTATTCTCACACAGCAGCTTCATCGCTGTAATTGGTGTTTTTACTTCGTGTATCCATTGTTCAATGTATTCTTTATATTCCCTGCGTTCCCTCTGTACTTCGCCAATCCGTTCCAACATAGATTTTTCAGCCATTTTCATAATCTGGTAAAAAACCTGTTCATCAGCCCTTTCCGGCACTTGCATGATTTCCGGCAATAAATATCGTTCTTCTAATTGCTCCGTCATATTGAGCAATTTATTCAGATATTTTTTTCGTGAGAAATAAAATGCCAGCAAAGATAAAACAAGGACAATCGACCAGACTGCAAAAATAAACAGGACTGTTTGGATAGGATTATCGCTTGCAATCAGGAACAAAGCAAGGACAAGCATACCCAGCAGATTGATTAAAATAACGGGGAGTTGATTTTTCAAATATTGTTTTCCACTCATAATGTATATCCTTGCCTGTGTTTTGTTTTAATGAAATCTACAAGTCCGATTGCTGCCAGTTTGTCGCGAATACGGGTAATATTGACACTTAGGGCGTTATCATCAACATAAAGCTGATTGTCCCAAAGAAAATCCACAATATCATTTCTGGAACAGATTTTTCCGGAGTTCTTAAAAAGGTAGTAGAGGATTTTCAATTCATTCTTTGTCAATTCTGCTTTCTGTCCTTTGTACTCTATCATGCTACTCTCCAAATGCAGGGTAGCTTCTCTCCACATATAAATTTCTGTTTGAGGGGAACGGTAGGCTTTCTTTAACAATGCAGCAATTTTAGCAAGAAGAATAGCGGGATTATAAGGCTTTGTGATAAACGCATCTCCACCCAGCATAATGCTGTTCAGTTCGTCCATATCTGTATTGCTGCTTGTTACAAATACAATCGGAATATCTGAAAAGGTGCGAATCCCCGAGCATATTTCAAAACCGTTATTCCCCGGAAGTTTTATATCCAGAATAACCAGATGTGGCGCAGCTTCTTTTAACTGCTCTATTGTTTTGGAAAAATCCGTAACTGCAAATACTTCATATCCATTCCCAGACAAAAGAGTTTTAAGCTGTGTTTGTATCGTAAAATCATCTTCAATGATTAGTATTTTTTCCTTCATAGAGATACCTCCCTGACACTTTATTATACTGTATCAGAGAGGTTTTCTCAATCCATATTGAAGAATAGTAACGGAATAATGGGCGGTTGTCTATCAAATTCTTGTGTGTTACTTTACCGCGCATGAGCATTATCACTTGTGCTGATAGTATCCAGATAATTCTTTTCTTTTCCATTTGCAGTCAGATACTCAGAGAAGGAATAAGGATATATATTCATGATGACAAAACGGCCGCCCAGTGTAGAAGCAATTTCGCTGCTGAGCATTTTGCTGATACATCATGTAGGATTTGCCGGTTCTTCTGATGCCGACAAAACAATAGTTTATATTTTCTTCCAGAGGATAGTGTCTAACGATTATTGGGTTGTTTAGGTAAATATCCTTCTGATCAACCATGATCTGCTTTACCTGCAAGAAACAAATACTCATAAAAGTGTACTGCAAATGGAGTTGCAACAGCAAACTTTGAAGTTCAGACAGCAGATACAACAGCAGTTTCACCGAAAACCGGAGATAACGGTCAGGCAGCTTTGTGGATCACACTTCTCATTCTTTCCTGTGGAGTATTGACCGCAGTTGGAATCAGAAAAAAGTAAGATAAGCAAAAAATTAAAGTGAAATGAACGACAATATGAGCTATAAGAAAAACCTATAGCAACCACAAGGAATCTTCTATAACCAGAACAATTGACAAACCATGACCACATAGTTATAATCACAAACATAAATTAATTCCTATAAAACATATCAAAAAGATAGGAAATAAAGAAGGGAGAAAATCATATGAAAACAAATACGATTGTAAAGAACAAAAAACAGATGTGCCGCTGTTGTATGTGCTGTATGGATGAATACGGTTTTATTTTCATATGATTTATGCACCTGAGTGTTTTGCAAAGAGAAGAAGCAGGCAGTTGTGATAAACATATGACAACGACCTGCTTCTTTCTTTATGTGCACACTCTTTAGAATTAACGTATGAAAGTGTATGAGAGAAAGATGCTTAAAAGTAGAAATAGATAATTGCGAAACTCGTGAAAGAAGAGTAGGAGGAGTTTCACAATTTTCTAAAAAGTAGAAAAATGAAGAGGAGAAAACATTATGAAGCAGAGTTTAGTAAAAAAATTAACAGCAGGAATTCTTACAGGAGCATTAGCAATCAGTGTAACAGCGTGCGGTGGAAATAGCGCAGATACAAATAATGCATCCACAAATGCAGACGTCAGTGCAGAAACAGAGAACAGTGGAGATGTCACCGTGATCAATGCAGTGACCGGAGGTTCGCCAAAGCCTTACATTTCCGTGGAGGAAGATGGAAGTTATTCAGGATATGATATCGAAGTATTACAGGCAGTATTTGACCGGCTTCCACAGTACAGTCTGAATTTGCAGACCGCAGAATTTGATGCGATTTTCTCAGGACTTACCGCTGGTAATTATCAGATTGCGGTCAATAATTTCAGCTACAATGAGAAGAGAGCGGAAAGTTACTACTATTCTTTCCCATATGATGAGATTAAATATGTATTTGTTCAGAGGGCAGATGATGAACCACTCACTTCTTTACAGGATGCCGCAGACAGAGGTTACAAAATTGAGGCAGGTGCCGGAGTGAATGTCACGAATGCCATTGAAAAATGGAATGAAGAAAATCCGGAATCACAGATTGAGATTATTTACACAGAGGCAGATCTCTCGGTTGTATTTGAACATATTCAGGACGGAACAAGCGATTTCAGGGTAGATGACCTTCCAATTTACAACAGCTACATCGAAGAGTTTGGTTTTGACGGATTACAGAAAACAGAACTATCTGCTGATGAGACAGCAAAGTTTTCAACAGCACTGGATGCGTACTTCTTATTCCCGTTAAATGACGAGGGGGCAGCGCTTCGGGAGGATGTTAATAAGGTATTGAAAGAGTTACAGGAGGATGGCACATTAGAAGAACTTTCACAGAAATATTTCGGGGCAGATCAGGTTCCATCCGCAGATAAATTTGAAACACCGATCAACTAAGAAAAACGAAAAGCAGGAGGCAGAAAAATGGCAGAATTTGATTATGAAGTAGTAAATGGAAGAAAGATCAGAGTCCGTCCGGTAGAGACAGTTTCAGAGGTTGACGAGAACGGATATTTTCATAGACAGCCAAATCATTTTACAAAAGGATTCGGACCGGGCGAAAATCCGATAGAAAAAGGACGTTATCGTCTGGTCTGGGCAAAGCTGTGCCACTGGTCAAACCGTGCATCCATCGTGAGGGAGCTTCTGGGGCTGGAGCATGCCATCAGTGTCAATATGGTAGAACATGCGCCTCATGAAAAAAATCTTGGCTGGGAATTTGTATATGACGAGAACAACACAGATCCGGTTTTAAACATTCAGTTTTTGAGTGAGGCATATTATAAAGCAGATGATGATTATACCGGACGAACGACAGTTCCAGCACTGATCGACGTACAGACCGGAAAAGTAGTGAACAACGATTACAACAGACTGACCAACTATTTTGAAGTAAACTTCAGGGAATTTCATGGAGAGAATGCACCGGATCTTTATCCGGAAGAACTCAGGGAAGAAATTGATAAGTTAAATATCTGGTTATTCCATAATGTAAATAATGGTGTATACAAAACAGCATTTGCCCGCTCCAAAGAGGCATTCTGGAATGCTTACAATGCATTTTATGCAGCACTTGATATTCTGGAAGAAAGGCTCGGACATCAGAGATTTTTATTTGGAGATTATGTGACAGACAGTGATGTGAGACTTTATGTGACGCTGGCAAGACTTGATATCCGCTATGCATTCCAGCTTGGCCACACAAAACAGCGTCTCATTGATTACAAAAACCTGTGGGGATATGCAAGAGATCTTTACCAGATTCCGGCATTTAAGAACAACACGTACTTTAAAGATTTTGCAAATCCGTCCAATAAAAAAGCGGGACATCTCATGGAGACATTTAATGCAAGATTTTTAGATGAGATCAATTTTGATGCATACTGGGGAGCACCTGCAGACAGGGCACATTTAAGCAGTGATCCGGGTAACAAATTTAAAATTGGGAAGCGATAGGCAGGAGGCATATTATGGCAGAGTATATAGAAGTAAACGGCAGGAAGATCAGAGTCCGCCCGACAGAGACAGTAAGTGAAGTAGACAAATATGGCAATTTCCACAGACAGCCAAATCATTTTACAAAAGGATTCGGACCCGGGGAAAATCCAGTCGAGAAAGACCGGTACATTTTATTTTGGGCAAAAGGATGCCACTGGTCAAACCGTGCATCCATTACAAGGGAACTTCTTGGTTTACAGGATGCAATCAAAGTGGAAATTGTAGGCTGGGATGATGATGCTTACGAAAAACCTTTGGGCTGGGAATTTGTAAATTCGCCAGATCATATCAACCCGGAAACAGGAGCACAGTTTCTGAGTGAGCTGTATTACAATGCAGACCCGGAGTACACAGGCCGTGCAACAGTCCCTTCTTTTGTGGATTACAAAGAGAAAAAGGTAGTGAATAATGATTATCACAGGCTGACCAACTATCTGGAGGTTGATTTTAAGCCATTCCAGAAGCCGGATGCACCGGATCTGTACCCGGAAGAACTCAGAGAAGAGATCGACAAGTTAAACTGGTGGTTGTTTGAAAATGTTAACAATGCTGTTTACAGAGCACAGTTCGCACAATCCTTACAGGCTTTTTCCGATGCTTATGAGACATTTTTTGCAGGGTTAGATGCAATGGAAGAACGTTTAGAACAGCAGAGATTTCTGTTTGGAGATTACGTGACAGACAGTGATATCCGTTTATATGTGACACTGGCAAGATTCGATGTCGCTTATTCCAGAAACATTGGTCCATGCAAAAGGCGTCTCGTGGATTACAAGAATTTATGGGGATATGCAAGGGATTTATATCAGATTCCGGCATTTTACCACAACACGTATTTTAAAGATTTTGCAGCGAGTGTTGATCTTAGCAAGGCAGACCCGGATTACTGGGAGTCTACTTATTACGATATCGTGATTCCGGATACGGATTTTGATGCGATCTGGAAGACACCGGCCGGAAGAGAGCATTTAAGCAAAGATCCGGCAAATAAATTAAAAATTCCAAACGATTTTTATAAACCGTGGAACTAAGGGAGAAGCAAGGAGCGGAAGATGATGGAAGCAGTGCATGCAACAGAAGAATGGCAGAGAGCAGGAGTGCATTATATCAGAATACAGGCAATGTGTGTCGGGTTTGATATTCCACCCAGATACGAATTTGCGGATGACACAAAGGACAGTGAATACATTCTGGTTCACGAAAACGGATTTCCGGTGTCTACCTGCCGGGTACGGATCGATGAAGAAAATGCCGGTCATATCGAGCGTGTTGCCACATTGGAAGAGTACAGGGGAAAACATTACGGGGCACTGGGAATCAAGGCAGCAGAGCAGCTTTTGAAAGAGCGGGGTGTTACAAACATACGGATCAATTCCCGCGAGAAGGCACTTGGCTTTTATGAGAAGCTTGGATATACACCGGATTTTTCCACCCGTTCCGGTGAAGGAGAATTTGTGTGCATCATGACTTCAAAAACACTGTAAATTTCTACAAACAATTGTAGTGATAAAAACAGAAAACGAACGGAGAAAAAACTATGGCAAAGTTATTTGATTTTGAAGCGGTCTTAAGCCAGCTTCCGGAGATTTTAAAATATCTTCCGACAACCCTGATCCTTGCAGTCAGTTCCATGATCATTGCACTTATCATCGGAATGCTCCTGGCATTGATCAAAACAAAAAATATTCCTTTGTTAAAACAGATCGCAGGAGTGTACATCTCGCTGATCCGGGGAACACCAGTGATCGTGCAGTTGTATATTGCATACTTTGGAATCCCGATGATCACAAAATACATATACCAGCAGAACGGCTGGAATTATCAGAGTTCGACAACCTCCGGTTTTGTGTATGCGATCATCGCACTTTCTATCAATGAATCAGCGTATATCGCAGAGATTTTCCGGGGAGCTTTGGCATCTGTCAATGTCGGACAGATCGAGGCTGCAAGTGCAATCGGAATGACATATTTCCAGACGTTTCGCAGAATCATTTTTCCGGAAATGCTAAGCGTGGCGCTCCCGGGACTTGGAAATTCCTTTATTGGACTGATCAAGGGAACGTCCCTTGCGTTTGTCTGTGCAGTTGTTGAAATGACAGCACAGGGAAAAATCATTGGTGGAAGAACTTACCGTTATTTTGAAGTATATGTTTCACTTGCGATCATTTACTGGGTGATCACATTTGTGATCGAGCAGGGAATCAGGCTGATTGAGAAGAAAATGCAGATTCCGGATCAGGTGGCAAAAGTAGAGATATCCGAGGATGAGAGAGGGGTATAAAAATGTTAGAGATCAAAAACCTTTCCAAAAGTTTTCATGAGAATAAAGTATTAGACCATATTAATTTAAAAATTGAAAAAGGCGATGTTGTCGGAATTATCGGTCCTTCCGGTACAGGAAAATCAACCTTATTAAGATGTATCAACCAGTTGGAGATCCCGGAGGAGGGGGAGGCTGTTTTTGGTGGAAAAACGGTCGATCTTTCCAAAAAACATAAAGACAGCCTGGAATTCCGTAAGAGTACGGGCATGGTGTTCCAGAGATTTTATCTGTTTGAGAAAAAGACAGCGTTGGGAAATGTTATGGAAGGTCTTATGGTTGTTCAGAAAAAGAGCAAAGCGGATGCAAAAGCAATTGCTTTAAAAGAATTAGAGCGTGTTGGAATGGCATCATGGGCAAATCATTATCCAAAACATTTGTCCGGAGGACAGCAGCAGCGTGTCGCAATTGCCAGAGCACTTGCCCTAAAGCCGGAATTGCTCCTGCTCGACGAGCCGACTTCAGCCTTAGACCCGGAGCTTGTCGGTGAAGTACTTGAGACAATCAAAAATGTTGCGGCAGAAGGACATACGATGCTCTTAGTATCTCACGAAATGAACTTTGTAAGGCATGTTGCCAATAAAGTGATATTTTTAGATGGCGGTCATGTCGTGGAGTATGGAACGCCGAAGGAAGTATTTACCAATCCACAGAATGAACGTACAAAAGAATTCCTGAGAAAAATGCAGCTCCTGAATGCCCGACAGCCAGAAAAATCGCAGATTTTCCCGGCTGCACTGCGGATTAGATTAAATTCAAATCAAACTAAATTAAATGCAGATTAAATAAATCGAAAAGAGGTACCTCATCATGGAATGGAAACAGAACATCATAGAAGATTTTAAACAACTGGTATCCTTTGATTCCATCAGTTTTCATGAGCGGAACACCGCAGACTGGCTGCTTGCCAGACTAAAAAGCATGGGATTTTCTGTGGAGGAAGATCAGGCAGGAGCTTATTATGGTGGCGACACCGGAAATATTTTTGCTGTCTTAGATGGAGAATTAGAAGGAGATCCGGTTATTTTTTGCGCACATATGGATGTTGTAGAACCGGGGAGCGGCAAAAAATCCGTTCTGGAAAAAGACGGAACAATACATTCTGCCGGGGATACTGTGCTTGGTGCAGATGACATCAGTGGTATTCTGGAAATTCTCTATGGTGTACAACTTGTGATTGACAGTGGAAAACCTCATAAAAAAATTGAACTTCTGTTTACAATTGGTGAGGAATTATATGTCAAAGGCTCTGATGTTTTTGACTATTCGAAAGTAACCGCAAAACAGGCGTATGTGCTTGATCTGTCCGGGGCAGTTGGTGACGCTGCGCGACGTGCGCCGTCGATCATTTCCGTGAGAGCTGAGATAAGAGGAAAAGCGGCGCACGCCGGATTTGAACCGGAAAACGGGATCCATGCGATTTTTGCAGCGGCCAATGCGGTCAGCCGCCTCTGCATGGGGCATGTGGATGAAGAGACGACGTTTAATATCGGAACGATTCAGGGTGGAACAGCGACAAACATTGTGCCGGATTGCTGTGTGCTGACCGGAGAAATCAGAAGTTACGATCATGGGAAAGCGTTGGAGACAGTGCGTATGACGGAACGGATTTTCACAGAGGAGGCGCAGAAGATCAATGCCACGGCGGAGGTGACAAGCCAGATCCATCTGATTGCCTATGAGACATCACTTGAGAGCAAGTCAGTGACCGATTTTCAAAAAGCCTGTGAAATCTTAGGATTTTCCGGTGAACTTACAGGTACGTTCGGCGGAAGTGATAACAACAGTTTTGCAAAAAACGGAATCGAAGGGCTTGTTTTATCGAATGGAATGTATAATGCACATTCGACACGTGAATACACAACCGTCGACGATCTTTATAAAGGAGCAGAGCTGATCGGACAGCTTATTTTATTATAAAAAGAAATTTTGGTCGTATTCTGTTGAAGATTGTTGTTTTCGCATATAGCTATCTTGTGTAAGTTATGGTAAAATAGCCACAGAGAGCGTCAAGGAGGACGCAATAGTGGGAGGTAGCTCTTATGGATAAGAACAGCGAAAAAAATGTCAGGTTCCGCATAAATATTACATTGTTAATTGCGGTAGTTTTACTGGTTGCAGATTTGTATGCAATGATCAATATGCCTCAGAAATTTATTATTCTGGCGATCATTACAGCATTGTTTCTGGTTGCAATCTATTTTTTGGTAGATTCCATTTCAATTTATCTGATGGCAGAAAAGAATCGCAAAGAAGAACAGTATGATAGTATTTTTAAATCAGAAAAAGCGTCTTATCTTTTATTGAGGAAAACATTTGATGATCTGTATGAACTCATTGAAAAAGGAAACCAGTCCCGGAAAGCAAATGTGGAGGATATTATCCACGCACAGAAAGCAGTAGCAAAGGTTTCCATTGGAAGAAGTAAAGAGAATGCAGATGCACTGATGAATTCCAATGACCGCATCATGGAAAAGATTTCGATGTTAGAGGCTGTTTTATCAGACAATGTTTCGCATCCGGCACCGGAAACTAATAAAAATGACAGCGCATATGCACAGAATATTTTAGACAATCAGAATAAAATATTACAGCAGCTGGAAGTTTTGCAGAATACATTGAATACGATCGGAGCTGATGCAAAGATAGCAGCAGAGTCTGCAAAACAGAACTTTTTTACCGAGGAACGTATCTTGGCAGAAGAGAATAAAATTGAAAAAGAAGAACCTTCTCTGATGGAGGAGACACCAATCGAAGAAGAACCATCCGTGATGGAAGAGACACCGATCGAAGAAGAACCGTCCGTGATGGAGGAGACACCGGTCGAAGAGGAACCGTCCGTGATGGAGGAGACACCGATCAAAGAAGTTCCATCTGATATGGAGGAAACATCAATTGGTAAAGAAGAAGTTTCTTCTCCGGAGGAAGATTTATCCAAGTATGATGATATAATGGTAGATACTTTGACGGATTCGGATGATAATGTTCCGGTCGAGAAGATTCCATTGGAAGATGAAACCGTTGTAGATGATGAGCCGGCAATGCCTGATCTGTCAGATCCGAATAAGGTTATGACACCGGATGAGATCGCAGCGTTGATTGCAAACTTATAATAGAAGAAAGACTTCGGTGTAAAGTAAAAAATAATATTTAAGACAATAAAAAATCTGTCATACAAATGCAATTTTTGTATGGCAGATTTTTGGTGTAACAGGAAAAACGTTCCGGATCATTATTCGGCAGTGATTTTTACGATTTCTTTGATAACCGAAACAGCGGTATCCATACCTTCTACACTGATATGTTCAAACGGTCCGTGGAAACCATAGCCGCCGGTTCCGAGGTTCGGACAAGGAAGTCCCATAAAACTTAATCTGGCACCGTCTGTACCACCGCGGACTGGGCGGGAGACTGGTTCCAGACCAACGTTTTTGATTGCTTTTTTTGCAATTGCAACGACATATTCATTCTTTTCAATGACTTCCAGCATATTGCTATAGGAATGCTGAATGTTCAATTTTACAGTGTCTGCGTGATATTTTTCATTCATTTTTTGCTCAATGCCACGCAGGGTATCAAGACGTTTTTCAAAAGTGGCTTTGTCATGGTCACGCACAATATAATTCACTTTAGCGTGGGCGATGTCTCCGCTAAAATCAGTCAGATGATAAAATCCCTCTCTGCCTTCGGTGTGGGCAGGAGTCTCATTTTCAGGGAGAAGAGATGCAATCTCACAGCCGACAAGGGCAGCGTTGATCATAATATCTTTTGCCTCTCCAGGGTGGACATTGACGCCATTGATCTCAAAAGAAGCACTTGCGGCATTGAAGTTTTCATAGGCAACTTCGCCCTCGTAGTCGCCGTCAACGGTGTAGGCAAATCTGGCTTTAAAATAGTCAAGGTCAAATAAATCAGCACCGCTTCCGACTTCCTCGTCCGGTGTGAAGCCGATCCAGATGTCGCCGTGAGGTATTTTTTCTGTGATGATCTGTTCCACTGCCGTCATGATCTCGGAAACCCCGGCTTTATCGTCGGCGCCGAGCAGGGTTGTTCCATCTGTAGTGATCAGTGTGCGTCCTTTTAATGTTTTAAGTGTAGGAAAATCGGATACTTTCAGATAAGCGCCGCTTCCTTTTAAAAGAACATCATTGCCGTCATAATCCGGAATGATCTGTGGTTTGACATCTTTTCCGGAAAAATCAGGAGCAGTGTCCATATGGGAAATAAAACCGACAGCAGGCTTGTCAGCATATCCTTTCGTTGCCGGCAGCAGTCCGTAAACATAGCAGTGATCGGTTAAAGTGACCTTCTCTAAACCGAGATCGCGCAATTCCTGTTCTAACACTTTTCCTAACTCAAACTGTCTTTCCGAAGATGGAATCTGTCGGCATTCCTCGTCAGAAGTTGTCCAGTAAGAGACATATTTTAATAATCGTTCTTCAACACGCATGTGAAACCTCCTTATAAAATGTGCCATAGTAATATGCCACGCATTTGCGATGTAAATAAATTTGTTGTATACAATTTTGCACCGCATTTATAAAATACCATAAAATACATAAATTTGAAATATTGGGATGAAAAATTAAAAACAATTTCTTGTCAAAAATAAAAGATTTTATAAAAAAATAGTTGCAATTCTAAAAATTATATTATATAATAACATTCGTCGCTGAAAGACATGCGCCACTAGCTCAGCTGGCAGAGCACCTGACTCTTAATCAGGGTGTCCAGGGTTCGAACCCCTGGTGGCGCATTACAGAAGTATCGGTTTTATAGCAAAGGCTATGGGGTCGGTGCTTTTTTTATGTCGCAAACCCTTGATTTTACTTGGGTTGCGGCTTTTTTATTTGAATCCAGTTTAAAATCTTGAAGAAAAGCACAAATTCGAAGAATAGAATTTTGAAGAAAAGAACAAAATAAGGAAAAGTATATGACCAGTTGTCAGCATGGAAAGAGAAGTATTCGGACAAATACGCGGTTTTGCTTGAAGGCGGAAACCGGAGTGACATTATATGAACATGAATCGTTAATTATATTTGATGAGGTTCAGCTTTTCCCACAAGCAAGGCAGGCAATCAAACATCTTGTGGCTGACGGAAGCTACAGTTATCTGGAAACAGTTACGAACTTTTACAACAGATTTATGATATGGGGACTTCTATTGGGCAGGCGACAAATCGTAAATTAATGAGAGATTTAAGGATATATATGGCTGTGGGAGGGATGCCACAGGCAGTAGAAGCCTATGTGGAAGGAAAAAATTTTTCGGAAATTGATATGGTAAAAAGGCAGATCATATCCTTGTATGAAGATGATTTTAAAAAAATTGATGCATCCGGAAGAATATCTGCATTATACCATGCCATTCCTGCCCAATTATCAAAAGATTCAAGAAAATACTGGATCACATCAGCCATTGGAAAGAAAAATAATACAAGAGCTGAGGAATTATTGTATGAGTTGCTTGACTCAAAAACAATTTTACCATGCTATAATTCGACAGATCCGAGGGTAAGCCTGGCAGATACGAAAGATTTTGACAGCTATAAGTTGTATCTAGCGGATACCGGATTGTTTGTTACACTGATGTTTATAGATCGTCCGGTAACAGAAAATGATGTTTACGCAAAGCTGCTTTCTGATAAACTACCGGCGAAGGGTTAAATTTTAAGAATACAGAGCAAATATGTCATTAAAAAATGAGATGTTTGCTGTGTGTTCTTATTTTTTTAGCATGATGAAAGGAGTTAGAAATATGGTAAAAGACAGCAGGATTACAGCACTTTATGAGAGATTATCTCGTGATGATGAGATTCAAGGCGAATCCAATTCGATAACGAATCAGAAGCAGTACCTTGAAGATTATGCAGTGCAAAAAGGTTTTGAGAATATACAGCATTTCAGTGATGATGGATATTCAGGAACAAATTTCAACAGACCGGCATTTAATGCCTTACTGGCAGAGATAGAAGCCGGAAGAGTAGGAACTGTGATTGTAAAGGATATGTCACGATTTGGAAGAAACTATCTGCAAGTAGGTTTCTACACAGAAATGATGTTTCCAAAGAAAAATGTCCGTTTTATAGCAATCAACAATGGTGTGGACAGCGACAATCCGACAGACAATGATTTTACACCATTCCTGAATATTATGAATGAATGGTATGCGAAAGATACCAGTAAGAAGATAAAAACAGTATTTAAGGCAAGAATGAGAGACGGAAAACGTGTCAGCGGTGCAGTGCCTTATGGTTATTACAGAAAGCCGGACGATAAACAGACGTTGTATGTTGATGAAGTATCTGCTTCGGTTGTCAGACGCATTTTTCAGCTTGCATGTGATGGAATGGGAGCAACAGCGATAGCAGAGACATTATCAAATGATAAGGTGCTGATACCGTCAGCGTATGCAAAAGAAAATCACCCTGAGGACTGTCAGTGCAATTCCTATCATGATGCTTATACATGGAATGGAACGACAGTAGGATATATTCTGAACAGACGGGAGTATCTGGGGCATACTGTTCTTGGAAAAACATCAAGGGATAATTTCAAGACTAAGCGCAAAAGAATCGTGAATGAGGAAGAACAGTATATTTTTTATGATACGCATGAAGCTATCATAGACCAAGAAACCTATGACAAGGCGCAGAGAATGAGGAAAAGAGCTGCACCGAGAAGAAATGCAGATAAACCTACTCACAGATTATCGGGACTTCTGTATTGCTCTGATTGTGGGAGCCGATTGGCTTATATAAATGCAAATCCACGTAACGGAAAAGAATATGACAGTAATCAGGCATTCCGGTGTAGCAGATATCATAATAAATATCATTCATGCACAGGACATTATATCAAGGCAAGTACAGTAGAATCCTTGATATATCAGGCAACAAAGCGTGTTTGCAAGCATGTTCTGACTGATGAAAAGGATTTTGTTGAGCAGTTGAAAGCACAGTACGAATTACAATGTGAAAAGGATAATTCAGACGATAAAAAGGAATTGTTGGAAGCAAAGCGTCGCATGATGGATTTGGACGATTTGATAAAAGGACTGTATGAAAACTTCACTCTGGGTCGATTGCCAGAAAGACAGTTCAACAGGCTGATGAAAGAGTACGATACCGAACAGGGCAGTTTAGAGCAGAGAATAACGGAGCTTGAAACTGCTACAGCACGTACATCTGCTAAGACAGTGCAGATTGACAGGTTTGTGCGTCTGGTAAAGGAGTATCGGGATTTTGAAGAACTGACAACTCCAATGCTAAATGATTTTATTGAAAAGGTAGTTGTTCATGAAGCAGAGGGTGGCAGGACAAAAGACCGCACTCAGCAGGTAGATATTTATTTCAATTTCATTGGCAATGTTGTACTTCCACTCAGTGAGGAAGAAATGAAAGCCATGCAGGCAGAGGAAGCTGTCAAGGAAAAGGAGCTTGCAGAGAAAAAGAAACAGGCATCTAAGAGGTCTGCACAGAGAAGAAATCAGAAACGTGCAGAAATTAAAGCAAGGGCTGAAGCAGGAGATATTGAAGCTGTAGCAGAGTATGAAGTTATTCTCGAAAAGGGCAGACAGAGTAATCGTAAAAGAGCTGAGAAAATGAAAGCATTAAGAATGGCTGACCCTGAATATCGTGCAAAGATGGAAGAAAAAGACAGGCTTGCATTGGAACGTGAACAGAAGCGTGTAGAACGAGCCACAAGGAAGAAAAAAGCCACGCTTGTAGAATTAAAGGAGCAGGCTGAAAAAGGCAATCAGGAAGCAATCAGGGAGCTTGAAGAGCGTAGAGCAATAGGCAGGGAGCGTTCAAGAAGAGCTGCAGAAAAACGGAAGCAGAGAGCTGAAAATGACCCTGAATATGCAAAATATCTTGATGAGCGAAATGCAGAATACAGCAGACGACATACTGCAAGGAGAAAGGAACAACTGGAAGCATTAAAGGCAAGAGCAGAAGCCGGAGAGCCGGAAGCACAGAAAGAATTATCGGAACGCAGACAATATCAGGTAAGAGCCACAGTAAAGAGTTATCAGAAAATGCGTGACGACGCACTGAAAGGTGATTCGGTTGCAAAAGAGAGATAAGAAAAGAACTTAGCTAAGAGACGTGAAGCGTATCATGTAGATAAAAGCGAACATACAGCCAAAGAATAAATATATCATCAGAATACATAAAAATTAAATGATAAATTATAAGAGTTGAAACAGCTACATAATTGTTGAAAGTAGTTGAATATTATAGTAAAATATTTATTCTATAAGGAGGTATGGAAATTTGGCTAGGAAGAAAAAGGACGGCAAATATCTAAATGTGATGATAAATAGTGATGTGTACGCAAGATTAGCTAAGTACTGTGAAGTAGTTGGTCAAACCAAAACAATTGCGGTAGAACGTGCGCTTGACTCATTCATAAAAGAGTACGATGACAAGGCAGAAAAATTAAAAAGGCTAGAGGATATGGAGATAAAATCAGATAATGAGTAGAAATGTATTAAGTTTATTTTCATCTGCTGGAATTGGTGAGCTGGGAATTAAAGCAAAAGGATGGCCTATTCTTATCAGCAATGAAATTGTTGAAAATAGATGTCAGCTTTATCGTGAGAATTATCCAAATGTTGATAATATATGTGGCGATATTTGGGAAAAGAAAGATGAGATTATTGAGCATTGGAAAGAAAAAACAAAGGAACCGCCATTCCTTATCTATGCAACTCCACCTTGCCAAGGAATGTCATCTAATGGGGCAGGAAAAATATTACGAGAGATTCGTGATGGAAAGAGGAAACCAGAAGATCCACGTAATAGACTAATTATTCCTACTGTAGAAATAATTAAGAAATTACGCCCTGAATGGGTTATATTAGAAAATGTGTCTAATATGAAAAATACCATAATAAGTGATGAAAACGGTGAATATATCAACATTATTGAATATATTTACAGAGAATTAGGTGATGAGTATGTAGGATGCCCAGAAGTAGTAAATTGTGCTGATTATGGAATTCCACAAATGAGAAAACGTTTAATTACAATTTTTTCACGAAGTCCTAGAGGAGTAGAATATTTTAAGAAATATGGAAAATTCATGCCACCTCAAACGCATTATGAAGAAGAAACTTTCTTTGCTAAGAAATGGATAACTCTTAGAGATGCAATATCTAAATTACCACCGCTTGATGCGAAGGAAGGGAAAAATGAGCGAAAGGATTTCCATCCATGGCACTTTGTTCCAATCATGAATCAAGAGAAATATTGGTGGATGGAGAATACACCAGAAGGATGTACGGCATATAATAATCAGTGTGTAAATCCCAAATGCCTTTATCAAAATAATAGACTGCATGGTAGTAATATTGATGATGGTCTTCATAGTTCAAATAAAGACACACCAATTTATTGCGAAAAATGTGGGAAGTTATTGCCAAGACCGACATTGATTGATAAAAAGACTGGAGAAAGAAGACTTTTAAAAGGTTATGATACGGCATATAGAAGAATGGAATGGGATAAACCGGCTGCTACGTTGACGCAAAATTTTATCTTCGAGGCATCAGATAAAAAAGTACATCCAGATCAGACTAGAGTTCTTTCTGTATATGAAGCGATGATTATACAGACGATTGCAGACTATGAGTTTTCAATGACTATAGACGGTCAGTCGATATCAAAGAATTTATGTGCTGAGGTAATAGGCGAGAGCGTGCCGCCTAAGCTTATTGAGATAATTTGTAATCAGATTGAAAAGATAGAAGAATAATGAAGTACGAAAAAAGGGACTCTATTGAAGAATCCCTTTTTCGTTAATTAAATCCGTTATAAGGCTTTTGAGCAGTATGAACGTAAGGAATAATTGAAGTATCAAGATAGAGAAGTGGCATATTGTTAAGTGAGCTAGTCTTTATTACAGCAGTTTTGCCAGAATCGCCGCGTGTATTACTGCAACTAAAGTCATCTTCATTGAGATATCCAAGCTTTACTTCCCAAATTGTTACTGTATCCCAAGTTTCTTCGGTTCCTAAATCTCGTTTGCCATCAGGGTCTGTCAGGCAGTATCTATAGGTTAAATAGTAGCCGGCTTTTGGAAGATGACCTTTTGGCGAATTTTTTACTAGTGCGGTTTTTATTTCGATACCAGCATGAATATTGTCAGATGCGACAAGGTCTGGATATGTATGGGGTTTATTTCTGTAGTAAAAACCATTACTGAAATCTGCAAAACCTGCACCTAAAAGATTACCAACGATTGATGATAGATTTGCCAATTCAACTAACGATGACATTTTTTGTACACCCCGGGATATAAGGTTAGAGTCAATCATATCCAATGTATCATACATATGGACAATACTACCTTTAATGATTTCTGGAGTAACTACAATTTCATTGGGATTAAAATTGAAGTTATGTGTTATTAAGTACTTGTCTTCAAATTTTCGCATTTTAAATCTCCTTCATTGATTGGTATTTTTCTACAAGACAAAACAAATCGCTGATGGAAATAGAAAAACCGTCAGCTATTTTTTGAATGTTATTAAGTGAAATATTACGATTGCCAGATTCGACAGATGCATAGTATGTACGATCCATATCAATAAGCAGTGCAAATTTTTCCTGGCTAATACCGATTTCGGTTCGTAATTCTTTAATTGCTAAACCAAAAGATTTCTGTAATTTCATGACGTCACCTCATTTAAGATAATATTGGAATTATGCTTATAAGACAACGGATTATAAGCAACAGCAGTGTGCAGAGGTGTAACCTTTGTCGGATCGTAAAGGCAGAGCCTCACGCATGGTGCAGGAGAAAGGCTCCGCTCAGGTTAAGGGCGAAGCACCTTAGCAGGTCAAGGGTGCAACCATTGCCCAGTTAGTGGCGTTTCGCCACTAAGTACTGGGTATTGCTTGTAGCAAAGCTTCACAAGATTAAGCAACTTTGTTGCAATTCCCTTCGGGAAAAGAACTAAATATTGTTACGATAAACAGACTGAGTAGAGAGATTTACTTGGTCTTTTTTTGTGGAAAGAAAGGAAAGATTAGCATGAAAGCAACTAGGCACAATGGACGGTCAGGCAAGCATGGAACCTATGACGCAAAGCACAATGACCGCAGATTTGATGTAGAAAATAGTGAGCATATTGACGCAGAGAGAACGAAGATGAATGTGTACTGGGATTGTTATCAGGGGTACAGCCTGCCGAATGATAAGGACGAGCGGGCAAGATTCACTTTTACAGAAATAGAAAAAGCATATTATGTTGAGAAATATTCAGACCATGTGGACAGTCAGAATGAGAGGAATAGGAAAGCAAGACACTATGACCGAGTAAAAACGATTGATGCTATTCTTGAAAATAATAAAACGTGTCTGGAAGAAACTTTATTACAGCTTGGAAACATGGACGGTGCGGTGTCTGCTGATGTGCTTGCACAGGTCAGTGCAGAATATTTCGAGGAATTTAACAGACGGTATGGTTCCCATGTTCATATACTGGACTGGGCTTTGCATCTTGATGAAGCAACGCCACATATTCATGAACGGCATGTATTTGATGCAGTGAATCGGTATGGAGAATTATGTCCCCAACAGGATAAGGCATTGGAAGAACTTGGCTTTGAACTTCCGAAGCCGAATGAGAAAAAGGGAAAGTACAATAACCGGAAGATGGTTTTTGATGAAGAGTGCAGAAAACTATTTATCAGCATCTGTCAGAATCATGGACTGACGATTGATGTTGAGCCGGTGTATGGTGGTGCAAGCTATCTGGAGAAGCAGGATTTTATCATCATGAATCAGAAGAAACGCATTGAGGAAAAACAGGCTGTCCTTGATGGACTTGTGATGAAGATAGAGGACGTAAACGCAGTCATTGAAGAAGCAGTAGACCTTGCTTATGAAAAGGCTTGTGAGGTTGTCACAAAGCGTGTGAAAGAGGAAACAGTGAAGCATGATGTTGATGTTGTAAAGGACTATGGAGAACTTTTACAGCAACAGCCGAAAGACAAACTCAGTGATAAATCAAAGTCGGTGGCTTCCAAGGTCGTAAATGCGATTGTTGCCAAACTGGAAAAAGCATCACAGGCACTTTTGGGAAATATCATCTCTGCCCTGAATGAGCCGAAGAATAAAGCTAAGGCAAAGGAACAGATTAAGGAGCAGGCAAGGGTCTCCATTCAGGCAAAACTGAAAGAAAAGCAGAAGCAGGTCATGGAATATGAGAAAAAACATGATGTGCATATCAGAAAAAAGAATATGGAACTTTAGGAAGCATTTGTAATCCATTAGCGGAAATACAGATGCTTTTTTATTGTCCGGAAAGGATTATATGGGAGTATTTGATGAAGTAAAGGAAAGATTGACCGCAAGAGAAGTCATGGAGAGAGCAGGCATTGTTTTCAATCGAAATAACATGTGCAGATGTCCGTTTCATCAGGACAAAACGGCGAGCATGAAAGTAAAACCGACAGATAAGAAATATTTCTGTTTTGGCTGTGGGGAAAAAGGAGATGCGATTGATTTTGTCGCAAAGTATTATAACCTGTCGCCAAGAGAAGCAGCCATGCAGATTGCTGACGAGTTCGGGATTATATATGACAATTCGGTGCGATCACCGCCCAAGCCGATAAGAAGAGAGAAATCTCCAATGCAGATTCTTGAAGAAACGAAAACAAAGACATATCGGGTGCTGTCCGACTATCTTCATCTGCTGAAAGAATGGGAGCGGAATTTCAGACCGAAAAACATGGAAAAGATTGATGAAAGATATGTGGAAGCTGTGCAGAATCGGGAAAAGGTTGAGTTTCAGCTTGATACCCTGCTTTGGGGTACGGAAGATGAAAAGGAAGCAGTGATACACGATTTAGGAAAGGGGGTGGAAGATATTGAGAGAAGAGTCAGGGAATATCGCAGGAATCAGGGAACAGTTAATCACAACAGACAAAGGAGCTGTGAAGCAGTGCATTAGAAATGTGGTAACAGTCCTTGAAAGTGACCCGAAGTTCATGGGAGCCATTCGTTATAACATGATGACTGACAGGAACGACATTGTAAAGGATTTAGGGTGGTATCGTGAGAGTCCGGCACTTACGGATTCGGATATAGACCACATCATGCTGTATCTGGAAGAGCATTACAGCCTTACAACCGAAAAGAAAATAAAATCGGCAATCAATGTGGTTGCAATGGAAAATAAGTATCACCCGATTCGCAAAAAGCTCTGTACCCTGGTCTGGGATGGGGAAGAACGTATTAAATATGTGCTTCATCACTTTCTTGGAGCTGACCAGAACAATTATGTCTATGAAGCAATGAGGGTTCTTCTGTTAGGTGCGATTTCAAGGGTATTCTGTCCGGGAACAAAGTTTGAATATATGCTGATTCTGGTGGGCGGTCAGGGAGCCGGAAAGTCAACATTTTTCAGATTCCTAGCCATGAATGATTCATGGTTTACGGACGATTTGAAAAAACTTGACGATGAAAATGTGTTCCGTAAGATGCAGGGGCATTTAATCATAGAACTGTCAGAGATGATAGCAACAGCCAGTGCAAGGAGCATTGAGGATATAAAGTCATTCATCAGCAGGCAGAGTGACATTTACAAGGTTCCTTATGAGACACAGCCAAAGGATAGACCGAGACAATGCGTGTTTGGTGGCACTTCCAACGCTATGGACACGCTTCCGCTTGATAGAACAGGTAACAGACGTTTCATGCCGGTCATGGTTTATCCTGGCAGGGCAGAGTGTCATATTCTTGAAAATGAAGAGCTTTCAAGAAAGTATATCGAGCAGGTGTGGGCGGAAGCTATGGAGATATACAGGTCAGGAGAGTTCAGGCTTATGCTAAGCAGGGAATCAGCCGAGTATCTGAAAGATTATCAGAAGCAGTTCATGCCGGAAGATGCAGATGCAGGAATGATACTTGCGTTTCTTGATAATTTCAAGGGGGACAGGGTTTGTTCCAAAATGCTTTGGAAAGAAGCACTTCACAGGGATTATGAGCCGAAGAGGATTGAACTGAAACAGATTTGCGACATTATGAATAATTCGGTAACAGACTGGATTATGAGTGACGGTGCCATGCATTTCGGTGTCTATGGCAAACAGCGTGGTTGGGTTCGTGCCGGTTCCTCTCAGGGAATCCACGACAAAGCGGACAGCGATGATTTTATGGCAGTCCCGAAGCAGTTGGAATTAGAGATACCATTCAAGTAACAGAATTGATGTTGTTACCATTTTGTTACCGGTTCTGTTACCCAGTGAAAGTATTGATTTTACTGGCTTTTATCTTATAGGTAACAAAAGTAACAAGAAAATAGAAAAATAAGTAAAACACAGGTAGCAGATACAGGTAGGGTGATTTGAGAGGTCTTTTCGGTCATGTTACCTTTTTTGTTACCTGTCCCTTGTAGGGGAATCTTGGAAAGGAGAGGTGCGAATGCAGGGAGAAAAAACAGCGGAAAATAAAGCAAATTACATTGATGGTGGCAGTTCAGGGCGAGGATAGGAAACACTACCTATCTTGTCGGGGTGTTCTTCAACAATTCAAAAAAGGTAACAATAGAGGACAGAATGAAGAATTTAATCTGTCAGGAAGTGACAGCAGGCAATTTCTAAGGCTGTACACCACAAAAACAACTCATTTTTTAATGAATTATCATTCTCTGTATTGACAAAACGCTTCCTAAAGGAACGGTACTGGTTGAGTGCGGAAAGATGTTAAAGAAGGGCAAGTACAAGATAAAAGTTTTAAATACCATAAACTTTGCTAAATCCATGCATTACAATCCTTTCGCCTACATTCGGAGCGAGAAGGATATTTTGAAACTTGTAAACACGATTATAGTCAACACCAAAGGAGAGGGACAGCAATCCGGTGAGGACTTCTGGATCAAGG
>ERZ857750.410-NODE-410-length-59742-cov-5.358135_pt1 | contig 59742 bp, 50 predicted proteins | sample MGYA00519915_ERZ857750 | MGnify/ENA primary metagenome ERZ857750 (study PRJEB31778, sample SAMEA3449358) | human gut metagenome | biome: human gut; feature: human-associated habitat; material: faeces | place: United Kingdom | collected 2010/2012 ...
GAAATCAGGCAGGAATTGATGCTGGCAGTTGAGAGTAGGTCCTGGAATGAGATGCAGTTGTTTGAGCAGGAGTCAGAAAGTCTTCTCGATGCAACATTAGATATGAATGGTGAAGCGGTTGCAGAGCAGATAGAGAAAATTCATAATGAATATGTATCTGTTATTCAGTACAATAACGAAAATTCATTGAGCAGTGTGCTGACAGTTGCGTATTTAAGTGCGATGCAGTATTATTTTAAACCGGTTCGTGAATTGCCAACGGGAAGAGGATTTGCAGATTTTGTCTATATTCCAAAACCTGAATACAGGGAAGATTATCCGGCGATGGTTGTTGAATTAAAATGGAATAAGAATGCAAAAACAGCTTTGGATCAGATAAAAAACAAGAAATATCCGCAATCAGTTTTGAATTATACAGGGGATATTTTGATGGTTGGAATTAATTATGATAAGGAAAATAAAGAACATCAGTGCCTGATTGAAAAGTACAAAAAGTAAGATACTGTATATATTATGCCATTCATTGGAGGTGCAAAAGATGATTCTTATTCGAGGAATAAAAGGTGAACAATATGCCAGAAAAATAAAGAAAGGTATTGTAGACTGCAGGGATGTTCTGTCAACACTGCTGGAGCCGCCGGTGACAGGATATGAATTCTCAGATTACTATGAAAAAAATTTTGTAAAGGCAGCGGCAGCTTTATACGGAAAAGAGGCAGATATCCATGAGCCGGAATTCCTGTATGATCTGATGATTCATTATGTGGTGCCGCATATGTATTTGACTTATTTTCATATACTGAATCCAAAGTCTCTGGAGTGGCTGGATAGTTTTGAGGATGGGGATAGCTTTATTGTGATTGATGTGCAGCTTGACCAGTTGACACAGACGGCAATCGGTCATGAGTATTTTGGGGCACAAATGGCATATGTGGATACAATACGTGAACTTGAGCAGAATGGATACAATCCATTTCAGGCTGCGTGTATGGTTTCCATAGAAGATTTGTTTGAAGATAAGACGCAGATGATACCTTGGCTGCGTCTCTATAACACACTGGCCTTTGCATTATTGTGCAGGGAAAAGGATGATAAGTTTACAGATATTGAGAATGAATTCAGAATTATCGCTTATGATTGTCCGAGAATTGTGAATGGAAGGATACAGCAGGCGCCAAGACCGGCTGTATTGACCGGGCAGACCGGCATGAAGTACAAAGGGGTGCTGACAGCGGGTATGGATTCGATGTTCGAAAGCAATACCTTTGTATTTCGTGACTTGAAAAAGAGTCTGAGAGAGATTATTGCTGAAGAAAAAGGTATGGTAACACTGGACAGTCAATTCAAATCAATCGATATCAGAGATATTCCCGATAACTATCGGTTCATAGGCGGCAAAGAGCAATGTGCTGAGTTCATCAAAAAGTCATTGGCATCTATGCCGCAGGAACGCTGTGTCAATAAAACGATACAAAGAACATACAGAAGGGAAGATATCCCGGATGCTGTGTTTACAAAGTCCCATCGGGATGTGGAATATTAGACAGTAGTTTAATGGACTGGAAAAGTCCAATGGTCGACCTGGAAACCATCGAGAAGTAATATTTCGGGAAGTTTAGAGAAATATATTTTGCGGACAGGTTGATAAAATAGCTAATTTGAAGTATAATAAAATTAGCTAAAATAAGGAGGCGATGATATGATTACTGCAACCGCAACTGCAACCGAAATGCAGAACAATTTCGGAAGGTATCTGAATCTTGTGATGTCTGGACAGGAAATCATCGTGACAAAGAATGGAAGGGAAGTCGGTCGGTTTATTCCGAAAGATGCCACTGTGTCTTATCTGACAGATTCTCTTACTGGAATTTTGAAGGAAGACTATGACTTGGATGAGGTCAAGGCAGAAAGCATGAGGGCAAAGTATGGTTCTGTTGATTGATACCAATATTGTGTTGGATGTTCTTCTGAATCGATCGGAATTTGTCAAAGATTCTTCGGTGGTTTGGAAACTCTGCGAAACAGAACAGGCAAAGGGCTACCTTTCAACATTGACGTATGCCAATATGATGTATGTCATGAGAAAGCAGCTGACACCAGATCAGATTGAGGAAGTGTTTCGTAAGCTGAATCTGATTTTTAAATTTGCAGATTTCAGTCCGGCAGTTCTGGAAAGAGCTGTGAATATGAAATGGAAAGATTTTGAGGACGCCGTTCAAAGTGCAACGGCGGAATCTGTCCATGCTGATTATATTATCACAAGAAATTTGAAGGATTTCACCCGGAGTAAAGTTATGGCATTTACGCCAACCGAACTTCTGGCGAGAATCTAAAACTAGGATACTGCTGAAGCTGAGGTGTAGAAATACGGATTGGCACGAAAGGATACAGACCATATGGACAATTCTGCTGCAAGGAACAAATGGATGGATAGAGAGGCCCTGGAGAATTACAGGCATGCGATGCGTATATGCTGTATGAATGCATTGCATGTCTGTTCGGATGAGGCGCTTTCAGAGTTGTGCTATGATCTGGATATCAGCAGAAATGGGGATGCGAGAGCCTATGAGCATCTTCTGGGCGGCCAATGCATGGTGATTACTTCAGAGCCCGGAGGCGGGAAGTCCTATTTGATGTGGCTGCTGCTGAGGGATTATCTGGAGGACTGCAGGGATGATTCAGATCGTCTGCCGGTGTTTCTTGATGGAAGGGATTGCGGTATTGTCTGGGATTCGATTGAGAAGGGGATTGTGAGAGCACTAAGCAGGCATTTTCCCCTAGTCACTGAAGAATTAGTCAGGGAGCGATTGCGTGCAGGCGGGTTTGTCCTGCTGGCGGATGCAGTTGATGCGCAGTCCGAGACCGGCAGTTTTTTACTTTCTGAGCTGTATTGTCTGGGCCATGACACAGACAATACGGTGATCATTGCTTCCAGAATGCAGTGTGACAGACGAGATTTCCATTCGGATTTTGTGTATTATACGATTGATCCTGTCAGCGATGAGCAGATTATCCGGTGGCTTGAGCGTGATGCGGCTTTAGAGATGATTGGCGGAGACGAGAACGGTCAGAATCGCGAAAACCGACGAATGCCGGGACGGCTTCTGGAAGTACTCCGAACGCCCTTGTTTATTCGTATGTATGCGATGACAGCAGTACATTCAGCAGTACATTCCGATGACTGGACAGTTTTATCGAATCACACGGCGCTTCTGGAAGCCTATATAGATATGAGAATGAAGTCTATGAGCTGTTCACCGGAGAATCGGGACAGGATTTTTGCTGTTTTGTGCGAATATGCAGCGGATAGTTATGTCAATGGGGATAGTGAAGAACGTTTTTTGAACTGGGAGCGGTCAGAGATTTGTACTCAGATAGAGGCCGCTGGTTTTATTATACGGCGTTCACAGACTGTTCATTTCAGATACAGCGTATTTCATCAGTTCTTTATGGCCTGCTATTTAGCGGGACTCAGCGCGGAACAGTTGAATATATGGATGGATGCCCATAAATCGGACAAGCGGTATGATGAGAGTATTTGTTATCTGGCGGGCATTTTGGCCAATCACTGCAGTCAGAATTGGATTCTGGATTATCTGGAGCAGAACAATCTGAGGCTTTATGTGAAGGCCCTTGCGTACGGAAGAAATTATGCAGCGTCGGAAGTAAATATCAATTTTGAATATGCCTGTCATTTCTTTGCGCGTGTTTTGAGAACGTATGAGTCGATCATTCAGACACATTTTGACAATATTTATCGTCTGTTTGATGGTTATAGTATTGATGATACTGGGAAGGTATGTATTCGCGGGAATATGAATCTCCGGCAGAGAACATTGTCGGTGTGCATGTACAATGGTTCAGCGGAGGCGAAGACGCTGGAGGCTGTTGTATCCGGAGGCAGAGGCATCTACAGGATCGAAGATAAGACAGGGGTATCTTTTGATTTTAAAGAACATATGATCAGGAACAGGAGAGAGTATTGCTATGACTTGGATTTGCTGACCTTGGGGCCGGATACGGCAAGAGAGATTGCTGTGGATATGATCAGAGATCAGACGATGCGTGCCATGGACAGGAAGAATATATTTGACGGGCATGTCGATGTGCTGTTGGCGGAATATACGGAGAGTAAGCTGAGGAGACTGCGCAGTAAGCGGTGGACAGGGAACAGTGAATCTATTCTGACATTGTATACAGGTGATTATGACCGGATTATACATAGACTGGAACAGTTGAGTGTGACGAACATCGAGATTAATGTTTGTGCCAGCCTGACTGCACTGATAAGGTCAAGAGTCGATGATGTGACAGAATTGCTGGATATCCGGCCGGATCTGCCGCAGACAGATTTAATGCTGAAGCAGGGAAGGCATTCTGATAGGTCGGAGGCGGCTTATTCGGATTGGCAGTTATTGAAGAAGATACAGAGAATATGGACGTTGTCGGATGATGCCATACGAAGGATTACGACAGAGATTGTACCGGCTTTGTCAGCAGTCAGACAGCCCGCCAGGAAGATCGGCTGGGTCTGTCGCGGTGATGGATTTTCAGGCATCCGTTACATAGAAGTGAAGACAGATGAGGGGGAGGATATCTCACCGATTTTAGAATTCCGGGAGGATGCTGACAGAATCGGCACTTTCGGAGATTTAGCTTCTGCAGCTGATTTACATGGTACCGGTCAATTGCAGAGGCTCGGCAAGTGTGAGTCGGATGTATTAAGAGAACGGACATCCATTTTGCAGCGCTATTTTGGTGATTATGTATTCCATAGTATTATCTATAGAGAAGTTAAAAGAGATTTTGAGCGGCTGTTTGGCAGACGATAAATTTCAACAGGACATTTCAGGAAAGGACTTGAAGAGAATGATAGAGACAATCAGACTTTTTGATGAAGATAGCCACCAGACCTTGTTTGAGGGGTGCGTATTATCTTGTGAGCAGGATGGTGATTTATATAAGATCACATTGAACCAGACAATGTTTTTCCCGGAAGAGGGCGGTCAGAGCTGCGACAGAGGCACACTCAATGATATTCCGGTGGAGAAGGTACTGGAGAAGGACAGAGTGATCTACCATTGGGTGAAGGAACCGCTGTGGGAAGGCGATACGGTTACAGGTTGTGTCGATTGGGAGAAGCGTTTCTCAGATATGCAGCAGCATACGGGGGAGCATATTGTATCCGGACTTATTCATGAATACTTTAAGCTGAATAATGTAGGTTTTCATTTGGGAAGCGAAGCCGTGACCATGGATTTTGATGGTGTGATCACTAGGGAACAGCTCCGTATGATCGAGCATAAAGCGAATGAGGCAGTTACGAAGAATCTTCCGGTGAAGATTACATGGCCTTCAAGGGAGGAACTGATGGAGATTCCTTACCGCAGCAAGAAGGAGATAGACGGACCGATTCGTATTGTGGAGATCCCGGGTTATGATATCTGTGCCTGCTGTGCACCCCATGTTCATTTTACCGGCGAGATCGGCATGATCCGGCTGACGGGGATGGAGAAGTATAAAGGCGGCGTGCGCATTCAGATGCTCTGCGGTTTCAGAGCACTGGCGGATGCCCTTGAGAAGGAACGTAATGTTTATGATATTTCCGCGCAGTTGTCTGCGAAGCCTTATGAAGTGGCTGCTGCGGTAGAGAAGCTGAAGAATGAGAATCTGGCGCTGAAGCAGGAGATGACTGGGATGAAGATGGATATCCTGCAGGAGAAGATTACAGCGCTGCCGGAGAATGAACAGAATATATGCTTTTTTGATAAGCATATGGACAAGAGCAACATGCGGTATGCTTTTAATCTTCTGGTTGAGAAGTGCAGCGGCCTTTGTGGATGCTTTGACGGGGATGATGAAAACGGTTATCGTTATGTGATGGGCGGCAGAGATGTGGATGTTATTGCAGCAGGTAAGGCGATGAATGAGGCCCTTGATGGCCGTGGTGGTGGTTCGAAGGAGATGTTCCAGGGCAGTTTGAAGGCTGCAAGAGAGCAAATTGAGGAATATTTTGCTAATCTGTAAAAAAACCATAAAATTTTGCAGAATGCCATTGATTTTTTCAAAAATATCATTATAATAGTAGGTACACTTGTTTAATATAGGATAATGACCGTATTATCGTTATGCTTTATTAAAAAAGTGTTTTTATTGACGATGATAGAATATGAAAGAGGTACATTCAATGGATGAAGCTGTATTTTTGCAGATCTTGAATAGTTTGCTGGAGAAGGCAAAGAAGAAAAAAAATGAGCTTGATTATGGCGACATCAATGATGCGTTCAAGGGCTTCGAGTTTGACGAGGAGAAGATGGAAGAAGTTTACGAATTCCTGGAAGCGAAGAATATTGATATTATCAATATTCCGGAAGCACAGGATGACGATGATGAGTTCCTCGATCACCAGGAAGAAGAAGTTGAACTGCTGGATGATGTTGATGCACTGGAAGGTGTCAGCCTGGAAGATCCTGTCAGAATGTATCTGAAGGAAATAGGAAGTGTGAAGCTTTTATCCCCTGAGGAGGAAGTTGAGCTTTCCAAGAGAGCAGAAGCGGGTGACCAGAAGGCCAAGGATAGAATTATTGAAGCCAATCTTCGTCTGGTAGTCAGTATTGCGAAGAAGTATGTGGGCCGCGGCATTCCGTTCCTTGATCTGATCCAGGAAGGCAACATGGGTCTGATCAAAGCTGTCGAGAAGTTTGATTATGCCAAGGGATTCAAGTTCAGTACATATGCAACCTGGTGGATCCGCCAGTCTATTACCCGAGGTATTGCTGATAAAGGTAAGACAATTCGTGTGCCTGTGCACATGGTAGAGACAATCAACAAGACATTGCGTATGTCCAGGAATCTTTTACAGGAGCTGGGAAGAGAACCTACCAGCGAAGAGATTGCAGAGCGTCTTGGAACAACCAAACAGAAGGTAGAAGAGGCTCTTGAGATTTCACGTGATCCTGTTTCTATGGACAGCCCGATTGGTGAGGAAGAAGATTCCAGTCTCGGAGATTTTATCGAAGATGAGAATATGCTTTCACCATCTGATTCGGCTGACTATCAGATGCTGAAGAAGGAACTGGTGAACGCACTGGATACGTTGACAGACCGTGAACGCAAGGTTATTGAGCTTCGTTTTGGCCTGATCGATGGACAGGCCAGAACACTGGAAGAGGTTGGCAAGGAATTTAAGGTTACGCGTGAACGTATTCGTCAGATTGAGGCGAAAGCGCTGCGCAAGCTGAGACATCCGTCCAGAAGCCGCAAGCTGAAGGATTTCCTTCAGGAGTAACAGGGATTGCTTCTCTGATGCGGATGAAAGGACTGCCGGAAGGCAGTTTATAATGATGAGATCTATATAGAATGCTGCATATGTAGGCGTTTCCAGATATGGAGCCGACAATGCAGCATTTTTTTGCGAGTCTAAGCGAGTAATGAGCTAAAGCCCCTGTTTACACAGGACTTTGGCGAATAGATTCAGAGGTGAACAGTATGATTTTTGACACACGTTTTTCTGAGAAGGAATCGATACGCTATGGCGTGGTGGACGGCACGGCAACCATTGTGAAGTATGAAGGCGATGAGATGCGTGTTGTGATTCCGGCGTCTATTGATGGTTTCAAAGTGACGAAGATCGAGCCCTATGCTTTCTCGGAGAAGTCTATGAAGTATATTCAGTTTCCGGATACGTTGGAGGTGATCGACCATCACGGTTTCAGTGAATGCAGGGAACTGTTGAATCTGGATTTTCCGGATTCACTGAAATCCATTGGCAATTATGCTTTTTATAATTGCTGGGCATTGGAACAGGTGCATCTGACAGCCCATATCCGATCTATTGGTTTTGGTGCTTTCAAGAACTGCGAGAAGCTTTCAGAGATTGTTCAGGACAAGATTGAAGGGCTGGATATCAGTATCGGTAGTATCCTGGATGATTTGAACCAACAGATTCACGTGATTGTGCGGCATTTATACCCGGATAAGCCTGTGGAGGAGGCCAGAGTTATTTTTACGGAGCATGATTACGAAGTGGTCGCCAATGTGGCTTCCATGTGTAAGCAGTTTGAGTCTACGGAGATTGGTTCCGGCAAGTATATCCGCTACTGTATCGGCATCCAGGATGTGGATTATAACAAATACGATGGGATGTTCTATGTCCTTTTAAGGGGGGATTCCTTTGATACGATCATCACGGTGGCTATGGAGCGTCTGATGTATCCTTATGCATTGACGTTGGAAGGCGAGCATACGTACAAGGATTATATTGCAGAACACGCTTTGGAAGCGGCGAAGAAGTTTATTCAGGAGGATGACAAGGACAAGCTGACATTTTTGGTCGATCTGGGTGTGCTTGACAGTGATGAGACAGACCAGGCCATTGATCTGGCGCTGTCCCTTGACAAGACAGAATTTACTGCTTTTCTGATGGATTATAAACACCGGAATTTCAGTATGGCAGATGAGTCCTTTGATTTATAGGAGGTTTTGACATGCATGAGATGAAAGAGAAGCTGATCAAGGCCGGAACTGACATTTTGAATGCTTCCAAGACAGAATTGTATGTCTCTATGCGTTTTTTGGATATTGCACTGAATAGTCTGGGTTATGAAATGGATCTGTCCATGAAGACGATCGGTACGGACAGTCAGAAGATTCGCTTTAATCCGAGATATCTGATAGAGAATTATCAGAATGACAGTGTGTTGGTGAATCGGGCTTATCTGCATATGCTGCTGCATTGTGTATTCAGACATATGTTTCATAACCGTGACAAAGATGAAGATGTCTGGAATCTCAGCTGCGATATTGCAGTTACAGCCATCATTGATCAGATGAATTACCGATGTATTCGGCTTGTTGTACCGGATGAACGACAGGCCATGTATGACCGACTGAAGTCAGAGATGAAGGTGCTGACAGCAGAGGGCATTTATAAGTCGCTGACAAAACGGCCTCTGACATGGTTTGAGATGGAAGCGGCTAAGAAGCAGTTTGTGGTGGACGATCATGTTTTCTGGGATTCGGAGCAGGAGGATCAGAAGGATGGCGACGGCCGGAATGATCAGAATCAGAACAACGAGGACAATCAGGATGATGAGAACAATGATCAGAACAATCAGAACAATGACAGACAGAAGGAACAGAAAGAGCAGGAACGTAAGGAGCAGGAGAAACAGTGGCAGGAGATCAGTGAGAAAATGCGCACGAATATGGAGACCTGTTCTAAAGACGCGGCTGAGATGGCTGGAGACCTTTATGACTATATTAAAATAGCTACAAGAGAACGTTATGATTACAAACGTTTTCTTCAGAAATTTACAACACTTCGAGAAGAAATACGACTGGATCTGGACAGTTATGATTATATTTATTATACATACGGTCTGAATCATTATGGCAATATGCCCCTGATCGAGGCCCTTGAATACAAGGAAGTCCGCAAGATAGAGGAACTGGCCATTGTTATTGATACGTCAGAGTCCTGTTCCGGTGAGTATGTGCGTCGTTTTCTGGAGGAGACATTTGCCATTCTGACAAATAAGGACAATTTTTTCAGGAAGATGAATGTACACATTATCCAATGTGATGCCAAAGCTCAACAGGATGATGTGATCACCTCTGAAGAAGACATGAAGCGTTATATGGAGAACTTCAAGCTCATCGGTTTCGGCGGTACGGATTTCAGACCGGCTTTTGAGTATGTCAATGAGCTGTGCCGCAAGAAGGTGTTCAGACATCTGAAGGGACTTTTGTATTTTACGGATGGCTACGGCACTTACCCGGCCAGACGTCCGGATTACGATGTGGCCTTTGTTTTTCTTGAGGAAAGTTATAATGACAGACATGTGCCTCCTTGGGCCATCAAGCTGATTCTTGGACCGGAGGATATACAAATGGGAGGATTAGACCATGAACATTAAACAGGCAAAGGATGAGATCAGGCATACCGTTCAGGCTTACCTGACAAAAGATGCACTGGGAGATTATGCGATTCCTGTGGTCAGACAGAGACCGATTCTTCTGATCGGACCGCCGGGTATCGGCAAGACAGCTATTATGTCACAGGTGGCAAGGGAGTGTGGTGTGGCACTGGTTTCTTATACGATTACCCATCATACGAGACAGAGCGCCATCGGTCTGCCATTCATCGAGAAAAAGAATTTCGGCGGCAAAGAGTATTCAATCACAGAATACACAATGAGTGAGATCGTAGCGTCTATTTATGAGAAGATGGAAGCAACCGGGCTCAAAGAAGGTATTTTGTTTATAGATGAGATCAACTGTGTATCCGAGACACTGGCACCGACTATGCTGCAGTTTTTGCAGGGTAAAACTTTCGGCAATCACCAGATTCCTGAGGGATGGGTGATTGTGACAGCCGGTAATCCGCCGGAATACAACCAGTCTGTCAGAGAATTCGACATTGTCACCCTTGACCGTGTCAAACGGATCAATGTGGAAGAAAATTATCCGGTATGGAAGACCTATGCTTATGAGAACCATATCCACAGTGCGATTTTGTCTTATCTGGATATCAAGAAAGAGAATTTTTATCAGATTGAGACAACGGTGGATGGCAAAGAGATTGTTACGGCCCGTGGTTGGGAGGATTTGTCCAGGCTGATGCAGGTTTATGAGCAGCTGGATATTCCTGTGGATGAGTCTGTAATCCTGCAGTACATCCAGAATCGTCGGATCGCCAAGGATTTTGCCAATTATCTGGATTTATATAAGAAGTATCAGACGGACTATGATGTGGATGCCGTTGTACAGGGCAATGTGAAGCCGTCTTCCATTGATCGTATTCAGAAAGCATCCTTTGATGAGAAACTCAGTGTTATTAATCTGCTGATCAGCAAGCTGACTGCGGCATTTACGGAAGTTTTTGACAAAGATCAGTATGTCCGGGATCTCTATGAGATTTTGAAGGAGCTGAAGTTTGTTCTTGGCCGTGCACCGAAGGATGGTTCCAGAACAGCAGCGATTTTGTCGGAAAAGGCAGAGCAGGTGGAGGAAGAGCTGAAGCTGAATAAGGAGCGTGGGCTCTATGATGCATCCAAATTGCTCAGTATGAAACTGATTTTGAAGACACTGGAGCAGTATCGTCAGCAGCTGGTCAAGGATAATCGTCTGGATCCGGATGAAGCCTTTGCCTTTATTAAGGCATCTTTTGCCAAGGATACAGAAGAGCGAAAACAGCTCATTCAGACAGCGGCTGCTTACCTTGAGAATGCTTTTGCTTTTATGGAAAGTGCTTTTGGAGAGAGCCAGGAAATGGTCATCTTTATCACAGAGCTGAATGCCAATAAGTATTGTGCACGTTTTATCAGGGACAATGGTTCTGCAAAATATGATCGCTACAATAAATCGCTGCTCTTTGATGAGAAACGTGAGAATCTCTTACGTGATATCGGGGAAGCCAGCGAATTTGCCGCTTTTCTTGATTAGTGCCGTGGATATTTGAAGCATAAAAATATGACAGAGAAAATTTTAGAGAATTTCAGCATTGCCCAGATCTGTGAATCCGGGCAATGCTTTCGTATGGAGGAAATACAGGATGGCCGATATCAGGTCATTGCCGGGGACAGATATCTGGAGTTGGAGCAGCAGGAAAATAGGGTCCGCTTTGACTGCACTGAAGTCGAATATCGGGATTTCTGGCGGCATTATTTTGATATTGAGACAGATTATGGTGCTGTGATGGCACAGATCAACCCGAATGATATCTATCTGACAGCGGCTGCTCAGTTGGCATGGGGTGTAAGAATCCTGAATCAGGATTTGTGGGAGATGATTGTTACGTTCCTTATTTCCCAGCAAAATAATATCGTCAGAATTCGCCGCTGTATTAAGAATATCTGTGAGACCTATGGAACGGCAAAGACAGCGTCGAATGGTGTCTGTTATTATGCTTTTCCGACAGCCCAGGCACTTGCCGGGCTTGAAGAAGATGCTTTGATGGCCTGCAACCTGGGTTATAGAAGTAAATATGTGGTCCGTGCCGCCAAAGCCGTATCATCCGGTGAAGTGGACCTGGCATGGATCAGTAGTTTGAATTACCAGAAAGCAAGGGCGGAACTTTTAAAACTCTTTGGCGTTGGAGAAAAAGTGGCAGACTGTATCTGCCTTTTTGCCCTGCATCATTTGGATGCATTTCCGGTGGATACCCATATCCGTCAGGTAATGGAACAACATTATAAACGGGGATTCCCGAATCGTCGTTACAAAGGCATTCGGGGCATTATGCAGCAATATATCTTTTATTACGAACTGCATGGAAGTGAAAAATAATCAAGATAAGGGATTTAAAGAGTGCCTGTGTTGAACAGACGCATCTTGAATCCCTTTTTGATTTACAATTGCTGAAAAGGTATTGACAAGACGATAAAAGAGGCTTATAATGTCAAACATAAAGAAAACATATAAATCCTATTAAGTAAATAGGAATTATAAAAGGAAGGAGCATGCATATGCGAATGACGATATATCATAAAGGAAGAATGGAGCGATGTTGTTGCTGTATGAGTGACGTCAGACGAGATGCATCTTTATAGCAGATAAACAGATAGAGGTCGCAACAGACAATCAGATGACAATATTTTTTGGAAATAAAGATTTATAAATTTATTTAAAATGAATAAAAGAATTAGATGAAATGAATGGAGGATTATCATCATGGCAGATATTAAACAGAGTGCATTAGAGTTAATTGGCAACACACCTATTTTACAGTTAAATCGTTACAGTGAGAAGGCAGGCATCAAGGATGTTACACTGCTTGCAAAGCTTGAGTATCTGAATCCGGCTGGTTCTGTTAAGGATCGTATCGCACTGGCAATGATCGAGGATGCTGAGAAAAAAGGTAAATTGAAACCGGGTGCGACAATCATCGAGCCTACATCAGGCAACACAGGCATCGGCCTTGCAGCTGTTGCAACTGCCAAAGGTTACAAGGCAATCCTGACACTGCCGGATACAATGAGTGTTGAAAGAAGAAATCTTCTGAAAGCATACGGTGCAGAATTGGTTCTGACAGAAGGTGCCAAGGGTATGAAAGGAGCTATTGCCAAGGCTGAAGAACTCGAGAAAGAAATTGATGGGGCAGTGATCCTTGGTCAGTTCGATAATCCTGCAAACCCTGCAATTCACAAAGCAACAACAGGTCCTGAAATCTGGAAACAGACAGACGGCAAGGTAGATATCTTTATCGCAGGTGTTGGTACAGGCGGTACAATCACAGGTGTTGGTGAATACCTGAAAGAACAGAATCCAAACGTCAAGATTGTCGCTGTTGAACCTGCTACAAGCCCTGTATTATCCACAGGCAAATCCGGTTCCCATAAGATTCAGGGTATCGGTGCAGGTTTCGTACCAAAGGTACTGAATACAGATGTTTATGATGAGATTCTTCCTATTGAAAATGAAGATGCATTTGCAGAAGGCAAAACATTTGCCGTATCTGAAGGTATCCTTGTTGGTATTTCTTCAGGCGCTGCATTAAAGGCAGCACAGATTCTGGCAGCAAGACCAGAGAATAAAGGCAAGACAATTGTTGCACTGCTTCCTGATTCAGGAGACAGATACCTGTCAACACCATTATTTGCCGAATAATATTGCTTCACATTGTTTCATAATACAACTGCTTTTTTATAATAATGATATTTTTCTCGTACAAGCAAAATGGGCATCCCAGATCGGGATGCCTTTTTGTGTTTGTGTAAAAATATTAGAAAAAATGGGTTGTTAGGTACCTTAATAATTATTCAAAAAAAATGGCATTGATCATATGGCAATATAATTTTATAAATTTGGATATTTAGGTACCTAACAATTGAATGGGGATACTTATGTGCCTAACAATTGAATGGGGATATTTATGTGTTTAAAAATTGAATGGGTATGCTTATGTGCCTAATAATTGAGTATGGACATTTAGATATTCAATATTTAAAAACGGGTAGTTTGGTTTTAATAATTAAACTTGAGTATTTTGAGTATTTAGGTACCTAACAATCAGAAATTCATAAATTATATGAGCATGGCACATAATCATATAATAAGAATAATTTTTATAAAATGCAGTCATAAGCAGCGTGTAATCTGCATAAAATAAATAGAATGGGTACTTTGGATTTAATAGGGACATAAAAATAATTGAGGTACCTTATTAATGAAAAAAGCAGTATATAATTCGAAAAAGGAGCGAACAAAAAGAAGGAGAAAACTGGAGGAGAAAACCAGGAAGGAAATTTTAGGGAGAAAATTTCAGGAAGAAAATTTCAGGAAGAAAATTTCAGGAAGAAAATTGCAAAGGGGATAGGAAACGTATGGATATGGATTTTTTTGATTTAAGTTTTGAAGAATCACTGGATGAGCAATTGGTGAATGCTATTTTGGATGTGGGGAGAGATATTCGAAGGCTTTTTGAGGGAAAGGAGAGCCAGAGTCGAATTTTAATGATTTTGAGGCTTCATGGAGCTGTGACTCAGAAGATGTTAATACAGATCTTACATATTCAGCCGGGGTCGGCCAGCGAGATTCTGAAGAAGATGGAAAAGGCTGGCTTAATTATCAGGGTACCGAATGAAATGAATCGACGAGCATCGGATATTGTGCTGACACGACAGGGCAGAAGTGTATCGGAGAAACTGATTGAGCAACGCCGTGGACGGTATCGGGAGATGATGGCGTGTTTGTCGGAAGATGAAAAGGAGAGCCTATTTTCGATGCTTGATCGGATGAAAGAGGATTGGCAGCAGCGTTTCAGAGCTGTGACGGAAAGTACTATAGCATCAGGGGATTCATCGCTGCAAAAAGAAAGAAATAAAATCTTGGAAACATCGTCAGATGGAAAATGAGGAATAAAAAACACAGTGCTGTAGATTCTCAGCTGCCGGATGAAGCATGGATTTGAGAAAAGTACCGCACTGTGTTTTTGTTGTTGAGGGATATTGATGTTTTAATTATAAAGTTAACGGGTTACAGGTTCTTTTACGTTGTGGCTGACTTCGGAGCCTGCCTTTTTGTGGAAGAGCTCTTTACCGCAGCTGATGACGATGATGACACCGAGAACCATCAGCAGGAAGGCGATGATCAGCTGGAGACCTTCTACAAGGAAGACAGCTGTACCGGCGCCGTAAGCGTGGAACAGTGCGATAACACGTTCTACAAGAGCAGTTGATGTTACAGCAAGCATGATGAGAAGCGGTGCGATCAGTGTTCTGAATTCACGGCCTGTGACTTTTAAAAAGACGCATAATGTGATCAGAACAAGTGCACTTAACAGCTGGTTGGCGCTTCCGAACAGCGGCCAGATGTTAGCATAGCCGATCTGAGTCAGAACATAACCAAGGAACAGTGTCAGGATTGTGGAGAAATATTTGTTGCATAAAAATTTTCTCCAGCCTTCAGCGTGTTCCATATCATCAACGGTGAACAGTTCCTGGAATGACATACGTCCGATACGTGCAACTGAGTCAAGGGTTGTAAATGCAAGGGCTGATACACACATTGTCATGAAGCACTGGGCAACGTAAACAGGGATACCGAACATTTCAAGGAAACCGGCAACGCCTGATGAGAAGATGGCGAATGGCGTGCCTGTGGCAGCTGTACCATCAGCAGAAGCAGCGGCACCTGCAACACACAGAGCCAGAACGGCCAGAAGACTTTCAAGTACCATAGCGCCGTAGCCGACTTTCTGCATATCCTTTTCGTTGGAGATTGTCTTAGAGGATGTACCGGAAGATACCAGGCTGTGGAAACCGGATACAGCACCGCAGGCAACAGTTACAAAAAGGATTGGGAACATGTCACCGGATTTTTCATTGTGAAAACCGGTAAACATTGGCAGGTTCATTGTAGGATGTGCAGCAAACAGACCAACAACAGCAGCGATGATCATGCCTGCAAACATAAAGGTTGTCATGTAATCTCTAGGCTGCATCAGAAGCCAGATTGGCAGAACAGCGGCCAGGAAGATGTAAGCAAAAACGATGTAAGACCAGGTTGTTTTGGATGCGATCAGCGGGAAGTTCATGCCGATAACAAATGCTGCAAACATACATACAAGACCAAGAACAACTTCCTTCCAGCCTTTAAAGTTTGCTTTCTTCTGGATGAGACCAAATACAGCGGAAAATGCGATAAACAGAAGAGAAATGCTTCCGGCAGCACCATTGACATTGGCGGCGTCGGATAACTGTGTCACACCTGCTTCAGTGACAGTATAGGCGTTAAATGTACCATCTACCATATCCGCAAAGGCTGCGATAACAATCAGTGTAAAGAGCCAGCAGAACAGAAGAAATAACTTCTTACCGGTTTTGCCGATGTATTTTTCAATCAGAAGTCCCATGGACTTACCGTCATTTTTGACACTGGCATATAATGCACCAAAGTCTGTAACGGCACCGAAGAAGATACCGCCGATCAGGATCCAGAGAAGAACAGGAACCCAACCGAAGACAGCGGCCTGAATAGCACCGGTGACAGGGCCTGCACCGGCGATGGATGAGAACTGATGGGCAAAGACTGTCAGACCATCTGCCGGAACATAATCCTGTCCGTCGTTTTTGCGGACAGCAGGTGTCTTTGCATTCGGGTCGATGCCCCATTTGTTGGCCAGCCAGCGGCCATATAAACAATAACCAGCAACCAGACAAACGGCTGCTATCAGAACAATAACTAAAGTATTCATAATAATGTGCCTCCTCTTAAGTAAAATGTAGTGACGATTCAAAACCGGGTGTCTGACACGTCGGTGATGAATGGTCGTGAATACCAGTTGGCAGGTGATTCGGCTTTGAAGTTCAAAAGATCAAATTGCCTGCATGCCTGACAAAATCTTTTGAATCTGAACGAATAAATCATAAAAAAAGCTCCGTCTTCTGTGCCCTTTCGGGTTTTTCAGAAGACGAAGCCTATGACTCCGCGTTACCACTTCTATTATCGGTTTTTCAATCGATCACTCTGCCACGTCCCCGATTCTCTCTATCATCGGTGAACATGCTCTCCTGTAACGGTGAGAATCCGTTTCGGACTAATGAATCTGTTTCGTCCGAAAAGCTCACAGGGGATAATTCTCTTAAGTATCTGCTGACTCACACCAACCGTCAGCTCTCTGAAAGAATACCGGACTAAGAAAATCGTGTCCTGATCGTTGCTTTTGTTGTTTGTTCTTGAAACAATTACAGATTATAGACCTTTTTGAAAAATTGTCAAGAAGATTCTTTGTACTAAATTGTATACAGAATACCCGCAATAAACGACATATCAAATAAACAAATTGCGATAATTGTTGGGTGCATATGATGGAAAAACGAGTTATAATAGACATGATGTAGTATAAGAAAGGAAATCATGGCAGGAGATTTTTTACAGAAAGAAAAAGTTAGTCACAACTTACCAAAGAACTTGACAGAAACGGCAAAAAAAGAGTATAATAAATAGTGGTCGTTTCTAACTAATGTGGGAACAGAATGCAATGCGTGACAACAAAGTGATTAGAAAAGGAGACTGAATAGAATTGAAGAAATGTACATGGAAGAAGTATACAGCAAGTGTTTTAGTTGCTGCTATGCTTGCAACTCAGCCGATGGCAGTATATGCGGACGAAGCGTCTACGGCATCGCAGGCAGCATATAGTGATACAGAAGCGAAAGACATAAATGGTGTTTATGAACGTGTATCAGACAAGGTAGCAGGTATGCTGGCGAATGGTGAACTGACTTACAGTGAGACATCCGGTTATTTATATAATGCCAGCGGCAGCAAGGTAGACCCGGAGACAGGTGCTGAGATTCCTGATACGACAGAGACTGAGACAAAGGCACCGGAGACCGAGACAAAGGCACCGGATACCGAGACAAAAGCGTCGGATACCGAGACAAAGGCACCGGAGACTGAGACAAAGGCTTCAGAGACATCAGCTTCTGAGACTGAGACAGAGTCCCAGACAGGAACAGGGGAATCAGAGACAGAATCCCAGACAGAGGCAACAGATACTGAAACCGGTACAACAGAGACAGAAACAACAGAGACAGGATCCGAAACAGAATCAGAATCTCAGTCGGAGACTGCGTCATCGGAGACAACGACACCTGGGTCTTCATCAGATAATGCTTCGGCATCGACAGATTCAAAAGCAACGGAGTCTCAGACAACTGCAGAGACAGGCAGCAATACTCAGCAGGATGTTTCCTACAAGGCATCCGGTGTTTTCAAGAAGATTGGTGATAGAGTACAGTATAATGTAGATGTTCCGATTAAGGGTCTGCCGTCATTTATTACTCAGGAGATGATTGTCGGAGCATTAAAGAGTCAGGATGAATACGGTTATCCGGCTTCTGTTACAATTGCCCAGATCATACAGGAATCCGGTTATGGTACATACGGACCGGGCGGCAATAAAGGACAGGGACTTTCAGGACTGGCCTACGGTTACTGTAACTTATTCGGCATTAAAGGTTCAGGTACTGCAGGGAGTGTCTCAATGCGTACATCTGAGATGACGAAGGATGGAAAGATTTATTCTACAACATCTGCATTCCGTGCGTACAATACATACAGTGAAGCCATTGAGGACAGATGCAAGGTTCTTCAGAATGGTTACGGTGATCTGATCAGCGGTGTCAATGATGCCAATACCTTTGCGATGCGTATTGGACAGCGCTGGGCAACAGATCTGAATTATGGCAAGAGCTTGATCAAGCTGATGGAACTGTATGATCTGTATCGTCTGGATGATATGACACTGAAGGATTTTTCAGCGATGATCGGCAGATTTGCAGATCCTTGTCCGGGTGCAGTTGTGACAAGCAACTTCGGATTCAGAGAGTTTGACAATAAATTCCATAAGGGTCTTGACCTTGGTACAGGCAGTGAGAATATCCCGACGTATGCAGCAGAAAGCGGAACCGTTATCTTTGCAGGTTATTCGGGGTCTGCAGGTAATCTGATCACCATCGACCATGGTAATGGCCTGGTGACGAAATACATGCATCATTCTGAGATTTATGTCAAAGTCGGCGATCATGTTGAGAAAGGACAGCAGATTGGTCTGAGCGGTACAACAGGCCGTTCCACAGGTAATCATCTGCATTTCCAGGTCGAGGAGAATGGTGTGGCTGTCAATCCATTGTTATATCTTGAGGGCAACGGAACAAGCAGTGAACTGCAGCGTATGGACCCGATGAAGGGTATTGTCAGCGGTACAAAGGTTGTTCTGGAGAAGAAGGATATAGAGACTTCAGGGGAGGATGCACAGAACGCAGCTGTTGAAGAAACAGAAGCGGCAGAATCCATTGCGGAAACAGACAGTCAGAAGCAGCAGAAAGAGACAGCGGTTGAGACAGCAGAGATTGCGGATTCGGCCAAGCAGGTTGTTGACAAGGCTGTCAAAACGGAGAAGAAGACAATCAAATAATACAGCGCATAGTGCGGTGATTTAGCAAATAACTAAAAATAACAAAACCGGTATTCAGCCATCTACTGAATACCGGTTTTGTTATTTAAAAGCTTTGTTAGCTACAATTCTAAAAACTGAAATATAAAGATGCAGCCTGAACAGCAGGTCATTAATTGAGGAAGTTCTCAATGATCACCGCTTCAGCTTCTTCTTCTGTCATACCGAATGTACGGAGTTTGATCAGCTGTTCGTCGTTAATACGACCAATAGCCGCTTCATGGATGATCTGCGCATCAATATGGTTGGCATTGATCTCAGGAATAGAGCTGATGGATGCCTTGTCCATAATGATGGAGTCACACTGGACATGTGCATGACAGGCATTGTTGCCGATGGCCTTCGGATGGAAGATCTGATTGGATGTGCCTTTGGCAACTGAACGGGAAATAATACGGGCAGAGCTGCCTTCACCGTTCAACTTCACCTCCATGTTGGAAATAGCATGCTGCGCGTCATGGGTCATCAGTTTCTCTGTGACATAAAGTTTGGCATTTGGTCCGAGTTCAACGAAGGTTTCACGCTTGGTAGAGTCAACACCTTTGATCTGGGTGGTCTCCAGGGTGAAAACAGAATTCTCACCCACATAAATCTTCGTTACCGGGTTGAGAATCTTGCCGCCGGTGCCGTTTCCTTCAGCGTAGTGGTTCTCGACATACTTCACATTGGCATTTTTGCCGACATGGAAAGTATGAATACCATCGTGACGTGTTTCGCTGCATCCTTCACCGTGGATACCGCAGCCGGCAACGATGGTGACATCCGCGCCGTCTTCTACATAGAAATCGTTGTAAACAACATCAAGACCGGGTTCGGACATAACAACAGGAATATGCACCTGTTCATTCTGTGCTTCACTGCTGATTCGGATATCGATGCCCGGAAGATCGGTTTTCTTCACAATAGCAATATGGCGGCTGTCACCATGACAGACAGCCATACCGTTTAATCGGAGATTGTAGGCACCTTCCTGTTTGAAGCCATAGGAATCAATCACCTTTAATACATCTTCTGTTACCTGATTAAGCTTCACAGTAATCGCCTCCTTTCTGCTGACCATAACAGCAGGCCTCCTGGGAGGATGTGTCTAAGAGTGTCGGAAGAATCTCTTCGGCAGGTCCGATTCGGTCAATCTTGCCGTCGGAGATGACCATGATCCTGTCCGCCATACGGATAATACGTTCCTGATGGGAGATAAGGATCAGACTCTCTTTCTTCTCCTTGTGAATCTGTTCAAACTTCTTGATCAGCATAGAAAAGCTCCAGAGGTCAATGCCGGCTTCCGGTTCATCAAAAATGCAAAGCGCATGCTGTTTGGCAAGAACCGTTGCAATTTCGATACGTTTCATTTCACCGCCGGAAAGGGTAGCGTCTGCTTCTCTGTCAATATATTCTTGGGCACAGAGACCGACGCTGCTGAGAAAACCGCAGCATTCGCTCTCGCTGAGGGTTCTTCCTGCTGCAAGATTCAGAAGGCGGCGGACGGTCATGCCTTTAAAACGCGGCGGCTGCTGGAAAGCGAATCCGATGCCAGCCTGGGCACGTTCATTGATGGAGAGGTCTGTAATGTCTTCTCCGTTTAAAATAATTCTGCCTGAAGTGGCTTCATTGATACCCATGAGCAACTTGGCAAGTGTGGATTTGCCGCCGCCGTTTGGGCCTGTGATGACAAGCATTTCGCCATCGGCAACATTAAAACTGATGTCGGAGAGAATCTCTGCCTGACGGCCATCATCCCGGACATCAAAGGATAAATGTTCTATTTGTAACATTTTGTCACTTCCTTATATAGTATTGATAACAACATCAAATATAAATATAACATTTATGTTATTTTTTCACAAGTCTTTTAGCACAAAAACGATAAACTATCAAAATGAATAGTCATAAAAAATTATGGGAAAATCTGGTGGATTTTTGTCCGAAAAGGCTGTATAATGATTGGAGTTTATGGGGGAGGTAGAAAATGGCACGAGATAATCAGGATCTGACAAAAGGACCTTTAGCCAGGAAGATTTTATTTTTCAGTGCACCACTTATTGTATCGAATCTTTTGCAGGTGCTTTTTAATGTGGCGGATATTGCCGTTGTCGGGCGTTTTGCGGGGGCATCAGCCCTGGGATCAGTTGGATCGACAACGATTCTTGTGACGATGTTTACGAGTTTTCTGATCGGGGTTTCGGGAGGCATTAATGTTTTGACTGCATTGTATCTTGGCTCCGGAGACAGGAAAGGAGTTCGGGAAACTGTACATTCGGCTTTCCTGTTCAGTATTCTGACAGGATTGACCCTGCTGCTTATTGGAGCAATATTTTCAAAAGGTATTCTGGAACTCTTGAACACGAAGCCGGAATTGATCGATGGGGCGGTGCTGTATATACGGATTTATTTTCTGGGGATGCCGGCGCTGGCTGTATATAATTTTGGTAATGCCGTTTTCAGTGCGGCGGGGGATACGAAACGACCGCTGAAGTATCTTTCCATGGCGGGCGTTGTGAATATTATTTTGAATCTCTTTTTTGTGATCGTCTGTAAGATGGATGTGGCCGGTGTGGCTGTGTCCAGTATTATTTCACAGTATTTGTCGGCTGCGATGATCAGCGTTGCACTTTTCAGAAGCGGGGATATTTATGGACTGCACCGATCGGAGCTGCGTCTGAACAGAAACAAGACTGTGAATATTATCAGAATCGGTATTCCGGCAGGACTTCAGAATGCGATCTTCCAGATCGCGAATCTGTTTGTACAGGCGGGCGTGAATTCCTTTGATGCCACCATGGTGGCCGGCAATGCGGCTGCGGCCAATGCCGATGCGTTGGTGTATGATGTGATGACGGCCTTCTATACGGCCTGCGGTAGTTTTATGGGACAGAATTTCGGTGCCGGCAACAGGAAGCGTGTCAGGAACAGCTATCTCATCAGCCTGGCATATTCCTTTGGTATCGGTATGATCATGGGATTGGGACTTGTTTTATTTGGCCATCAATTCCTCTCATTGTTCTCGACAGATGCAGATGTTATTGAGGCGGGGATGATCCGATTGTCCATTATGGGTGTCTGCTATGGATTTTCTGCTTTTATGGACTGTACCATCATGGCTTCCAGAGCTTTGGGAAAGAGTATGATACCGATGGTGATCGTTATCATAGGTTCCTGCGTATTCAGAGTTGTCTGGATTTATACAGTTTTTGCGTATTTTCATACCATATTATCCCTGTATTCCCTTTATATATTTTCATGGGGGATCACAGCCATTGCAGAAATCATTTATTTTGTTTACATTTACAAAAAAAGAGTGTGCTGAGGCTCACTCTTTTTTACTGTGTTTGATTGTACACGATGCGACATATATCAGCTGCGAATTCAAAATTGCTCCAAATCGGTGCCTGGTTTTTGAATGTTAACCGGCAGAGACAGGACGTTTAATCTGGCTGAGGCTGTAGGCCAGCACGGAACCGATGACAAGAATGCCGCCTGCAATGGACATAGGTCCGATGGTTTCGCCGCAGATAATGGCCGCCAATACCGGGTTGAGAATCGGTTCAATGCCTGAGGTCAATGCAGCTGTTACCGGAGAAACGGCATCCAGTCCCCGGGACAGACAGATGGTGGCCAGACCGGTTTGTACAGCGCCAAGAAGTACGATCACCATCCATATGGATGGTGTATGGATGGTTTCGTGCATAGCAGTCGGAAGGCCGATGATGAAGGCTAGAATATAGCTGATGACAAGGGAAGATTCGAAATCGCCGCCTTTCATTTTCTTCATTTGAAACATAATGGCATAGGACAGGCCGGAGATAATGGCAAGAAGATTGCCGAGCATGCCACCGGAGGTGATCTTATCAAAGAAAAAGCATACAATACCGATTAATGCAATGATGCATGTAAGGATAGCCCTTTTATCCGGCCGTTTATGATAGAAGATCCAGAGGATAAGAATCAGAAAAACCGGATGTGTGAATTGCAGGATGATGGCATTGGCGGCGGATGTCATTTTGGTGGCACAGACAAATGTGATGCTCATGGAAGCTGAGCAGATGCCGCCGAAAATAACGGATGGGTTCAGCCGAAAAGGATGATGGATCAGCTTCATGTAGAGCAGCAGTGTGATCAGGGCGAAGATGCTTCGTACGCCGCTGACAGACAGAGACTGCCATGGAACGATTTTGATCATAAAGCCGCCAAGGCTGAAAAAAATGGCAGAAAGCAACACATAAAATGTGCCAACTGCCGGATTGTTGACGCGTGGATTAAGTTGAATCATAAAGTTACACCTTTGTAGTAAAAATAATGGGTAGATAGAGGATGCCATAGATATCCCGGAATTGCTATGCAGGATATCTATGGCATCTATGAGTTTTATTTGCAGAGTTCTTCAGCCAGTGCCGCAATCTGTGCTTCATTCTCAGTGTTGACAGCGGATTTGATGGTGACTGTTGTGTCTGTAAATGTCAGATTCTTGCTGCCTTCAAACATTTTCAGCATGGTTTTGGCTGCGGTAGGTGCCCATGAGCCGTTCTCAATGAGACCGATCGTTCTGTTTCTGTAGCCGCGTTCTGTCAGGTGTTCGATGAATGTCTTCATGAATGGGAAGATATCACCATTGTAAGTGGTTGTAGCCAGAACGAGCTTGCCGTAGCGGAAAGCATCTTCGACAGCTTCGGCCATGTCATCACGGGCAAGGTCAGTAACTGTGACTTTCGGGCATCCAAGAGCAGTCAGTTTATCTGCAAGGAGCTCAACGGCTTTCTTAGTATTGCCGTAAACAGATGTGTAAGCGATGACAACGCCTTCGCTCTCAACACCGTAGCTGGACCATGTATTGTAGAGATCAAGATAATAGCCAAGATTCTCTTTGAGGATCGGGCCATGGAGTGCACAGATGGTCTGGATATCAAGACCGGCTGCCTTCTTCAGGAGCGCCTGAGCCTGAACACCGTATTTGCCGACGATACCAAAATAGTAACGGCGGGCTTCGCATGTCCAGTCTTCTTCGACATCAAGGGCACCGAACTTGCCGAAGGCATCTGCTGAGAAAAGAACCTTATCCTTGCTGTCGTAGGTCACCATAACTTCCGGCCAGTGAACCATTGGTGCAAGAACAAATGTCAGTGTGTGTGTACCAAGAGAAAGCGTATCGCCTTCCTTGACAACAATCTGTCTCTCCGGGTAGTCTGTGCCAAAGAATTGCTTCATCATCACAAAAGCCTTGGCTGTAGCGACAACTTTGGCATCCTTGTAAAGATCCAGAAAGTTGGCAACGTTGGCAGAGTGGTCAGGTTCCATATGCTGAACAATCAGATAAGATGGCTTTCTGTCCCCGATGACGTCTGAAATATTCTTCAGCCATTCATCTGTAAAATTGCCGTCTACAGTATCCATGACTGCAATCTGCTCGTCCATGATCACATATGAATTGTAGGCCATGCCGTTTTCTACAACATACTGTCCTTCAAATAAATCAATGTTGTGGTCGTTAACACCAACATAACGGATATCATCTGTAATAAACATAGTCTCACTCCTTAAAAAATGTATTTATTATTGTTCTTAATGTAGCTGTAATCGATGCTATTATAGCATTTGAAAGTAGGAATGTCTACTGTTTTTGAAACACTCAATATTTTTAATCATCAAAGAACAAGATGACTTGAAAAAGAAAATATTTTTAAGTATGATATAATAATATGAATAGGTGTTGATTTTTGAGATGTTTTTGTAAAGTGATGGGAGATGGATATTGATGGAGCTTTTGGATGTTGTGGATGAGAATGGTATTCCCACAGGGGAGACCGTTGAGCGGAGTATTGCTCATACGAAGGGGATCCGGCACAGAACATCCCATGTCTGGCTTTTGAGAAGAAGGTCGGAAGGTGTGGAGGTACTTCTGCAAAAGCGCAGTGATAACAAGGATTCTTTTCCGGGATGCTATGATACGTCCAGCGCGGGGCATATTCCAGCGGGGGTTGATTTTGAAGATTCAGCACTGCGGGAACTCAGGGAAGAACTGGGACTTACGGCGGATTGTTCTGAATTAAATGATTGCGGATTGATACGGATTCAGTCGGAGTCTTTTTTTCATGGGGCACCTTTTAAGGATGATCAGGTGAGTAAAGTATTTTACATATGGAAAGATGTGGAGCCGGAAGCGATGAAACTGCAGGTTTCAGAAGTATCCGGGGTGATCTGGATGCCGTTGGATGAGTGCAGACGCCGTGTGCGGGACAATAGCATACCGCATTGTATTCTTCCTGAAGAACTGGATATGCTGCCCTTTTAGACTGGTCAGGCTGCAAGTCAGGGCTGAATAAACGAATGATGCAGATATTCAACACGAAAATGCTGGGGAAATTGTTGGAAAGCGGTTGAAAATTCTCATAAGAGTCTTGACAAAATGGGTGGTTCATGGAATAATAAATGTCAGTAAGCAGAAGCAGGCAGGGATGTTTGACGGAAGCGACAGTGAGTAACAGAAAGAAGGAGCAGATATGATAGCATTAGGACATCAGCATTCATGGACAACAGATATGATGATGTGTAGCTGTGGCATCATGTGTGGTATGCATATGGTTGATGACACGGTTGTTTTTGATGCGCAGTAATATCTGGTTCATAATTCTTATGGGACTCTGAGTGTATGAAGAGATAAGGATAAGATGATAGGCAGGTACATGCGTGTACCTGCTTTTTTGTGCAATGGGGATTGGCGTATGATCATCAGCTGCACAGAGGCATCAGGTGCCGGAGGGCACGATGTGATCGCATATATGCGGGAAAGGGGATTTTATGTCTGATATTGAAGTCCGACATCTTTCGAAGTCTTTTGACTTAAAGGGTGTGAAGGTAGAAGCACTGAAGGACATTAATCTGAGTATTAAGCCAGGTGATATTTATGGTATTATCGGTATGTCCGGAGCAGGTAAGAGTACATTGGTACGATGTCTGAATTTTCTTGAGAGACCGACAGAAGGTGAAGTTTTAGTCGGCGGCAAGGATCTGTCAACACTGACAGAGAAGGAGCTGAGAAAGCAGCGTCAGGAGATCGCAATGATTTTCCAGCATTTCAATCTGCTGATGCAGAAAAATGTGATAGACAATATTTGTTTTCCGTTATTATTGCGCGGCGAGAAGAAGGCAGATGCGCGCAGGCGGGCCATGGAACTTCTGAAACTGGTTGATCTGGAGGAAAAGGCAAATGCTTATCCGTCTCAGTTATCAGGCGGTCAGAAACAACGCGTGGCCATCGCCAGAGCCCTTGCATCTGATCCGAAGATCCTTCTTTGTGATGAGGCTACAAGTGCCCTGGATCCTCAGACCACAGCCTCAATTCTGGCACTTTTAAAGGATATCAATGAGAAGTTCGGTATTACGATCGTGATCATTACCCATCAGATGGCAGTTATCCGTGAGATCTGCAAGCATGTGGCGATTTTGAATCATGGCGTTCTGGTGGAAGAGGGGGAGGTTGAAGAGATTTTCAACCATCCGAAGTCAGAGGCAGCCCGTGAACTGATCCTTGGGGATATTTCAGAGAACCAGTGGAATGGCGAGACGCGTCAGAAGGAGAGAGTCCTTGAAGATAAGTGCCTGCGTATTGTCTTTACTGAGAATTCGGCTTTTGAGCCTGTGATCGCGAATATGATCCTGAAGTTTGGCGTGCCGGTGAATATTCTGAAGGCAGATACGAAGAATGTGGGCGGTATTGCCAAGGGCGAGATGATCCTTGGTCTTCCGGAAGGCCATGAGCTGCAGGAGCAGATTAAGGCATACATGGTTGAGAAAGGCCTTGAAATTGAGGAGGTGACGCAGTATGTTTAGTCAGGAAGTAATGGAGATGCTGATCAAGGGTATCGGTGAGACATTGTATATGACGCTTGGTGCAACTATTTTTGGTTACGTACTGGGGCTTCCGATGGGTATTATTATGGTGACAACTTCCAAGGATGGCATCAGACCGAATGCCGGCGTGTACAAAGTGCTGGATGTGATTGTCAATATTGGCCGAAGCATTCCGTTCTTGATTTTGCTGATTTTGCTGATGCCTTTGACAAAGGCCATTGTGGGCAAGAGCTATGGCTCTACAGCAACGATTGTACCCCTTGTTATTTCAGCAGCACCATTTATTGCACGAATGGTTGAATCATCACTGAATGAGGTGGATTCAGGTGTTATCGAGGCAGCAAAGTCCATGGGCGCATCAACGATGCAGATTATTACAAAGGTTATGCTTGTGGAAGCAAGAACTTCACTGATCGTCGGTGTGACGATCACACTGGGTACAGTTTTGGGCTACTCAGCGATGGCAGGTACCATCGGCGGCGGCGGTCTTGGTGATATTGCGATCCGTTATGGTTATTACAGATACCAGGCAGATATCATGATCGTGACGGTTGTTTTACTGGTGGTATTAGTTCAGTTGTTCCAGACAATCGGCATGAAGCTGTCGGTTCGTTTAGACAAGAGAAAGTAGTATGTAATTATTCAGGGTCATTGTGCAAAGCATTTTGAAAGTGACGTTGAATTATTATAAATTTTTATTTATTTAATATGAATGGAGGAATTCAAAATGAAGAAGAGACTTTTAGCAGGTGTTCTCGCAGGTGTTCTTGCAGTTGGTGCATTAACAGCATGCGGTTCATCCAATCCACAGAGCAGTACAGCAGCTCAGACAGAAGCAGGCACAGAAGCAGCTGGTACAGAGGCTGCAGGTGAGACAACAGCAGCCAACGGCGAACTGACACCAATCAAGGTTGCAGCAAGTGCAACACCGCATGCAGAAATCCTTGAACAGGCAAAACCTCTCCTTGCAGAGCAGGGTTATGATCTTCAGGTAACTGTATTTAATGATTATGTACAGCCAAACGAAGTTGTAGAATCCGGTGATTTCGATGCCAACTACTTCCAGCATATTCCTTATCTGGATTCCTTTAATGAAGAAAAAGGTACACACCTTGTGAATGCAGGTGGTATCCACTATGAACCATTCGGCATCTACCCGGGTACAAAGAGCAGCCTTGATGATTTAGCAGAAGGTGATACGATCGCAGTTCCTAACGATACAACAAATGAAGCAAGAGCACTTCTGCTCCTTCAGGATAACGGTATCATCACTCTGAAAGACGGTGCAGGTCTTGAAGCAACTGTAAATGATATCGCTGAAAATCCAAAGAACATCAAGATCCAGGAACTTGAAGCAGCTCAGGTTGCCCGTGTAACAGGCGAGGTTGCTTATGTTGTATTAAATGGTAACTATGCACTTGAAGCTGGTTATTCTGTAGGCAAAGATGCCCTGGCTTACGAGAAATCCGATTCTGAAGCTGCTAAGACATATGTAAATGTTATCGCGGTTAAAGAAGGCAACGAAAACAATCCGGCCATCAAAGCACTTGTTGATACACTGAAATCAGACACGATCAAACAGTACATCAACGATACATATGATGGCGCTGTTATTCCTTTCGAGGACTAATATTCTGAAAGGATTGTCTGAGACAATCATAAGAATTAGATAATCATCAATACAACAAAAAACTTTCGGGGACAGCGTGCCTGTGCATGAGATGTCTTCGGAAGTTTTTTTGTGCAGATGACAACGCGCTGAAGTGCCAGACTATTCAGAAATGAATAGGTATGGAAATTGAGATTGCAATTGTGTCAGGATTAAAATTTTCAAAAATATCAGCATAATCCCTATCACTGACTGCTTTAGTGTGGTATAGTATAAGATAGTGTGTGTTGCGCCTTTAAGACAATCTTCAATGACAGGAGATTGACAGGAGAGGTATTTGATGAATGTTGTTTTTGGACATGCACGATTAAGAAGGAAGAATGGGAGGGTGGAACCATCACATGGTGGAGAAAATCGCTTTTACAAAAGAAGAAATCGAATCCAGAGTTAAGGTGCCTGCCATTGTTGAGGTGGAGTTAAAACATCTGATAGAGGAACGACTCAAGCAGAGCGGACTCTATTACAGAATTTTTTCGAGGATAAAGACATCGGAATCTCTGGCCAGAAAGTATCAGGTAAAGTCTTATAATGCGGATAAGAAAATTCAGGATCTGGTGGGGCTCCGTGTAGATGTTTACTTTGAAGATGATTTAAGAATATGCAGACAGATGATGGAGCGCATGTTTTCCCTTGTGGAATGGTCTGAGTCTGAGCAGAATGAAGTGGAATTCAAGCCGGTGAAGATCAATGGCGTTTTCCGTTTGCCGGATTATCTGAAACAGCAGATTTCGGATGAAACATGGGAGATGTGCATTGATGATACTTTCGAGATACAGTTGAAGACCGTATTTTTTGAGGGTTGGCATGAAATTGAACATGATATGAAATATAAAGGCGGCGAGCTCTGGAGCGGCAAGAACAGTTTTGCCAGATATTTTAACAGCATTCTTGCAACATTGGAGTTGTGCGATAAGTCGTTGGTGACTCTTTTTGAAAATCTGGGGCATGAGCTTTATAAGGAGCGCAATTGGGCCGGTATGATGAAGGCGCACTATCGCCTGAAGATGGAAGAACGCCCGATGTATCCGGAGCTTGAGGAACTTCTGAACAATGACCGTTCGGAGGAGAATCTTGGTAAGCGCCTGTTCAAAACAAGCCGTCAGGTACTCGTCGAAGAACTGCTGAAACAGCCGAGACGTGTGCCGATTAATGTGAATACCATTGCAGCCCTGGTTAATGAAGCGGTTATACATGATGAGCGTCTGGAGAAACTTTTTCATGACAGAGATGTTTTTGATGACGGTAATGAGAATATTGGCGAGGAAATGACTTTCGGTAAGCTCAGACCTCTGAGAAAAGTGACGGTATTCAAGGCACTTGTGAATCTCAGTACGTATAAATATTCCAAGCATGATGCCTGTATAGAGGCTGCCCGGTTGGCCTATTCATGGATTTATGACAAGTATGGTCATTTGGACGGTGATCTGCCGACGGAGCCTATGACTTTTGAGAAGAACCTTCTGGGCTATCGGCTGGTGATTGTGTATGAACCGGAGCATGATTACTGGAAAATGAACTGTATGCATATTGATATGGAAGCACCCGGACAGGTGTGGGTGACGGAAGCAGAGTGCTATCCAGAGGAGGATGGCCGTCAGATGCTGTCTGTCCGCAATTCCTATGCGGTGTCAGAGGAGCGCAGAGGCTATTTAAACCGTTATTTCAGCTGTCCGAAGTTTTACTCCAATATTGCGGATAAAGTTGGTCTTTTTGATGTGAGATATCTGTCAACATCCAGAAAGATTATCCGGGAATACCAGATTAAGAAGATTCATGATCTGATTCTCAGCCGCAGAAGAACCATGCCGGTCTGTCTTGTCGTGTCTTATGAACGAGACAATGGATGGCTCAATGAGGATTGGCTTGAGAATTTCAGGGTATATGATTTTACAAGGATGGCAGGGCGGTATACCCATATTTATACATGTAATATGGATATTGGCAATCAGCTTCTGGAATCATTGGATATTCCTCTGGAAGAACCGACTGTTTTTGTATTTAAATCAGCGGTTTCTGTTCGGAATGGGGATATTATCGGCCAGCGGACTGTATACAAAGAGGAGGATATTCTTAATTGCAGCTTTGGACGTCAGCAGATGAAGCAGGAAGGACGACGTTATGATATCGTCAAAGGCGGCCAGGCGTTCTACCATAAATTATTGCAGGAAATGCGTGCAGAGATGATGGACGCGTAGAGGAGGAATTGGTGAGTTATGATTCAGGATATCGCACCCCATCATTATCATAATGAATATCATCATTTTGAAATCCAGAAGGGAGATTGTGTGCTGTTTTACAGAAAGCGTGAAGTCCTTCTGGCATATGATGATGAGCAGATTGTTTATCCGAAATACGAGGAAATAAGCAAGAAAGAAGCAAGACAATATAGCTATCTGTTTCGGATTGATGATTGTCGTTATTTCCTTTGCGGCGAAATAGACGAGACATTACTGGATCTGTATCATTTTGAAAGTATTCAGAAGATGCGAAAAGCACAGCCGAAATATCAGGCCTTTGCAGGCGTTACAGGTCTTCAGCTGGCAGAATGGTACAGAAGCCGGAGATTTTGCGGATGCTGTGGCGCTGCAATGGTTCACTCGACAGAAGAGCGGATGATGCAGTGCCCGGAATGTGGCCTTATGGAGTATCCGAAGATTTCACCGGCTGTCATCATTGGTTTAATTCATGAGAATAAGATTTTGATGTCGAAATATGCCGGTCGGGCTTATAAGAATTATGCACTTCTGGCAGGGTTTTCTGAGATTGGAGAGTCGGTGGAAGAAACCGTTCACCGTGAAGTCATGGAAGAAGTAGGACTTAAAGTTGGTAAGCTGCATTATTATAAGAGTCAGCCCTGGTCCTTTACTGACACGTTGCTGATGGGTTTTTATGCAGAATTGGAAGGCGGAGAGGACATTACATTGGATCAGACAGAACTGTCCATGGCGGAATGGTTTGAGCGGGAAGAAATACCGGTGACGTATGAGGACTGCAGCCTCACCAATGAGATGATCATGGCCTTCAAAGAAGGCAAAATCCATTATTAAAAATTGACGCTCGAGTTGTAAGTATCGTGCGGGAAGGTATTAATAGAAGACTATAAAAGGAGGTTCTTCATCACAGGCCGCTCTTGCTGCCAGCGTGTGCAGTGGTACTAAGGCGCAAAAAACTGCGCCTAAGGACCAGCCACGCTGAAGCACCTGTGGTGAAGAACCTCCTTTTATAGTCTAATTCGTAGTGTTATGCCCGCACGGTATTCAGATGTTTGAGCGTCAATTATAAAATATTATATGTGGCATGAATTTTGCCTCTTTCTCGGCTAAAGATAGAGGGAGCGAATCAAAAAACATCAAAAAGAGTTTCTAAATAAGTCATTCCATGCAGGTGCTTCAACGCCGGCCAGTACTTAGGCAGCGTTCTTTGCTGCCTTATGTACTGCTGCCAGGTGTTGGCAGTGCGAACGTGCCTGCATGGAATGACTTATTTAGAAACTCTTTGATAGATTAGGATTCGCTCCCGACTATTTAATGTTTTTCGTTGAACGACGGGCATTCTGACTGATGTTCGTATTGGATTTTTTGCCGGAATGCTGTGTCTTTTTGACAGACTTGCCGTTCTTCTTGTTTTCTTCGGCTTTCTTCTCGCGGCGCTTTTTGAAATCGAGGTAAACACAGTAGAGAACGATAGTAGCACCCAGAATAGATGTATAGAATTGGCTGGTTCCCTGCAAATGACCAAAATAAACCATGACGAGAGCAGCAATGGCGATCACTATGTAAGCAATAAATAACATGTCAGACACCCCTTTAAAAAGTAAAATTATAGTAACTGTTCAGAGCCAACCTCCAAAATGCTACGCATTTCGTCGGTGTGGCGTATCCGCCAAATAAAATTTCAAAAACAGTTTTAAAAATGCAAGCATTTTATACCTGTTTTTTGAAATTTTGCTTGGCTCTGAACAGTTACAAATTATAAAAAGAAACTGCTGCAAAATTGAGTATCTTTTTTCAATTTTGCAGCAGCTATTTACGTTTGAATCAATCGAATGAATCAACTATGAAATCTTGTGAAACATTAAGCTCCAAGTACAGTTGCACCGCCAAGGCTGATAACGATCAGAGATACAACGATAACGATGACACAGTAAACGATACATGGTAAGAAGTTTGTGCGGATAATCTTACCTTCGTTGCCGTTTGTACCTGTTGTGGCACAAGCGGATACAACGTTGTTAACACATACCATATTACCAATGGCACCACCATTGTTCTGAAGAGCAACGATGATAACCTGTGGAAGACCAACAAGTGTTGCTGTCTCAAACTGAAGGCTTGAGAACAGTGTATTTGATACTGTGTTGGAACCTGACATGAAGGAACCGAGAACACCGATCAGAGGAGCGATAACAATGTAAGCGCCTCTGAAGATAGAACCAAGACCATCAGCCATCATAGTAAGCATTGAGCCAAGTCCGGCTGTTCTGCCATCGATCATGTAAGAAACCTGAATACCGTCATTTGCAGAGTTACGGAAGATGTAAACCATCGCAACACCGAAGAGAAGGGCAATAGCAGCACCTTTTACCTGGGTGAAGGAGTTCTTCCATGCTTCCTTAACAGTGTCACCATTCATACCGTGGAGCGGAATGGTAATCAGACCAACGATAATGAAGATGATACCTGGGTTCCAGAGAACAGCCCAGCTCCATGATGCACCGCCAAATAACGGAAGTGTTACCTTAAAGGCCTTCATAGCGCCTGCCCAGCTGTCTGGCTGTAATGTGGACCATACACGAGTGATAACAAGTGCAAGACCGATTAACAGGTAAGGAATCCATGCTTTAACAAGAGACATATTGGACTGTTTTGGTTCAGGAACTTCTGTTGTGTTGAGCCATGAGTGATCCCATGTTTCTTTTTCGCCGAATGTCCAGATGTTCTTTGGCATCAGGAAGCCCTTCTTGGATGTGAAGAGGACTACGAACAGAGTGATAACAGCTGCTACAAGAGATACAAGCTCAGGACCGATGAATTTAGCAATTAAGAGGTAAATAACATCGAAAACTACGCAAACAAAAATGATAAATGGTAAAACTTCAAATGCCTTGGCAACTTTCTTGTGTTCAGCATCTTTACCGAACATTGTTACAAGAAGGATGATACCGATTGTAACGATGAAGAAAGCACCAACTGCCATGTTGACTGCTGAGAAGAATGTCAGGTTAGCTTTGAAGGAATCAACGTTGCCACCCAGGGATGTAACGGATTCACCAAGTGTAGCCATGGCTGAGTTTGTAGGTGTACCTACAGCACCGTAACATACAGGAACGGAGTTGTAAATCAGTGCAACAACTGCGGCTGCAAGAGGTGGGAAACCGACACTGATCAGCAGTGGAGCAGCAAGGGCAGCAGGTGTACCGAAACCGGCAGCACCTTCGATGAATGCACCGAAAATGAAACCAATGATAACAGCCTGGATACGGGCATCAGGAGAGATACCTGTAAACATACCGTTGATGGCTGCCATAGCACCTGAACTTGAAAGAGTGTTCATAATCAGGATGGCACCAAAGATAATAACAAGTACGGCGAAAGCTTCAAGGAAACCGATGACTGTCTGTAATGCGACAGCACCAATGCTCATCTTCCATACAGCAACACCGATGATGGCGGCTAAAATCCACGCTAACGGCAGCGCTCTCTTAGCAGGCCAGTTAAATGCAACCATTAATACGACTGTAACAATGATTGGAATGAAAGCAAGTATTGCATACATAACGTATACCTCCTTAAGATTTTTTATTTGCAATATCATTGAATCATCAGAGCTGCTGTCAGGATAATCGGCTATGCCTGACAGCAACTTGTTTGTATCACTTTGCCGGGTTCAACAAATCGGGATGTTTATTCAATGATAAACAAATCATATTTAATTTTTATTAATTCGATCAGTCTTTGACAACAACAGAAACACCATTAGGGATACATGTAAGCGTAGCGTCCGGTCCTTTAAGTTCACGGGCTCTTGCATAAGCTTCATCAAGTGTTTCGAAGTATTCTACCTTCAGGTCTCTGATCAGCTGTTCCTGAGCTTTATCTGCAACAAAGAGAACTTTGTACTTGCGGACGATACGACACCAGATCTGTGCACACCACTGGTCTGGAAGTGTCTCAACCTGAGGTGTATGTAAGCACTGCTGGAAGAATGCATCAGCAGATTCTGCATCAGCGATAGAATGGTAGTAGGATTCACCGCCATGACCATCCTGACATGTAGCTAACATAATGATAACACCGCCGTCATTAACTGTAGCTTCAGCTGCACTCATGCCCTTTGGACACTGATAAGCGTTCTGATCCAGAGGATAACCGCCATTTGTTGTAATAACGATATCAGCCGGAGCAGGCTTAACTGCACAGTAGCCGGACAGGAAATCAACACCTTTTCTGTGAGCTGTCTTGAAGTTGCCTGCGAAAGCAGCAACTGTCTTCTTGTCTTCATCAATAACAACGTTGCAGATAAATGCCAGTTTGGCCATCTCTGCAGCTGCAACCATATCTTCATGGATTGGGTTCTTGTCAAGGATACCTGTACGAGCATATGGGCTGGCGATAAATTCACCGCAATGGTTACCCATAACAGTAACAGCATCACAGATACCAGGAAGGACACTCTTACGACCGCCGGAGAAACCAGCGAAGAAATGTGCTTCAATGAAACCTTCAGCTACAAGAAGAGAAGCGTTGTAAGCAACTTTATCAATGATACAGTCAGGACCGGAAGGAAGATTACCTACCTTAATATTCTTCGATGGGTCATGTGCATCATGAACAACGATGTTGTCTTTGAATTCTTCATAAAGTGCATCGCCGAGCTTGCCTTTTAATTCTTCAACTGTTGTTGGACGATGGAAACCTGTTGCAACAAGTAATGTAATCTTGATATCAGGGTTGCCGCATCTCAGTTCTCTGATCATATGAGGCAGGATATCCTGGCTCGGAACCGGACGTGTGTGGTCGCTGATAATGATGGTACAGTCTGGCTTGCCCTTTGCAAGTTCATACAGATGTGGGCTGTCAATAGGATGATCCATGGCTTCTTTCACAATTTCATAGCCATCTTTGTCACTCTTGAGCGCATCAACGTTGGATGTTAAGACTGGTGTGTCATCAGGCACTTCCAAATCAAACGTTGTTCTGCCATAAAGGAAATTAACTGTCTTCATACGTTCCACCTCGTTATTAAATTTTGATTAGTGTATCCGATTCAATTCTGCGTATATGGGATGGCAAAATTGATAGGATATGACTTCAACTTCTTTTTTATTTTAGCATACTCTCCAAATATAGGCAAGGAAATTATGCAAATTTTCTAAAAAGTATTATGAAAGAATAAAGTTTGTTGTTAAATATGTGACGCATAAAACGCAAAAAAATGATTTGTAGGGAATGTACTATCCATAAATAATTGAATCAAGATCTTTAAATAGACATTTTTAGTGAATTTATACAAAATTCGGCTGTAGTATTGTATACAACATATCGTTAAGAACGTAACATGCAAAATTTTGCCGCCATTGCGACCGTCACGCATAAATGATATAATGATAAAAAAGAAGTATTTTGCAAATACCGTGGAACAGAAAGGATTTTTTTATGAATATAACAGTAATCGGCTGCGGTCGATGGGGATCTTTTATTGCCTGGTATCTGGACAGAACAGGACATACAGTCACTTTATATGGAAGAAAGAGCTCCTCCCATATACAGCAGTTTATAGAAACAAGAAGCAATGGCCTGCTGACGCTGCCGGAATCCATTCAGCTGACATCAGATTTGGATGCAGTTGACAAGGCAGATGTGATCGTCATTTCGATTGCGGCTCAGAGCCTTGACAGCCTGATGACACAGCTGCAGACGATGAAGCTTCAGAATAAGATCTTTGTCCTTTGTATGAAAGGCATAGAGATTGGTACAGGACGGAGACTGTCGCAGATTGCTTCAGCGCATCTGGATGTTTCAAACAAAGTGGCTGTATGGATCGGACCGGGGCATGTTCAGGAGTTTTATAACGGTATTCCGAACTGCATGGTGATCGACAGCGAGGACGAACAGGTCAAGAAACAGCTTTTGGAGGCTTTTTCCAGTGATCTGATCCGGTTTTATTATGGACAGGACATGATTGGCAATGAGATTGGTGCTGCTGCCAAGAATGTGATCGGCATTGCCGCAGGGATGCTGGACGGCTTCGGCCTGACAACGCTGAAAGGTGCATTAATGTCCCGGGGAACAAGAGAGATTGCCAGACTTATTGCAGCAATGGGGGGCAATGAACTGTCCGCTTATGGACTGTGCCACCTGGGTGACTATGAAGCTACGGTGTTTTCAAAGTTCAGTCATAATCGTCAGTTTGGCGAGTCTTTTATTAAGGGTGAAGACTATGGACAGCTGGCAGAGGGATATTATACGGTGAAGGCCCTTGTAGAGCTTTCGGAGAGATATCAGGTGGAGCTGCCGATTTCAAAAGCTGTTTATGGTATTTTATATGAGCATGCAGACCCGCGTATGACACTTCATCAGCTTTTTACGCGCAGCCTGAAGAATGAATTCTGATGGGCCCCTTTACAAAAAGCCCTGCATGATTATAATGATTAGAAAAATATAGAGGTGTTAGTGTGATTCATACAATCAGAGAATTAATAGAGAATAAAAGTGTACTGATCCTGGGATATGGCCGTGAGGGTCGTTCAAGTTGGCAGCGTATCAAAGAGGCCGGCAGCTACAGTCGGATTGCCATTGCTGATATGAACCATGTTCAGCTGGAGGAAGGCCATCCGGCAGAATTGATTTGCGGACCGGATTATCAGAAGTGCCTGGATGATTTTGATGTGGTGTTTAAAAGCCCGGGTATTGTGCTTGAGCGGGATATTCATGATTACCGTTGTGAGATTGTTTCGCAGACAGAATTGTTTTTCAGACGTTTTGGCCGACAGTGCATTGGCATTACAGGAACAAAGGGAAAGAGTACGACCACAACGATGATCTACCATATACTAAAAGAAACCGGACATGACTGTGTGCTGGTGGGCAACATTGGTATACCGATGTTTGATATGCTGGATCAGATCAATGAACAGACACTGATCGTGTGTGAGCTTTCCTGTCATCAGCTGGAATATGTCACCTGTGCGCCGCATGTAGGATTGCTCCTGAATATCCATGAGGAACATTTGGATCATTACGGTACGATGGAGAAATATGTGGCAGCCAAAGAGAATATTTACAGACCGCAGAAGTCAGGAGATATTTTGATCTGCAATGTAGATAATCTTCCGGAAGAGGGTTCATACAAAGGCAGACTCATCAAAGTCTGCGATCGGGATGAAGAGGGCCGTGGGACAACTGCGGCGGATGTAACTGTAAGCGGTTCAGTCATTAAAACCAAGAAGCATACTTATCAGATCCCAACGGCGCAGATCAGACTGATCGGTCATCATAATTATGTGGACATTGCCTTTGTTTATGCGGTCTGCGCAATGTATGATATCAGTGATGAGGACTTTTCAAAGGCTTTGATGACCTACCATCCGCTGCCGCACCGTCTGCAGTACATTGGTGAAGCATGCGGTATTCGCTTTTACGATGATTCCATTTCGACAATCTGTGATACAACGATCCAGGCGCTGAAGAGTCTGCCGGATACGGATGCGGTTCTGATCGGAGGTATGGACAGAGGCATTGATTACAGCGAACTGATTCAGTTTTTGTCAGTCTGTGATGTGCCGCATATCATTCTGATGGAAGCAACCGGCAGACGTATTTTTGAGGAAATCGGCAAATATTATCCGGCGTTTAATGGCACAGAACGAATCAAACTGGTTTACCATCTGGATGGAGCGGTTGCTTTAGCCAAGAAGATCTGTCGTCAGGGACATTGCTGTGTGATGTCACCGGCAGCGGCAAGCTATGGTATTTTTAAGAATTTTGAAGCCCGCGGCGAAGCATTTGCTGAACTTGTACGGGAGGGCGTGTAATGTACCGTTATATTCTTTTTGATCTGGATGGCACATTGACGGACCCGAAGGAGGGCATTACAAAATGCGTACAATATGCGCTGCAGTATTTTGGTATTGAGGCGGACACAGAGGATCTGGTGGATTTCATCGGTCCGCCGCTTCTGGAATCATTCCAGAAATATTATCAGTTGGATGATGCCCAGGGACATATGGCCCTTAAGAAGTATCGTGAGCGTTTTAAAGATATCGGCATTTTTGAAAATGGCGTTTATCCCGGCATTCATACACTGCTGTCAGACTTGAAGAAGCAGGGGCGAAGCATTGCTCTGGCAACTTCGAAGCCGGAGGTTTATGCCCGACGTATCCTTGATAAATACGAATTGATGCCGTATTTTGATGTGGTGGTGGGAAGCGAAATGGATGGGCGGCGAACGGATAAAGGCGAAGTTATTACGGAAGCGCTCAGACAGCTGCAGGTCGCTGATGGACAGAGGCAGGAAGTTCTGATGATCGGTGACAGACTGCATGATATGATCGGTGCAGGAAAGAATCATGTTGACAAATTGGGCGTATATTACGGATATGCACATGAAGGGGAACTGGAGGAAGCCGGAGCTGATTATACGGTTTGTACAGTTGAGGAATTGTATGATTTCTTTAAGGCACATTAGAAAAGTGTTCGGAGTATTTGGGACTGACTGAATATTTTCGGGAAAGGCAGGGGAAGGCCTTGGATAAGGTATATGAGAAGGCGTACGAGAAAGTCATTGATTATATTGAGAGCAATATTCTGGACGGCCATTTTGAAGTAGGAGATAAGCTTCCCTCTGAGCGGGAATTATCTCAGATGCTGTCTGTCAGCAGGAATTCCGTCAGGGAGGGAATTCGTATTCTTGAGGTCATCGGTGTGATTTCCAGTCAGCACGGCATCGGCAATTACATTGCAGATCATTTTGATAAGACCCTTGTTCAGGTGATGACCATGATGTATGCCCTTGAGAAGATGACATACAATGAGATCCGTGAATTCCGCTATGCGGTGGAGTTTCAGGCAGTTGTACTGGCAATGGACAATATTTCACATGAACAGATAGAAAAGCTGAAGGCGAATCTTGAGGTGCTGGAGAACAGTGCGGATGAGGAAGAACAGGTGCTGAGTGATAAGATGATCCATTATACGATTGTGGAGGCTTCGGGCAATCGTCTGGTCATGGCTAATTATCTGGCATTGGCTAAGATTATGGACAATTTTATCCGTGAGACAAGGTCCAAGATCATGACTAATGAACGCAAATCGATGACATTTCAGGGCATACACAGACATCTTGTGGAGGCCATCTGCAATCGTGATCTGGAGCTTGGCAAAAGAGCATTAGATGAACATTTTGTTTATATTTGTAAAAATATGGACACTTAAGTCCGGGAAACGTTGAATTCTGCAAGTCAACAAAGAGTCAACAAGAGGCCAAGCAAAACGGTAGACAAAAGAAGGAGAACATTATATAATATTTATATCAACTGGTAGTACCAGTTGGAGACGCGAATGCGTCATATCTCCTTAATTGATTGAATCAAGTTGTATCTTGCCGGGTTCAACGAAACGCAACGGAATAAGGATGTTTTTCTTTTTGAAAAAGAGCCATTGCAAAATAAAGTGGTGTATTTTGTAATAGCTCTTTTTTTCTGCTCTTTTTTTCCATACTTTTAAAAAGTTTGCCTACTGCAGGTCAATTATGCTATAATGAAATGGATTATGCTATTTGCGTAGCAGTCTGAATGTAAGGGCGGTGAATATGGCAGTTTATATAGATGTGATTGTGGATATATCCGTGAACAGTCTGGATCGTATTTTTCAATACAGGGTACCGGAGGAACTTTTGGATGCGGTGACGGTGGGCTGTCAGGTCAATGTGCCTTTCGGAAGCGGTAATCGGAGACGGCAGGCCTATGTCATTGGCGTGGATACCGTGTTGGCTTATGATGCGTCGAAGATCAAGGATATTTTGGGAGTGACGAAAGCACCGGCGGCAACAGGACAGCTGATTGCGCTGGCAGACTGGATGCACGAACGATATGGCTGTACGATGGCACAGGCGCTGAAGACGGTTCTGCCTGTCAAGAAGTCAGTGAAGGAAGTGAAAAGGACAGCCTACTTCCTTGCAGACAGGGAGGGCGCGCAGCAGCTCCTTGAGAAAAGCAGGAAGAGTAGGCGCGAGAAGGCCAGGGTCAGGCTTCTGGAGGCGATGCTGAAGGAAGGATGTATGTCGAAGGAAACCGTGACCGGGGTACTGCAGATTTCAGCATCAACGATGAAATCAATCCTTCAAACCGGCGTTATCAGAGAGGAGACCTCGCAGGTGTACAGGAATCCTGTGAGACAGAGACTTGACGGCTGGCAGGAAGTGTGCCTGAATGATGAACAGATGAATGCTGTGGCATCCATCTGGCAGAATGCGGCCATTTGCCGTGAACACTGGAGCAGAGAGCAGGGAATGCATCTTTTATATGGGATTACAGGCAGCGGTAAGACAGAGGTTTATATGGCCCTGATGGAGAAAGTTCTGAATGAGGGTAGGCAGATTATTGTACTGATTCCCGAGATTTCACTGACGCTGCAGACTGTTTCGAGATTTTATGCCCGATTCGGCAGTCAGATTGCCGTGATGAATTCCAGACTTTCAGCCGGAGAACGGTATGATCAGTATATGCGGGCCAAAAGGGGGGAAGCCTCTATCATGATTGGCCCGCGTTCAGCTCTGTTTACGCCTTTTGACAGATTAGGGCTTATTATTATTGATGAGGAGCATGAATCTGCGTATCAGAGTGAGATAGTGCCGAGATATCAGGCAGCGGAAGTGGCGGCCAGAAGGGCTGAGATGTCCGGTGCCCTGGTTGTTCTTGGATCGGCGACCCCTTCTGTGGCGGTCTATCAGAAGGCCCGGGAGGGAATGATCGGTCTGCACAGTCTGACCCAGCGGGCCAGGACGGGCAGCCGCCTTCCGGATGTGAAGGTGGTGGATTTGAGAGAGGAATTCCGAATGAAGAACAGAGGCATTCTCAGTCAGTCTCTGCATGAAGCCATGGATGCATGTTTAAAGCGCGGCGATCAGATGATGCTTTTTTTAAACCGACGAGGGTATGCAGGCTTTGTTTCGTGCAGAAGCTGCGGTTATGTGGTGAAATGCAGACATTGTGATGTGTCTATGACAGTGCATCATCATACCCTGTTGAAATGCCACTACTGCGGCAGTGAACAGCCAATGCCCAGAGTGTGTCCTTCCTGCGGTTCACCCTATATTGCCGGTTTCGGTGTCGGAACACAGAAGGTGGAGGAGTTTGTACAGAAGGAATTTCCGGAAGCCCGTATTCTTCGGATGGACAGGGATACTACATCAGGCAAGGATGACATGGGCAGGATCCTGCAGACTTTTTCGGAGGGCGGTGCGGATATTCTGATTGGGACCCAGATGATTGTCAAAGGACATGATTTTGCCAATGTGACCCTGGTTGGTATTCTGGCTGCGGATCTGTCTCTGTTTGCAGGGGATTATCAGTCCTCGGAGCGAACATTTCAGCTACTGACCCAGGCGGCGGGAAGAGCCGGAAGAGGAGACAGGCCCGGAGAGGTTATTATTCAGACTTATCAGCCGGAGCATTATTGTATACAGACAGCGGCGGCGCAGGATTATGACAGTTTTTATAGCCAGGAAATCCGATTCAGGCAGATGCTGCATTATCCGCCGGACAGGCAGATGATGGTGATGCTTGCCGAAGGTGAGCATGATCAGCAGACAGGACAGGCAGTTCAGAAGCTTCGTGAAATCGCCGGAGAGGCGGATTTTGAAGCGGTAGAGTTTATCGGCCCTTCCAGAGCCGGTATTGCAAAGGCGAAAGATCTGTACAGATACACAATGTACATGAAACATCAGGACATCAAAGAACTGATGCGGCTCAGGGATTTCCTGGAAGGATATCTGAAATGGTCACAGCAGTTCTCAAATATATATTTTACCTTTGATATACGTGAGTCATAGGCGGCGGTTTGTGACAGCACAAAGAATGACAAATGAAGCAGTTAAGAAGGAGTGTTAAAATGGCAATTAGAAAATTACGTTATGAAGGTGACCCTGTTCTTGGTAAGGTTTGCAAGGAAGTCAAGGAGATGACACCGCATCTGAAAGAATTGGTGCAGGATATGCTTGAGACAATGTACGCAGCAGAAGGTGTTGGCCTGGCTGCACCTCAGGTAGGCGTTCTTCGCCGTATTGCAGTGATTGATGTGGGTGAAGGCCCATATGTTTTTGTGAATCCGAAGATTGTTGAGACAGCCGGTGAGCAGATTGGTGATGAAGGATGTCTGAGTGTCCCGGGCAAGAGCGGTACTGTTCGCAGACCGGAATATGTGAAGACAGTGGCCTTTGATGCGGATATGAATCCGATTGAGGTGGAGGGACATGGCCTTTTCGCAAGAGCGATGTGTCATGAATTTGATCATCTGGACGGTCATTTGTACCTTGAAAAGGTAGAGGGCCCGCTTAATGAAGTGAGCTATGCAGACGAAGACGAGAATTAGGAGGCAGAATGATGAAAGCGGTATTTATGGGAACACCTGATTTTGCAGTGCCGACACTGCAGAAGATGGTTGATATGGGAATTGAGATAACGGCAGTTGTGACCCAGCCGGATAAGGCAAAAGGCCGCGGCAAGAAAGTCATTTATTCACCGGTCAAGGAATGTGCTCTGGCCCATGATCTTCCGGTTTATCAGCCGGTCCGCATCAAGAAGGATCCTGAATTTATTCAGACATTGCGAGATATGGCACCGGATGTGATTGTTGTTGTTGCATTTGGACAGATCCTGCCAAAAGAAGTCCTGGATATTCCGAAACTGGGCTGTGTGAATGTCCATGCATCCCTGCTTCCGAAGTTCCGCGGTGCGGCACCGATCCAGTGGGCGATTATTGACGGCGAGAAAGTGACAGGTGTGACAACCATGCTGATGGATGTTGGTCTGGATACAGGTGATATGCTGCTGAAGACAGAAGTATCTGTGGATGCCAAAGAAACCGGCGGCAGCCTGCATGATAAGCTGGCGGCAGCAGGCGGTGAACTGCTTGAGAGAACATTGATCGGCCTGGAAGCCGGAACAATCGTACCTGAGAAGCAGGATGACAGTCAGGCCGGTGAATACGCACGTATGCTTGACAAGGAATTGGGGCATATTGATTTTAATCAGCCGGCTGTTGTGATTGAACGACTGATCCGCGGTCTGAATCCTTGGCCGAGTGCTTATACGTATATTGACGGTAAGACATTAAAGATCTGGGAAGCAGAAGTGTTGGACAGAAACTATGGCTGTGAATACGGTGAGGTGGCGGAAGTGACCAGAAATAGTCTGATCATCCAGACCGGTATCGGTGCGCTCTCCGTGAAGAGTGTACAGCTGGAAGGAAAGAAACGTATGGATATTTCAGCTTTCCTGAATGGCTATACCATTGAAAAAGGCACCCGCATGGATTTTGAGAATGAAACAAATGAATAATAAGTCTGACAATAAAAATGAATAAGACAGAATGGAAGTGACAGAATGTATTATCCAATGTATGTTGATCCGACATATATTTTGATTATTATCGGAGTGCTGCTGTCTTTGGCAGCTTCCACAAAGGTGAAATCTACTTTTGGAAGATATTCACAGGTACGTTCTTTGAGCGGATTGACAGGCGCTCAGACAGCCGAGCGCATCCTGCGTCAGGCAGGAATCTATGATGTAGGCATTGCAAGGGTTTCCGGAGATCTGACCGATCATTATGATCCCTCTTCAAAGACGCTGCGTCTGTCGGATTCTGTATATGGCTCCACCAGTGTGGCTGCGGTCAGCGTGGCAGCCCATGAGTGTGGTCATGCGATCCAGCATCAGAATAATTATGTCCCGCTTAAGATTCGCGGTGCTCTGGTGCCTATTGCCAACTTTGGTGCCGGTATCAGCTGGCCTCTGATTGTCATCGGTATTCTGATGGGAGGAAGCAGCCTCCTGATCAATATCGGTATCTGGATGTTTGTAGCGGTGGTTGCATTTCATCTGGTGACACTTCCGGTGGAATTCAATGCATCTTCCAGAGCATTGAAGATTATGGAATCTTCAGGTATTCTACATGGGGATGAGAATCGCTATGCTAAAGAAGTACTGGGAGCAGCGGCATTGACTTATGTGGCAGGTGCAGCGTCTATGATTCTGCAGCTTTTGCGTCTGCTGATTCTGACAGGGGCTTTCAGAAGAAACGATGATGAACGGTAAAGGAGTTTTATATGGCAGATAATATCAATACACGCGCCATTGTTTATGATATGCTGATGAGCGTAGAGAAGGAGAATACGCCTTCACATCTTCTTTTATCCCAGACATTGATGAAGTATCAGTATCTGGACAAGAGGGACAGAGCGTTTATCAGCAGACTTTTCAGAGGAACATTGGAATATGAGATTTTTCTTGACGGTGTTATCCGGCAGTTTTCCAGTGTACGTCTGAATAAGATAAAGCCACCGATTAAAGTCATCCTCAGAATGTCTGTTTATCAGATACTGAAGATGGATCATATTCCGGATGCAGCGGCCTGCGACGAGGCTGTGAAGCTGACGAGGAAAAGAGGACTTAAGAATCTGTCGGGTTTTGTGAATGGTGTTTTGAGAAATATTTCCCGAAATAAAGAGGTTATTCATTATCCTGATCCCGAAAAAACACCGGCGGCCTACCTTTCCATGCGATATTCCGTGCCGGAATGGCTGGCAGAAATGTGGCTTCGTGATTATGGCTTTGAGATGACGGCAGAGATGGGGCAGGCGATGCTGGATGACCAGAAAACGACGGTACGCGTGCGTGACAGTCAGAATATGGCAGCGGTGAAAGAAGCATTGCGGTCAGAGGGACTGAATATAGAAGAAGGATGCATGCTTCCGGAAGCCCTTCATCTATCGGGATATGATTACCTTGGCAATGTTGGCCCTTTTGCAGACGGACGTATAACTGCCCAGGATGAGAGTGCGATGCTGGCAGCTGTGGCTGCCGGAATTGCCGGCGGGGAATCGATTATTGATGTCTGCGCGGCCCCGGGCGGTAAAAGCATGCATATGGCGGATATTTTAAAGGGCAGTGGACAGGTATCTGCAAGAGATCTGACAGAGGCAAAAGTTTTAAAGATTCAGGAAAATCTTAAGCGTACCGGATTAAAGAATGTTTCGGCAGAAGTGAAGGATGCCCTTGTGTTTTATCCGGAAGATGCACAGAAAGCAGATATTGTTATGGCAGACCTGCCATGCTCGGGGCTGGGTGTCATGGGAAGAAAAGCGGATATCAAGCGTTCGGTGACACCTGAGAAGATAACCGCTCTGGCAGCGCTTCAGAGGGAGATTCTGTCGGTTGTACAGCACTATGTCAAACCGGGCGGTGTACTGGTTTACAGTACATGCACAGTATCAAAAGCAGAGAATGAAGAGAATATGCAGTGGTTTGAGGAACATTTTCCGTTCGGTCTGGAGAGCCTGGATGCATATGTACCTGAAAAGGTCCGCAATGAACATACGAAAGCAGGTTGGATTCAGATTCTTCCGGGACAGTATCAGTCGGATGGCTTTTTTATTGCAAGATTCAGGCGCAGCCGGGATGAAGGAGCAGAGTGATGAGTGACAAAACAGATATCAAATCAATGACACTGCCGGAGCTGGAAGTTTTTACGACAGAAGTAATGGGTGAAAAGAAGTTCCGTGCCAAACAGATTTATGAATGGATGCATGTGCGTCTGGCAGATTCCTTCGATGAAATGACCAATTTGTCCAAGGATTTGCGTCAGAAGCTTTCAGAACAGTGTGTGTTGTCACATCTTGAAATGGTTGAAAAGTACGTTTCGGCCATAGATGGTACGGCGAAATACCTTTTTAAACTGTCTGATGACAGAATTATCGAGAGTGTTCTCATGCATTATAAACACGGCAATTCAGTATGTATTTCTTCACAGGTTGGATGTCGGATGGGGTGCCGTTTCTGCGCATCGACACTGGGCGGCCTTGAACGGCAGATGCTGGCATCGGAAATGCTGGATGAAATTTATCAGATACAGAAGGATTCCGGTGAACGTGTATCTAATGTGGTTGTTATGGGAACAGGGGAACCGCTGGACAATTTCGATGCCCTTGTGCGGATGATCGATATTCTGACCCATGCACCGGGACTGGATATCAGTCAGAGAAATGTCACTGTCTCTACATGCGGACTTGTGCCGAAGATTTATGAACTGGCGGATTTGAAACTGCAGATCACGCTGGCGATTTCACTGCATGCAGTGAATGATGAGAAACGTCGTGAACTGATGCCGATTGCCAATACATATAGTATAGAAGAAATTTTAAAAGCATGCCGTTATTATTACAGTCAGACCAACAGAAGGATTACGTTTGAGTACAGTCTTGTCAAAGGTGTGAATGACAGCAGGGAAGATGCTAAAGCGCTGGCTGCGCTGCTGGAAGGCATCAACTGCCATATTAATCTCATACCGGTGAATCCGATTGAAGAAAGAAGCTACAGACAGACAGAGGCAGATGCTGTCCTCAAATTTAAAAATATGCTTGAAAAATATGGAAGAAATGTTACTATAAGAAGGGAAATGGGCAGAGATATACAGGCTGCCTGTGGACAATTAAGAAAGAAATATATGGAACAGTCAGGAGAGAAGGAGGGATAATATGCAGGCATATGCCGGAACAGATATTGGCTGCGTGAGGACGATGAATCAGGATGGATATTTCTGTTCAACAACTCCTATAGGGCCATTTCCGAATTTGTTTATTGTTGCAGATGGAATGGGAGGGCATCAGGCCGGTGATTATGCCTCCAGATATGCCATTGAGACATTCCTTGATTATATCAGACACACGGAGAACCGCAATCTGATCCGTGTGATGGATGAGGGCATCGCTGAGGCAAACCGCAAGGTTCTGGAGAAGTCTTTTGAGAACGAAGAGCTTGCGGGAATGGGAACGACGATGGTTGTTGCCTTCGCAGAGGACGGACAGCTCTATGTGGCCAATGTAGGTGACAGCAGACTGTATTTGATCGGTCATGAGATTAATCAAGTGACAGAAGATCATTCCTATGTGGCAGCGATGATGCGAGCCGGTGAATTGACAGAAGAGCAGGCAAGGAATCATCCGGAGAAGAATGTGATTACCAGAGCCATCGGTGTGGCCTGGGAAGTAAAGGCAGATTTTTTTGAAGTGGATTTAAAGCCCGGGGACAAGGTGATGATGTGCTCGGACGGATTGTCCAATATGATTGAGGATCAGCGTTTATATGATGTTATTTCTTCGAATAGTGTAGAAGATTCAGTTAGGATACTTATAGATGAAGCAAAGGAAAATGGCGGCTATGACAATATTACTGTTATTGTTATTGAGCCCCGGATTGAGGAGGTGAACGAATGTTAATTCCAGGCAGTTATCTGATCAACAGATATGAGATTATTATGAAAATCGGCTCCGGCGGTATGGCTGATGTCTACAAGGCGAAGGACCATGTCCTGAACAGGCTGGTTGCGATTAAGGTTTTGAAACAGGAATACAGTACCGATGCAACATTCGTTAAGAAATTCAGGGTGGAAGCCCAGTCCGCAGCAGGTTTATCTCATCCGAACATTGTGAATGTATATGATGTTGGGGAAGATGACGGCGTTTATTTCATTGTTATGGAATTGGTTCAGGGAATTACACTGAAGAATTATATTGATATGAAGGGCAAGCTGGATATCAGAGAAGCATTGAATATTTCCGTTCAGATCGCTTCCGGCCTCAGTGCGGCCCATGAGAATAGAATTATTCACAGAGATATCAAGCCCCAGAATATTATTATGTCCCGTGACGGCAAGGTGAAAGTGACAGACTTCGGTATTGCGAAGGTGGCGGATTCGACAACTGTGACGACAACGGCAGCAGGTACCGTTCATTATATTTCACCGGAACAGGCCAGAGGCGGATACAGCGATGAACGAAGTGATATTTATTCTCTTGGTATTACCATGTATGAAATGGTGACAGGACGTGTGCCTTTTGAAGGGGAGACCAATGTAGCGGTGGCATTGATGCATATTCAGAGCGAAATTACACCACCGAGACAGTTGGAACCATCCATTCCGGTCAGCTTTGAGAAGATCATTCTGAAGTGTACCCAGAAGAAGCCGGAGAGAAGATATGCGTCAGCCAGAGAACTGATTGCCGATCTGAGAAAGGTACTGACTCATCCGGACGGTGAGTATGTTGTAATTCCGGGGGCTATTCCTCAGGGCAGAACCATTGTGATGAACGACGATGATATTGATTCTCTGAAAGCGGCTTCACTGCGTAAAAACTTCGGTACGAAACCGGAAGAGACCTATGTGGAGGAACCGGAAGAGGGGGAAGAAGAAAAGCCGGTGCAGAAGCCGGTACAGAAAAAACGCCCTGTGAAGAAGAAAGACATCGAAGAGGATAATGATGATTTTGATAAAGATGAAGAGGATGATGATGACGAAGAGGTGAATCCGGCACTCAGTAAAGTGATGATGGCCTTGGGTATCGGCGGTTTCATTATACTGGCTGTGATTATTTTCTTTATTATCGGTCATGCGGCAGGCTTCTTTGGCGGCAGCGGCAGTCTTTTTGGTCACAAGAACAAAGATACATCAACGGAATCTATCTCAACAGAATCGGTTTCTGATACATCTTCTGACACAAGCACAGCCGGTGAGCGTGTGACAGTTCCGGATTTGTCCAAGAAGACAGAGGATGAGGCAAAAGCCGCACTGAAAGAGCTGAGACTGGGCGTGAATGTTCAGACGGGTACTTCGGATGATGTTCCGGAGGGACAGGTCTATGATCAGTCTCCTGCAGCAGGTACAAAGGTAGATGTGCATACACAGGTGACGATTAATATCAGCAGCGGTAAGGAAAAATTCTCTCTGGATGATGTGACGGGCATGCAGTATCAGCAGGCACAGGCACAGCTTGAGAATGATGGTCTGGTTGTCAGCCTTGAATTTGATTACAGTGATTCTGTTGGTTCCGACAAGGTTATCAGTACATCGCCAAAGGCCGGCAGTCAGGTGGCCAAAGGTGATACGATTACCATCACTGCAAGCAAAGGCAAAGAAACGAAAACGACAACTGTGCCGAATCTGCTTGGTCAGGATATTGATGATGCTATTCAGATGATCAAGGATGCTGGATTGACTTACAACGGCAAGTCCAGTGATTACAGCGACAGCTATAGTGAGAACCAGGTTATGAATCAGAGCATCAGTGCAGGAAAAACAGTTGATGAAGGTACTACCATCAGTCTGACAGTCAGTCTCGGAAGTCGGGTGACTTCTTATTCTGCAAGTATTCCGATCGAGAGCCCGTTTGGACGTGATATTACAGACGGTGACGGCAATACGGATGTTTATGACAGCGGACAGGTGACAGTTGTTGTATACAAGCCGGATGGTTCAAGTGAAACCGTCTACGATCAGAATACATCAGAAGGCAGTCTGCCTGGCTCAGTGAGTACAACAAGTACAGCATCCGGCAGCGGTACAGTCTATGTTTATCTGAACGGTGTTCAGGTGAGCAGCTATAGTGTGGATTTTGAGTAATGACAAGTCTTTAATTTTAAGAGGATGATATGAAGGGCAAGATTATTAAGGGTATTGCCGGATTTTATTATGTTCATGTCAATGGAAAGGGCATCTATGAATGCAAGGCCAAGGGAATCTTTCGGAACAGGAAGATCAAACCTCTTGTAGGCGATGATGTTTTCCTTGACAGTCTGGACGAGAACGATATGAAAGGCAATATAACAGAGATTCTTCCCCGGAGAAATGCACTGATCCGACCGGCATCGGCGAATGTGGATCAGGCGATGATCATTTTTGCAGCGGCACAGCCGGCCCCGAATCTGGGGCTGCTGGACCGCTTTTTGCTCATGATGGAGAGGCAGGAGCTGCCGACCATTATTTGCTTTAATAAGCAGGAACTGATCAGCGGAGAAGAACTGGACAGGTTATGCAGCATTTATCGCGGCAGCGGATGCAAAGTGCTGACGGTCAGTGTGAAACAACAGGAAGGATTGGATCAGATCAGGGAGATACTGGATGGCAGAACAACGGTCATGGCAGGACCTTCCGGTGTTGGCAAGTCCTCTATGACTAATGCTATGTATCCGGATGCAGAGATGGCAACCGGGGCTGTCAGCGAGAAGATTAAGCGCGGACGGCATACGACAAGACATTCGGAATTATTTTCCATAGGGAACGATACGTATCTCATGGATACACCGGGCTTCAGTACGCTCTATCTGGAAGGATGGGAGAAGGAAGATCTGAAGTATTATTATCCGGAATTTGAAGCTTATTTTGAACATTGTCGTTTTAATGGATGCAATCATTTAAGTGAGCCGGATTGTGCGGTCAAAGAAGCGGTTGCAGCTGGTGAGATCAGCAGCGAACGCTATGAGAATTATAAGTTATTTTATGAAGAACTGGCGAGTCAGAGGAGGTACTGATTATGTACGAATTAAAGTTATCACCGTCGATTTTATCAGCGGATTTTGGCAGATTAGGAGAAGATATCAAAACAGCCGATCAGGCTGGCGCGGATTACATCCACATTGATGTCATGGATGGTGCCTTTGTACCGAATATTTCTTTTGGTATTCCTGTTATCAAGAGCATCCGTAAGTGCAGCGATAAGGTGTTTGATGTGCACCTGATGATCGAGCATCCGGACCAGCTGATCCCGGAATTTGCCAAGGCCGGTGCAGATATTATTGTTGTTCATGCGGAAGCCTGCAAGCATCTTCACAGAACCATTCAGTTGATCCACAGTCTTGGGGTAAAAGCCGGTGTCGCTTTGAATCCGGCAACACCTTTGTCGGTACTTGACTATGTACTTGAAGATCTGGACATGATTCTGCTGATGACAGTGAATCCGGGATTTGGCGGACAGAGCTATATTCCTGCGATGACAGAGAAGATCCGTACATTGCGTCATATTCTGGAGGAGAAAGGTCTTCAGACCGATATTGAAATTGATGGCGGTGTGGATACAAAGAATCTGCGTATGGTGATTGAGGCCGGTGCCAATGTGCTTGTATCTGGTTCGAAGATTTTTGGCGGAGATATTGCTGAAAATGTTCATCAGTTTAAAGCTATCATGGCAGAGTATACGAAATAGGCAGGATAGAGCATGCGAATCTTGATTATTACAGGGGGCAGAATTGATGAGGATTTTGCCCTCTCATTATTAAAAAAAGAAAAATTTGAGCATATGATCGTGGTGGATGGTGCCCTTGCTTTTTGGGACAAAGTGGAGAAGAATCCTGATATAACATGCCATTTTGATCATCTGGTGGGAGACTTCGATACGATATCACCGGAAATTCTCAAAAATTATCTGGACAGAGAGGATATTGAAGTCCATCGTTTTAATCCGGAAAAAGATTATACGGATACAGATATTGCATTAAAACTGGCAATCCATCTGATAAAAAGTGAAACCGGCAAAGCAGATGCAAAGTCCGAAATCTGGCTTCTGGGGGCTACCGGTACAAGGGCAGATCATATGCTGGCCAATATGCAGCTGCTGGCTCAGACAAGGGCAGCAGGTGTGGACGGGGTGATCGTGGATAAAAACAACAAAATCCGTCTGCTGGAAGGCAGTTATACACTGAAGAGGGAAGCGCAGTTCGGCGATTTTGTATCCCTTATTCCGGTCACACAGGCATTAAAGGGCGTTACGCTGCACGGTTTCAAATACCTCCTGGATGGGCATACCACGTATTGGGGAGAAAGCCTTTGCGTCAGCAATGAGCTGGAAGCAGAAGAGGGCTATATCAGCATTGAAGAAGGGCTGGCATTCCTTATAGAAAGCCGTGATTAAAAAATGTCGCACCCAGAATAAAATGGGTGCGGCATTTTTATTGCAAATGGTGTTCCATGAAGAAGTTGAAGATGGATCCGTTGTTCATCTTAAATGCTTCCAGGATAACGTCATCGACGATGTTTTCAGATGAGGCATCCCGCTCAGCCAACAGGTTCTTGATGACCGGGATGAAGGAGAACCAGAGTATCGGGCTGTAGTAGTTGATGGATGTGATATCATAGTTGATCTTCTGGGAAAGTTCTTCTCCGATGGCCAGAATGGATTTTTGATACTGGTGCATATCATCGTTCAATTCATGGATATACTGGTAGCCGTAAAAGTTCAGTTTGGCAACAAGACGCTGTTGGCTGAAGATGGCAGGATCCTGAATGACGGTAAAGTGGTATTTGTCAGCGACCTGTGCAACCATTTCCTGAATGAGTTCGCTTTTGTTGGCGAAAGCAGTGAGAGATTCTTTGTTGATATCTGTCTTGAGAATCTTCTCGACTTTGTTCATGCTCTGGTTGTAGAGGGTAATCTCATAGCGGATGGCCTCAAATTCTTCATCCAGAATTTCAAGTGTACCGGCCAGACGGTTCAGTTTGCGCTTGATATCCATCGGCGGTTCGTAGTAGGACTTGTAACCGAGACCATGTTCAACCTCAGCCCATGCATGCTGCAGGACGGTTCTCAGCTGAATCTCAAATCGGATATCCTGGTACTTCTGGTATTCTACAAGCTTGCAGCGTTCGTCTGTGAATTTCACAACCATATGGACAGAGTTATAACCGAATTCTATGCGGTTATGCTTGCTTTTCTTACGTTTATCGACAATCTCACAGACTTCAAAAGTGTCTTCCAGCAGCTCAAGAATGCGTTCTACATCCGATTCAAAAAGAGTCAGAATACGGCATCCGAGAATATCCGTGATATCTTCAAGATGCTGATATTTGTCCTTGGAGATAACTTTGTTGCGAAGGGCTTGCTCAGACTTGATTCTGAGGGACATAGTAGAAATCTTGATGTGGTTGGCTTCGATCAATGTATTGATAATATCTTCCACATCATGCTGCATTTTTTTATAGACATCAACGTGTTGATAATATTCACTCATAATGGTATCTAAAGTATGAATCATCGTTTATTTCTCCATATATTTAAATATAATTTGGTATAGATTAAATAATCGTAACTGTTCAGAGCTAACCTCCAAAATGCTACGCATTTCGTCGGTGTGGTGTATCCGCCAAATAAAATTTCAAAAACAGTCTTAAAAATGCAAGCATTTTATACCTGTTTTTTGAAATTTTGCTTAGCTCTGAACAGTTACAAAATAAAAAAGAACCGAAACACTTCTGTCCTTAACGCAGAATTCTGTTTCAGTTCTTTTTTTGAAGACTCCCCTGAGCGTCCTTTATACACCTTCATCAGATATGATGTTCTTTAAAATAGGCCATGGCCTTTTCCTGATCCTTCATGACCTGTGCCTTCACTTCTTCCAGACTGGCAAATTTGTGTTCATCCCGCAGTCTCTGATAAATGCGCACAGTGATCATCCGATCATATAAATCGCCTGAAAACTCAACAACATGGGTTTCTATGCGAAGTTCATTATGATCTCCAACTGTCGGATTGCGACCGATATTCGTCAGCGCATAGTACTTTCCTTCCATACCTTCAATCTGAACAACCGATGCATATACACCTTCCGGCGGCAGCAGTTTAATGTCATCTGGCGCCAGATTGGCTGTCCGCATATCAACTTTTCTTCCATTGGCTTTTCCCGGAATAACTTTTCCATTAATCTCATACGGACGTCCGAGAAGTTCTGTGACCGTCTCCATTCTGCCCTCTGCAATATAGCCTCTAATCATTGTTGAGCTGATCTCTTCGCCGTGTACACACAGTTTTTCACAGTTATCAACAACATAACCATACGCTGCCGCATGCTTTTTCAAAAACGAGACATCACCACTTCTCTGGTATCCAAAATGGAAATCATCTCCAACAACAATCACCTTTGCACCGATATCTCTCACAAGTACATCCCGCACAAAATCTTCAGGCATCATATGCGCTGTCTCCTGGGTAAAAGGATACTCGATCAATACATCGATCCCCATTTCTTCCACAATGCGAAGCCGCTCTTCTTTTGTATAAATCAGCGACTGTTTCTTTCCGGTCAGCAGACTCATCGGATGAAAATCAAAAGTAAAGACAACGGTCTGAAAACCCTTTTTGCCATATTCTTTTAATTTATTGATCAAAAGTTGATGTCCCCGATGCAATCCGTCGAATTTTCCAAGGGCAACCACGGTGTGATCAAGATGGATATCCTTTGTTCCTCTAAAATAAATCATGACCAATGCTACCTCTATACAAACATTTTTATATTTTTTAAGCTGTTTTTGACGGCCACATACTGATAAATCGCCGTAAAATTACCTGTGCTGCTGTACATGCGCACCTGCATTCCGTCTTTGAGTACAGCGGACGCATCACCGCCGGAGGTTGCAACCTGTTCCCTTGGCAGCCAGTTGCCGTTGGCAAGCATTTTATCCGAAAATGCATCTGTCGTTTTGAATTCCGGATAATCCGAAAGCATTTCTTCGACAGGCACAATATGTCTGCGCACTTCTTCTTCACCGCAGGCAGCCATTTCCTGAATCTGAGCAAGTGTCCATGCATGTGCAATATCAAATGCCCCCACTTTTAAACGGACAAGTTCCGTCATGCAGGCACCACAGCCCAGTTTCTCGCCAATATCCTGACACAGTGTACGAATATACGTGCCTTTGGAACATGAGACCTCCATTGTGACATAAGGCAGCTGTATTTCTGTGATATTCAGGGCATTAATCACCACATGTCTGGCCTTTCGTTCAACTTCCTGACCGGCCCTGGCCAGCTCATATAACTTTTTGCCATCTACCTTAATAGCAGAATACATCGGCGGTATCTGCATATAATCACCAACAAAAGAAACCGCTGCATCTCTGACCTCACGCTCATCGACATTCACAGCCTTTTCAGTAAGAATCTGTCCGGAAATATCTTGTGTATCGGTAGTTCTACCAAGCATCATCACCGCGCGATAAGTCTTGTCCCGGTCTGTGATCATATCACAGAGCTTTGTTCCTTTGCCGAGACAGACCGGCAGAACCCCTGTTGCATCCGGATCCAGCGTACCCGTATGGCCGATTTTCTTCTGATGAAGGATTCCCCTGAGTTTTGCTACAACATCATGGGATGTAAAACCTTTATCCTTGCAGACATTAATCATTCCATCGTACATGTATCCAGCTGCTCCTTTATTAATGCTTCTGCTGTATGATAAATTTCATTGATATTGCCCACTGCTGAAAATCCCGCTGCGCGCACATGGCCGCCGCCGCCAAATTTGCCTGCAACCGCTGCAACATCCACGAAATGATTGGATCTCATACTGAATTTATAAGTGTTTGCCTCTGTGTCGGAGGCTGATGCAAGCAGTGCCACCTCAATGTCCCTTGTCAGACGCAGCTGATCGATAATACCTTCCAGATCACCATGTCCTGCACCCAAACGGTCCAGCTCCGATTTTTCAAGCACACACACGATCATTCGATTGTCAAGAACAAGTCGGCATTTCTGCAGGGCATAGCCCAGAATCTTATTCTGCTTATAACTTTTGCGGTAAAAAACATCATCAATGAGATCTGAATACGGAATGCCTTTTTCCATCAGGCAGCCGGCCATATCCATTGTATGATGACTTGTATTGCTGTATTTGAACACACCGGTGTCACAAATAATACCAATATACAATGCCACTGCTGCATCATAAGAAATAGCCTCCATTGCCATCAGCCCTGTCAGTACTTCGCAGGTTGAACTGGCATCCGACACGATCATATTCTCATCGGCATAGCCCGGATTGCTGATATGATGGTCAATACAGATCCTGTGTTTTGCCGTATCAAAATATTTCTGCGCTCCGGCAAGACGCCCTTTGTCACTGGCATCCAGTGCAATAAATAAATCATAGACCTTATCATCTTCATAGCTGCCAATAATCTGCTCAACACCGGCAATCACTTTATAGCTTTCCGGAACCGGTTCCAGTCTGACATCTGCCTCAATCTCAGGATAATTATCCCTGAGATAATGCCAGAGGCCCATACAGGCGCCGACGCAGTCACCATCCGGTCTTGTATGACCGGCAATAATGACTGTTCGGACCCCTTCCAGGCAGGACAGAATATTATTCATTGTCCTCTTCTCCTTCATGTTCTTTTTCTTCATCTGAACGAACAACATCGTCAATCAGTTTTGACATATTGACGCCGTATTCGATCGACTGATCCAAAACAAAATGAATTTCAGGTGTATTTCTTAAGTTCACAGTCCGTGCAAGCTCACGGCGGATAAAACCAATGGCACTTTTAAGTCCTGCCAGTGTTGCATCCTGTGCATCTTTATCGCCCAGCACGCTGATATAAGCTTTGCACTGTTTCAGATCCGGTGCTACTTCCACAGCAACAACGCTGGTCATCGGACTGATGCGCGGATCTTTAATCTCACGGGAGATAATACGGCTCAGTTCCTTCTGAACCTCACCATTGATACGCGTATTCTTTATACTGTTCTTTCTCATCTATATACTCCTATCTCGGCACTTCTTCCATAACAAAAGCTTCAATCTGGTCGCCTTCCTTAATATCGTTATATTTCTCAAAGGACATACCGCATTCATAGCCGGAATTAACTTCTTTCACATCATCTTTGAAACGCTTCAGAGATGCAAGCTCACCTTCATGAATAACAACATTATCTCTTAAGAGACGTACCTTGCAGTTACGAACGATCTTACCATCCTGAACATAACCGCCGATGATGGTGCCGACACCGGATACCTTATATGTCTGACGCACTTCTGCATGGCCGATGATCTTCTCTTCGAATGTCGGTTCAAGCATACCCTTCATAGCAGCTTCGATATCTTCAATGGCATTGTAGATGACTCTGTACAGACGCAGATCGACTTTTTCCTGTTCTGCAATAATCTTCGCCTGATTGTCCGGACGAACATTGAAACCAATAATAATCGCATTGGATGCAGAAGCCAATGTAACATCAGATTCATTGATGGCACCAACACCGCCGTGAATAACCTTGACAGCCACTTCATCATTGGAAAGTTTTGCAAGACTCTGTTTCACAGCTTCTACAGAACCCTGAACATCGGCTTTGACAATGATATTCAGATCTTTGATCTGACCTGCCTGGATCTGATCAAACAGACCATCCAGAGATAATTTGGATTTTGTATCAGCCAGCATCTTCTCACGTTTTGTGGCGATAAATGTCTCAGCCATTGCACGGGCTTCTTTTTCAGTATCTGTTGCAATGAAGACTTCACCAGCCTGAGGCACTTCATTCAAACCAAGAATCTCTACAGGTGTAGACGGACCGGCTTTCTTTACACGGCGCCCCTTATCATCAATCATTGCTCTTATCTTACCAAATGCAGTACCAACAGTTACATTATCACCAACATTCAGTGTACCTTTCTGAACCAGCACGGTTGCCACAGGACCACGGCCCTTATCCAGCTGTGCTTCAAGAATCAGGCCACGACCCTTTCTATTAGGGTTCGCCTTTAATTCTTTCACTTCAGCATCCAGAAGGATCATATCCAGCAGATCCTGAAGGCCTTCACCTGTATGTGCGGAAACAGGTACCATAATGGTTGTACCGCCCCAGTCCTCTGCGATCAGACCATATTCTGTCAGTTCCTGTTTAACACGGTCAATATTGGCACTCGGCTTATCAATCTTGTTGATTGCAACAATAATATCGATTTCTGCTGCTTTGGCATGGTTAATGGCTTCAATTGTCTGAGGCATAACACCATCATCAGCTGCAACAACAAGGATTGCGATATCTGTAGACTGTGCACCTCTTAAACGCATGGCTGTGAAAGCTTCATGTCCAGGTGTATCCAGGAATGTGATCTTCTGACCACTGACTTCAACAACATAGGCACCAATGTGCTGTGTAATACCGCCGGCTTCTCCGGATGTAACACTTGTCTTACGGATAGCATCAAGGATAGATGTCTTACCATGGTCAACGTGACCCATAACGCAGACAACCGGTGGTCTTGGCTGAAGATCTTCTTCATTTTCTTCCTCTTCCTTCAGCATCTCTTCGATAACATCCACAACAACTTCATGTTCACAGAGAATATCATATTCAAGTGCGATTTCTTCTGCCTCATCATATGTGATGTCTGAGTTCACATTAAGCATCTTACCTTCAAGGAAAAGCTTCTTGATGATCTGAGCTGCCGGAATCTTCATCTTATCTGCCAGTTCTTTGATTGTTACTGTCTCAGGCAGTTCAATGCTAGTTACCTTCTCTACAACCGGTTCCGGCTTTGGCTGTGCATTGACAGGTTTCTTACGCATTGTGTTTCTATTGCTATTGTTATTGTTGTTCTTATTATTGTTCTTGCCGTTTCTGGATGCATTTCTTCCTTCAAAATCTCTATCATCACGGCGGTTGTCACGATCTTTGTTATCCTTGTAGTTTCTGCGGTTTTCTCTTGTTGTATCCTTTGTCATAACAACTTCTTTGTTGATGGCACTGTCAAGATTGAACTTGCCGTCACGGCCACCGTTTCTGCCACCCTGACCTCTGTTGTCACGGCTGCCGTTTCTGTTCTGGCCATTGCCGTCGCGATTGAAGCTTCTGTTCTGGCCGTTGCCGTCGCGGTTAAAGCTTCTGTTCTGACCGTTGCCGTCGCGGTTAAAGCTTCTGTTCTGGCCGTTGCCGTCGCGGTTAAAGC
>ERZ857750.411-NODE-411-length-59398-cov-14.311309_pt1 | contig 59398 bp, 79 predicted proteins | sample MGYA00519915_ERZ857750 | MGnify/ENA primary metagenome ERZ857750 (study PRJEB31778, sample SAMEA3449358) | human gut metagenome | biome: human gut; feature: human-associated habitat; material: faeces | place: United Kingdom | collected 2010/2012 ...
CTCCGACAGAAATCTGTCCGGATTCGATCTGTCCCTGGAATCCACGGAATGTGTGATTTGGACGGCATACTCTCTGTACCGGCATATAGAATCCTTCTTCTTCGGATTTCTCGCGAACATCGACTGTCTCTAAATATTCCAGTAAGGGTTCTCCTGTATACCATGGGATGTTGTCTGATTTTGTTGTAACGTTATCTCCTTCTGTTGCTGATACTGGAATAATCTTTACATTTGCAAGGGATAATTCTTCCTGTAATTCTTTGATCTGTTCTTCAATCTTTCGAAATGTTTCCTGATCGTATTTTACAAGGTCCATCTTATTGACTGCAAATACGAAATGTCTGATTCCCATTAAGGCACAGATTCTTGCGTGACGTCTTGTCTGTACTAACACTCCCTGAGATGCATCAATTAAGATGACTGCTAAGTCTGCAAAAGATGCTCCTACGGCCATGTTTCTTGTATATTCTTCATGTCCCGGTGTATCTGCTACGATAAAACTTCTTTTTTCTGTTGTAAAGTAACGGTATGCAACGTCAATTGTGATTCCCTGTTCTCTCTCTGCCATCAATCCATCAAGTAATAGGGAATAGTCAATCTTACCGCCACGGCTTCCGACTTTACTGTCTAACTCTAATGCTTCTTCTTGGTCTGTATATAATAACTTGGAATCATATAAAATATGTCCGATCAGTGTGGATTTTCCATCATCTACACTACCGCAAGTAATAAATTTTAATAATCCGATCATCTTAGAAATACCCCTCTCTCTTTCTTCTTTCCATGCTTCCTGCTGCTTCATTGTCAATAACTCTGGTTGTTCTTTCTGAAGAAACCGCACTTAATGTCTCATCAATGATCTCATCAAGTGTTGAGGCTTTTGACTCCACTCCTCCAGTTAATGGGTAACATCCAAGGGTTCTAAATCTTACACTCTTATGTTCAATCTTCTCACCTGGTCTTAATTTTAATCTGTCATCATCGACCATGATGATATTTCCGTCTCTCTCGATGACTGGACGTTCTTTTGCAAAATATAATGGAACAATATCAATTTTTTCGCGTTTGATATATTTCCAGATATCTGTCTCTGTCCAGTTAGAAATAGGGAATACTCGAATGCTTTCTCCTTTTTTGATCTTAGAATTATACAATTTCCACATTTCCGGTCTCTGATTCTTAGGATCCCATGCCTGATTTTCATTTCTGAAAGAGAAGATTCTTTCTTTTGCACGAGATTTTTCTTCATCACGGCGACCACCACCGAAGGCCGCGGTAAATCCATATTTTGTTAACGCCTGTTTTAAGGCCTGAGTTTTCATGATATCTGTGTATGCAGCTCCACTATCAAATGGATTGACTCCCTGTTTCACTCCGTCTTCATTAATGTATTCTATCATGTCTAATCCGTATTTCTTTGCTGTATCATCACGGAATTTGATCATTTCTTTAAATTTCCATGTTGTGTTTACATGTAAAAATGGAAATGGTGGTTTCTCCGGATAGAATGCTTTTAATGCTAAATGTAACATAACAGAGCTGTCTTTTCCGATAGAATATAACATTACCGGTTTTTCACAAGAAGCAGCTACTTCTCGGATAATGTAGATTGCCTCTGCCTCCAGCTGGTCAAGATGTGATAATTCGCTCATTTTGATGTCCTCCAATCTAATACTTATTTGAATCTTTCTTGTTGATCTCTATGGTTTGTTCTTCTCCAGTATATTTTTTAATCTTCCAGAGAATGGTATCTTTACTTTCATTGACTGTCATTTCACTTCCCATGCCTCCGATATCGGCTCCAAGGAAAAATGCGATGGCTCCTGTTTTACATTCTTTTAAGCAGGATGTGCATCCCCAGCAGTCTTTTGGATATTTGATATATGCCTTTCCAGTTTCATCGGTTTTTATAAGACTTCCAGGACAGACATCTAAGCATCGCTTGCATCCAACGCATTTATTTTTATTAATTCTGATGCTCATATTGTTCATCCTCCTTTACAAGTTCACGTAAAATTACTTGAATCTTACCATCCACTTTCTTTGTATTGACATATTTTTTCCAGTCATCACTCTTTTGTGGATAGTCAAGATTCTCTGCAAAAGAATGCCATCTTGTCTCTTTTCTTGCCTTTAGATGTTCGATCAGAGTCAGGCAGATTGTTAATCGTTCTTTTAGCTCGTAGTAGAACATCAGCTCATGGTAATCTTTGGCACTTAACTGTCCGGATAATGTGATCAAGTTATTGATCTTTTCTTTTGCAAGGTTTAAGCAGTTTTCATTAAACTGATAATGGCTTGAAATTCCACCTGCATAGGCATCCATGACTTTCTGCATGGCTTCTTCCATCTGCTCGATCGTAAAAATGCTGTCTTTGTCTGATAAAATGTGATTATATTCTTTTACTTTATCATCTAATAACTGTTCTTCTTTGGCATCTGTTGTATCAAATGTCTGGGTTTTTAATTTCTCTACGATATCCAGTGCCGCTATCTCACCTTCTACCAAAGCTCCTGTCACATATTTCTGTGGACATCCTCCAGCAACATCTCCTGCTGCATACAGCCCATAGATCGTTGTTTCTCTCTTTGTATTGACCCAATAGCCGCTGGCAGTGTGTCCACCGACGATATATGGTTCAGTTCCTTCAATTTCCACATTTTGTTCGCTTGGATCTTTGCCTTGCTCAATCCATTTGAGAGTCTGGCTTGGTGCCATATTTAAATATGCTTTTTTAAGATCGGTATCTTTTTCTTTATCAATTCCTTCTGTTCTTAGATAACAAGGACCTCTTCCTTCTAAATTTTCTTGTGTTGTTCCATAAACACGCTGGGATGTCGTGATTCCGTATTTATCTTCGTAAATCTCACCTTTGGAATTGACCTGTTTTGCCCCGACTCCCTGAGCGATCGTTCCGGTTGGTGCGATCGTGTCTTTACATCTTAATGCAATAAAACGCATCTCAAAAGTTGTCATCTCTGCTCCAGCATCAATTCCCATCGCATATCCGGCTCCTGTATTAAATGGTGGATACCACATCTTATGTCTTGAGAATCCTGGATTGTTTGGCTTATAAAGTCCTGCTGCCCCGCCAGTTGCACAAAGGACTTTCTTCGCACGGATCTCGTAAGCTGCTCCATTTTCCATATGGAAACCGAAGGCTCCTCTGATCGTATTATCTTCCACGATATAATCGGTGATATTTAAATGATTGATCACTTCGACATCATTTAACTGATTTACTGCATCTTCTAAAATCGGTTTGATATTTTCTCCATTGATCTTAATGTTTCGGTTACCTCTGGCGACATATTCTCCATTTTCGTCTTTTAAGATGACCAGTCCTAGCTGTTCCATCTTTTTTGTCACTTCATTTAAGCGCTCTGACATCGTAAGAAGCAAGTCACCTCGCACGATCTCATCGGCATCTTTTCTTGCATAATCAACGTAATCCTGAGGTTTTCTTCCTTTTACGATATAAGCATTGATTGCGTTAACTCCGGCTGCTAAGCATCCGCTTCGTTTAATATTGGCTTTCTCGGCGATGACGATCTTTGCATCACTTTTTTCTCTGATGGTAAGTGCCGCATAACATCCAGCCGTTCCGCCGCCGATGATCAACACATCGGTATGTATGATCTGTTGTTTTGTAATTTCCATGATCGTTCCTTTCTCAAATATTGATTAAATATAGAAGACATCGCCTTCCTGCATTTCTTTGTTCTCTAATAAATAAGTTTCTTTATCGTCAAATACATATAATCGATAGATCAAAACATCAACTTCTTCTCCAACTTCTACTCTGTCTTTTTCCAGAGAGCGTTCTGCTGTGACTTTGATTCCGTTGATATTAACGATCACATCCAATCGGCTTCCACTAAAGATTACATCTTCGACGATTCCTTTTTCTGCCGCACTCATGTATCGTTTTAGCTCACCTTTTTTCGCTAATTCAAGGAATTCCGGTCTGACGATCGCTTTTTGAGCATTTTCTATTTTTTCAAATCCTTTTAGGGATTCATAATTTTCTACAATGGATGATCTTCCAACAAACTGGGCTACAAATGGTGTTTTTGGTGATTTATAAATCTCTAACGGACTTCCCATCTGTTCGATCTTTCCATGATTTGTAATTAAGATCTCATCGGCTACTTCTACCGCTTCATCCTGATCATGAGTCACGAAAATGCTTGTAATCCCAAGTTTTGATACCATTTCTTTTAACCAGAGGCGAAGCTCTGACCTTACTTTCGCATCGATCGCTGCAAATGGTTCATCAAGCAATAATACCTGGGGATTTGGAGCCAAGGCTCTTGCAAATGCGACTCTTTGTCGCTGTCCACCAGATAACTGGTTTGGATAACGATTTTCAAGTCCGGATAATCCCGTAAGTTCTAATAGTTCAAACACTCTCTCTTTGATCTGTTTCTTTGGCATTTTTGCAATTTCTAATCCAAAAGCGATGTTATCAAAGACTGTCATATAACGGAATAATGCATAACTTTGGAAGACAAATCCAATGCCTCGTTTGGCTGCCGGAATATCGTTCACACGCTTTCCATCAATAAAGATATCTCCTGCATTTGGATTTTCAAGTCCTGCGATCATTCGAAGCAATGTTGTCTTTCCACTTCCACTTGGTCCAAGCAATGCTGCAAGTTTTCCTTTTTCAATCCCAAAACTTACATTGTCTGACGCCCGGAAGTTTCCGTATTGTTTATAGATATTTCTCATTTCTACATACATTTTATCTTCCGTCCTTTCCCTGTTGTTTATCCTGTGAGCGGTACCATGCGATATTTCTTAAGATCAGTACAATGACTGCGATTAATACTAAGACAGATGATACTGCAAATGCTGCTGTGATCGATGACGATGTTCCTGACATGTATAAAGCATCGATTTCCAATGGTAAGGTAAATGTCTCACCTCGTGTTTTGGAAAGTGCATTGACTGCACCAAATTCTCCTAATGCTCTGGCACTACATAAGATGATTCCATAGATCAGTCCCCATTTCATCTGAGGAAGTGTAATTTTTCGAAAGATTGTAAATCCACTGGCTCCCATTAGTGCTGCTGCCTCTTCTTCATCTTTTCCCTGTGAATTTAAGATCGGTATGATCTCTCTTGACACAAATGGAAAAGTAACAAAGATCGTTGCTAAGATAACTCCTGGAATCGCAAATGCAATTCGGATGTTTGTTCCAAAGAAAGAATTGATCGCACGGATCGCTGGATATGTCCATCCGAGTCTTCCAAATGTCATTAAGAATGCAAGTCCTACGATGACTGGTGAAATGGAAAACGGAATATCGATCAACGTTGCTAACACCTGTTTTCCTTTGAAACTGAATTTTGTTAATAAAAATGCTGCCATGATTCCAAAAAATGTATTGACTATAACTGCAATTAATGTTGCTAAAATCGTTACAAATAGAGCACTTTTTACATAATCTGTTGAAATCGCATCGACATAAAATTTAAATCCTTCATTTAGCGAATTTGTAATAACAGAAAATAATGGTAAAACTAACATAACGATCATAAATAAAACACTGACCGTAATCAGGATGATCTTTGTTCGTTGTTTTCTTTTTTCAAACTTCTGCTGTTCATTCATGATCTTCCTCCTTACTGTGCGTTCACTCTTCTTGCCTGTCTTACCTGTATGATATTGATCACAAATAACATCACAAAGGAAATGATCAACATGATAAGAGCAATTGCAGTTGCACTTTTATAATCGATATAGTTTAATTTCTGCATGATCACATAAGAGATCATCTGTGTATGTTCTTTGGCACTGTTTCCTGAGATATAGATCACACTTCCGTATTCTCCAATTCCTCTTGCAAATGCCAGTCCAAATCCTGTCAATAATGCAGGCCTTAATTCTGGTAAAATAACCTTGAAAAAGGTTCTTGTCGGTGTTGCACCTAACATATAAGCTGCTTCTTCGTACTGGTCATCCATTTTCTCAAGTACTGGCTGAACTGCTCTTACGATAAATGGAATCCCGATAAATACAAGTGCGATCAAAAGTCCGATCCTTGTATAGGAAATCTTAATCCCAAAGTGTGCAAAGTATCGTCCGATCATTCCATCTTCGGCATACATTTTGGATAATGTGATGCCTGCAACTGCGGTTGGTAATGCAAACGGAAGTTCAATCATTCCATCCATTAACCGCTTCCCTGGAAACTCGTATTTTACAAGCACCCATGCGATGATCAGTCCAAATACCACATTGATCAATGCTGCAATAAAAGAGCTTCCGATACTTGTGATAAATGCATTTCTTACGGTTTCTTTTGATATGAGTGTAAAGAATTCATTCGGTGATAATTTTAATGCATAAGCAAATACCGATGCTAATGGGATCAGAACGATCAGTGATAACATCGTTACGGTAACTCCCATCGTTAATCCAAATCCCGGAATGACTCTTGCTTTTTTCGCTTTTTTTAATATATTGTTCTCGTTATTTGTATTGCTCATCTTCATTCCTGCCTTCTTAATTGTTCGTGTAAATCTTGTCAAACAACGCTCCATCTTCAAAATATTTCTTATAAGCCTGATCCCATCCTCCAAAATCACTGATCTTATATAATTTCATATTCAGATTAAATTTATCTTTATATTGTTTTAAGATTGTCTGATTGGATGGACGGTATCCTTCTTCGGCTGCAAGTTTCTGTGCCTTATCACTGTAGAGATATTTTAAATACTCTGTGGCGATCTTCTTTGTGCCGTTGACGTTCACATTGTCATCGACAAGACTGACACTTGGCTGTGCTAAGATACTGATACTTGGTGTAATGATCTCATACTTGCCTGAATAGTTTTTCACTGTTTGTAAGGCTTCATTTTCCCATGCGATCAGAACATCTCCTTTTTTATTCTCCACAAATGTTGTTGTAGAACCTCTGGCTCCCGAATCCATGACCGATACATTCTGATATAATTTTGTCAGAAATTGTTCTTCTTTTTTCTGGTCGCGATAGGTATCAAGTGCGTATCCATAAGCTGCTAAGAAATTCCAGCAGGCTCCTCCACTGCTCTTTGGATCTGGTGTGATAACTTCAACTCCTTTTTTGACTAGGTCATTCCAGTCTTTAATATTTTTCTTATTTCCTTTTCTTACTAAAAAGACAATTGTTGATGTATATGGTGCAGAATCATTTGAAAATCTCTTCTGCCATCCTTTGTTGATCAATCCTGTCTGCTCGATCAGTGAAATGTCATGTTCTAGGGCCAGTGTCACAACATCACCATTGCTTCCTTCTACGACTGATCTTGCCTGACTTCCAGAACCACCATGGGACTGGATCACTTCTACTTTCTTACCATATTTGTTTTTATAATATTTAATAAAATCTTTATTATATTTTTCATAAAACTCTCTTGTTGGATCATAGGATACATTTGTGATCGTAAGATTTTCTTTTTTCTTACCTCCGCATCCTACTATGGAAACCATGAGAATCATACAGAGACAGATCAGCATCATTTTCTTACTAATATTTATTTGTCTGGTTCTTTGTTGTCGTATTCTCATCGTTTTTTTCTCCTTTGTTTTGATTCCATACTATTTCTGTATGTTTTATATGAATTGGATTATAGAGGATTTTTGTATACATGTCAATAAATATTGTTATAAAAAAATATAATACCTAATTCAAAGATTTTTTTATTACATGAATTTTTACGAAAAAGAGCACGAAAAAAAGACGTTTCAACATATATCTTCTATATGCCAAAACGTCTCCTATTGCTTATTATTTCATGTATTTTTGCAGATTTTTCTTTTGTTTGTCACTGATCTGATAGAAAGTCTGCTTTCCATCTTTATCTTCAATGCCAATCACTGCTTTATCTCCAAGAAGTACTTTTGTTAACGTACCACTTGTATAAAAACGATACTCATCCCATGAAGTTGTATCCTGCGCGGAATCTTTTCCAGATAACTTTTTTGCTTTCCTAACAATCTTAGAAACTTTGATCGCTGTATCATTAAATTTCATTTTTTTATCTGTTACAATGATCTGTGCATCAGCAATTCTTGCTGCGACATTGCTGTAATTCTTCTGCTCTGCGGCATCGATCAGCGCATCTCCAACGGTTGAAGCACCATTATATGCATAAACATTCTCTGGAATCTCATCAAACACAATATAGCTGTCGCCATATACTTTGAACTCGAATGTTGTGTTATCTTCATCGATCAATGCATAAGAATAACTTTGTTTATACTGCTTCTCTACATCGGTTGGTGTAATTCCGATCATTCGATTGCATCCTGTCACAATCTTCTTTACATATTTGCAGACAGGAATATTCGTTACCGCAAAGCTCTGATTCTTGATCGTATTCGTTGCAAAATCAACTTTAATGATCCTGCTGTCTTTCACTTTGCTTTTGTACTCCGCAATCTTTTGATCTCCGGAAGTTGCATGAATGGCTTTAATCTTCTTATTCAGTGAACTTGTTTTTTTCTTTTCTTCTTTTAGCTGAACAGACAGTTTATCTCTTTCATCCTTAAGGCTCTGATAATATTTGGATTCCACAACCGAATCTTTTGACGGCTTAAAACATCCTGTCATCATCACACTGCTCATTACGATAACTGCTGCTGTCAGTATATATTTAGCACCTTTCATATGGTTTCCTCCATTACAGGCCTTATCGTTTTTCGGCAATTTCTCCTGCTTTTTTATAGATGCTGTTTGGTGCGATACATCCACGTACCATAGACAATGGATAAATATTTGTATCATGCCCAACAATAGACCCAGGATTCAGGATTGTTCCACATCCCACTTCAACGCGGGAACTTAAGATTGCTCCAATCTTTTTTCTTCCTGTTTCAATCTTTTCCTCTCCATTTTTGATCACAACATTTGTCTTGTCGGATTTTACATTCGATGTGATAGATCCTGCTCCCATATGAGATTTATATCCTAAAATAGAATCCCCAACATAATTATAATGAGGTACCTGAACATTATTAAACAAAATATCATTCTTAATCTCTGTAGAATTTCCTACCACACAGCCTGCACCGATCAATGCATTTCCTCTGATAAATGCTCCTGGGCGCACTTCTGTATCTGGTCCGATGATCGCTGGCCCATTGATCGTTGCTGTCTTAGCAATTGTTGCACTTTTGGCGATCCATACGTCTTCTTCCACCTGATCATATTCATCTGCCGATAATGTTGGTCCAACTTTCAGCACAAAATCTTTGATCAAGGGAAGAATCTCCCATGGATAAGTTGTCTGTTCAAATAATTCTGTTGCAATTGTCTGATCTAAATCCTGAAAGAATTCTTTGTTTGTTAATTCTACCATCTGACTTACCTCTTTCTGTTCTTATTATTTGTTTCAATCCACGGTCGGTAATTTTATCGAGTCCGACACAACATATAGATTCCTTACTTAATCATTTGAAATCCAATTCAATCGGACAGTGATCTGATCCCATCACATCTGTTAAGATCTTTGCATCACTGATTCGCTCTTTTAAGCACTCTGATACAATGAAATAGTCGATACGCCACCCTGCGTTATTCTTTCTCGCATTGAAGCGATAAGACCACCAGGAATAGATTCCTGTCTGGTCTGGATATAAATAACGAAAGGTATCGATAAATCCATTGTCAAGCAGTGAACTCATCTTCTCTCGTTCTTCATCTGTGAAACCAGCATTTTTGCGGTTTGTTTTTGGATTCTTAAGATCGATCTCTGTATGGGCAACATTTACATCGCCACCATGATAGACACAGACTTCTTACTTTGCATCAAACTGCTTACTTTATGAACTAGATTTATTACACTGTCATCGTAAATTGGTATCTTTTGAAATTTTAATTCAAAAAAACTTTTTTGTCAACAAAACTCAGGAGGAATACATTATGCGTGTAAGATGGAAAGATAGTGCCTGTGTCACACCTAAAAAAACTATAAAATACAGAAAGCATTATATAACTGCTTATAATAAGGATGGAATTGCTGGATGGATCATTGATCTTCCGGATGATCATAACATTTATAAGTCCCATTATTGTGCTGAAAATGCTATCGATCTCGCTCTTGGTAGGTATGGAGTAAAGGGAAAACCTACAAAGAAAAGATTGAAATTTGGAATTGAGATTGTTGGAACATATTAAAATTTCTAAATTTAAACCTAAATAGGGATAACATGGGTTGCGTTCTTCACAATGTAAATTGAATTACCCTACATTTTTACTTGATTTTTGCAATATGTAACAGCAATAAAACAGGGTACTTTTTGTAATTATTCCGAAAAACAAAAAGTACCCCCTTATTTGCAAAAAGTACCCTGTTTTATTACAGAATAGTACCCCCTTTTATAGCAAGAAAGTACCCTGTTTATTTTCAAATTTTGAATCTAAATATAGAAATACAAAGAATCAATCATCATAAAATAAATCTATCTTGAATTAATTTAAGCATATTTTAACGATATCAAATTGTTCACTTATAGTATCATCAATTTTTGCCATAGTCTTCAATGTACTTTCCACTGCATCAACAACGTTATTACCATTTTCTTTATAAAAATTTATGAAATTATTTTTGTATAAATTATCATATTTCTTTGTTGATAATACCGTCATTATACCATCACCAATTTCTTGTTCTTTTCCATCAGCACTTTCATCTGCTGGATACCCATAAATAGTTCCATAAAATTTTCCATCTTTAATTCCACATACTATGGCACCAAACATTTTTTCAATGTCCAATCATTGTAAACTTCATTTTTAATATCCTTCTTCATAACTTTCTACTCCTTTATATCTATTGGTAAACTTTATTTACTTTCTGATTATATTATACAACGTAGTAGGTAGGAGTCAATACTTTTGCATTATTTTTTAAATATTTTTACATTATTTTTAAGTATTAAAAAAGGACTAGAGATATACTCTAATCCTTTATTATCTATATTTTTTCATTAATTTTTTTGAATCTTTTCGTACAGTTCTTGTATTCCCAGTCTAATTACATCGGATGCTGTTAATTGCAATATATCACAGCATTCGTTTAATTTTTTAACATCGTCCTCTGACATTCTCGCTCGCTTCACTATTGTTTTTGGATCATCTGTAGGTCGTCCCATTTTCTTTTTCTCCATTGTTCTCACTCTCCTACCTCTTGCCATTTTCGTTCAATTGTGTTATTCTAGCCCCGAAGGGTGTCAGGTGGTGGCAAGTACCACCTGAGCTTTTAGTTTTGGCTAGCCTTGCTTATTTATTAAGCAGGGCTTTTATTTTTCTCTTTGCTTCTTCCAGTGTTTCGCACTGGTTTACAATTTCAAGAATCTTTCTTGTCTGATTCTCTTCTGCGGTTTCTTTTAACAGTTCTCCTAAGTTCATTTCTTCGTCCATTTTTTGCTCCTTTCTGGCTACTTGCCTGCCTTACTTGTTAAGTATATCTTAACTGTAACTTTATTATATATTATGTAGCTACAAATATCAATATGTTTTTATATTATTTTTGATGTTTTTATATATTTTTTTGCAATAAAAAAAGACCAGAGGATTTCTCCCCCGGTCAATATTAAAATTTAAGGTATCTTGTGGCTGAATACCCTACCACGCTCTTGTATTTAACTTTCGTCCACGTGCTGCCTTTTTTAATTACTTCTGCTTTTGATCCTTTCGGAATTTTACCAATAATCTTAGATGATCTGTTAGCACTGTTTCTGATCATAAGTGGATCGGATTTTGTGACAACCTTAGCATACACAGTTGCTTTGGTAACTTTCTTCACGGCTGTTTTTACAGCTTCCTTAACCTTGGTAGCTGTTCCCAGCTTTTTATTACAGATTCCTTCTGCGATCAGCTTTGCAATCTTATTAACGTTTTTACCGATCTTATAATCGGACTTGGAGTCACAGAAAAAGCTCTCTGTCATGATCGTTGTTGCCTTTGTGCCATTCAGCATGTACAGGTTCGTTCTCTTCTGCACATCACGATCTGTAAATCCAGCGGATACGAGTTTCTTCTGCACTCTCTTTGCGTACTTCTTACCATTTTTGGAAACATATAATACTTCTGTTCCGTGTGCTTTTCCGTTATAGCAATTCAAATGACCTTCTACGACAAGATCATAGTTCTTTGCATTTAAACGTGTCAGTTTCCATGTTTTTTCCTGTGATGCAGCGGTAAACACCTTCTCTGGGCAGATATACAGATCAACACTGTGTCCGTCACTCTCCAGATATTTTTTTACCTTTTTCATCAGCTTTTTGTTATACTTATACTCGTTAACTCCACCACAATCTTCGCCACTTGCAGATGTGTATGATCCATTCTTAAGTAAGCTGTGTCCTACTGTCAATGCGATTCTCATATGCTTACACCTCCTGATCGTTTGATAGCTGGTTATCTTCTGTCTGTTCCTCTGGATCTTCTAAGTCAGTTTCAGGTAACGGAGTCTCTGCATAATTTGTCAATGTTCCGTCATCTAACTCTGTTGTGTGATTCATCTTATCTTCTTTGCTGACTTCCTCAACATCTTCTAAATCATATACTGAATTATTTAATTTTCCATCATCTAAAAGGTCCTTGACTCCATCAAACCACAGCTGTACGATCTCTTTTAACATATTATCACTAACAAACAGCTGAATCGGCTTCGGCAACAGTCCCCTTGCCATATGTATTACATAATCAAATTTCTGCTGCCCTTGCTTAGATGCTTTGAAGGTTTTCTCTGCTTCTACAAACAGCTTGTATACATCCAGTCTGATCCCTTCCAGACCTTTTTTTGTGATATAGTCGATCAATTTCTTAATCAAAAAAGCAATGATCAATACTGTGATCACTGCCAAAAACAACAACTTATTCTGTTCAAATAATTCTTTCATTTTATCTCTCCTTCTTAGATTCCAACTTGCTGCAGAGCAAACCCGATCACTGCTCCAATTAACGCAGTCAGGACATGCATAGAGATGCTTCTCCATTTTTCTCCGTCTCGGTTTTCCAACTCTTCAAGCCGTTTGCTCTGCTCTGTCTGATTAACGAGCATATGTTCCATGTTGATCGCAAGCTTTTGCACGGACAGCGTGAGGTTGTTAATCTGTCTTACTGTTACTTCTAGATCTGCAATTCTTTTATTCTGCCGAACTTGCTCACGGTCTACGCCTTTGGCAAACTCTTCATGCTCATGCCTTCTTAAGTATTCGTCATTCAACTATGTCTCCTTCCTCAACTTATCATTGCTGTCATTGTTGCTTGACTTGTTTCTAATTCAGAAGAAAATATGCAATAGAAGCAACTAGCATCGCTTTCATTCACTTCAAGCCCTACGCTGATTTTAACTTTTCCTCCAACTTCTACTGGATTCGGAGACATACTTACAGACTTAATTTCAATAATTTCCGCCATTACAACTACACCACCTTCAGTTCTATCGGCTCTATCAGAACTTCGTCCAATATCACATATTTAATATCAAGTGTGTATGTGCCTCGTTGTTTTGGGGAGACTATGGCTTCAATCTCATGCTCATAAATCTTACAATTTCCGTTGCTTTCTTCTACCTTATCTTTTAAACGTAATAAAGAAAATGAAGCTTCTTCAATCACAAAATTTTGATCTTTGATAGAATGAATTGAAATTCTTATACACCTTGTTTCCCCAGAATTAAGCATTACTTTTTTCTTACTTTGCATACCAGCCTCCTATATTTTCTTCTAATTATTTAAAGTTGCATAGATATCTAACGGCTCTAATGTCACTCGCATAGAGGCTAAATCCACAGTGATAATATAAGTCGCATAATATCCAATATTACCAGCTTCATCATAGGCGGTAAGTCCTATCACATACTTGCCGTTTAATGTCGCTGGAATAACTGCATCCCATATCTCCGGAGAACCCGGAGAATCCTTATTTCTGTATAAAACAACGGATTCTCCGTTAATCTCTCCCTCTAACCGAACAACCATAGATTGCTCCTTAGTCTGTTACTTCAACGCTAATTACAAATGTTTTACCGCAATCAACAGGGTTTGGAGTTAATGTTACAGACTTGATAACTGGTGCTCCTGTATCCAGTGTAACTGTTCTTGTAACTGTTGTAGACTTACCAGCACTGTCGGTAGCAACAACTGTGATTGTGTTTGTTCCATTTGCAAGAGTAAGGTCTTTAGTAAATGAACCATCTCTTCCGACTGTAACGGGCTCTGCTGTTCCACTGTTAAGTTTGATTGTAACTTTAACAGGACTGGAAGTAACATCGTTTGTAGTACCTTTGACTGTACAAGCAGATTTGTTTGTAATAAGCTTGTCTGCTGGGCTTGAAAGAGTCAGTGTTGGTGGTACTGTATCTACCTTGAATGTAGTTGAGTTTGTAGCGGCTGCGTTTCCATCATAATCGGATGCATCAAGTTTGATTGTATGACTTCCATCGGATAACGCTGTAGCCGGTGTATATGTACACTGGTATCCACCTGTGATCGCTGTCTTAGTGATCGCATCGCCAGTTACCTTAGTACCATTGTCAAGTGTAATACCGATTGTTGCTGGGTTAACTCCAGAATCCGCATCGGTAACTTTCCATGTGATCGTAGGTTTGCTGTTTGTAAAGAATGAACCAGCTGTTGGGCTTACAATTGCAATAACTGGAGCTACTTTCTCTTTAACTGTTAATCTAAGGGATGATCCTAAGGTAGAATCACTCGCATCCTTAGATGTTGAGTTTCCAGACTCATCCGTTGCTGTTACTTTTACTGGATAGTAATGTCCACTCTAGTTATAACTGGATTTTGACGGAGCTGTAATTGTAGCCTCGTATTTCCCTGTTGAGCTGTTAAGTGTAAGTGTATATGTCTGTCCGTTAATGACGGTTTGTACTGTTTTTACTGCCATATTTCTTTTCTCCCTTCAATATAGGCTTTGTGTATGTTTTATAATTTTGTTTTTTCTCTTTTAATTACATGGGGCTCTTATCTTCATCATAGGCTTTGTCCTTAATCCGCTACTATATAAGTTAAGCATACATTCAGCCAAGAATCAGCCGGAACATTAATACAAGATGTTGTACCATATCGCTCTATTGAAACAATTCTAGTACTAGCATCAACAACCACTGAAAACCTATTACTTCCACTTCCTTGTTGTGCAAAACGTACGTTTGTTCTAGGAAGTCCTATCCCATCTGGAAGTTTAAACATTGCAACGTCTGGAATCTCATTACTTGTTTGCTTTGTAGCTAATTCTTTTTTATTGCCTACAGCTCCTACAATATATACAAATTTTCCACACTGACGTACTTGAACGTTGCTGTTCGGTCCATAATGAGTACAACCATTAAAAAAATTAGTAACTTTGAGCCATCCAGTATCTATAGGTTGCTGCTTTTCTAACTCTTCCTGTAATGTTCCAAATGTGACGTATCCCTCTGGATCAATTGTCGTTGTAATACTTACATCATTACTTAACTTGATGTAAAAATCATGTACCAGCGACCATGCCGGCATAGATGTTTCTGACGGAACTTCCTTACCTGTTGAATTTTGCGAAATTGCAAATAATACCTCTGTTCCGCTTGCATCTTTTGCATAAATACCCAGCTGTGTCATAAGATAACCAGCTGTTAAGCCAGTATTGGAAAACAACACTCCGATCTTAATTGTTCCATCCGAAGCGGTTGTTACGCCTTGGATTGTTCCACTTTGCTTTATCTCTGAAACGGCTGTCTGACTTTTTAATGCACTTACATCGACTTTTCCAGCTCCAGCTTTTATGGCGGTTACGTTAATCGTCCCACCATTTAGAGCATTTTTTAAAAGCTCAATTCCTTTGTCTGTAATTATCGTATTATCCCACATACTTATACCTCGCTAATAATCACGGAAGAATGTTCGCATGAACTTGACACAATCGCATAATCAATATCCGTTTCTGATTCACTTACTTCTGAAATACGAACATCACATATAAGATGTGCTGGTTTTAATTGCTCGATCCTTCTTAATACTTCATCATAGTTGTTAACTGTTCCGTAAAAAATCACTTGAAATGTATTCTTTCCAGTATTTTCTACGATCTTTGCTTCAACACCGCTCAAAGATGATAGAATCTTCTCAAAACGTGCTGGATTTAAAGCCTTTTTCTCTCGTCTTTGCTTTATCTGCTGCCTTCTTTGTTCTATCGTCTGATCTGGAAGAGGTGTTATTCCATACGCCTTTTCCCAGTACGGCAACGACCATGTGGCACGACTTACAAAGATTTGATCGTAAATGTCGTCACATATCTCTTTCACATCGTCTAATTCCAGACCGATGATCTGAAACAACCAAAGACCGATTCTTGATTTTCCGTAAATAGGAGATACATAATCAATCATTCGCTTTGCACTCTCACTGGTTAAGATTTGCTCCATAAGTTCTGTTTTATACCACATAAATCAGCCCTCCGTTAATGCTATAGTTCCAAGCACAGGCATTTGTCCAGACGTAAATTCAACGTTTTTGGCTGCGTCATTTATCTGTACATTTTCATAGTCATAAATATCGGATATAGAACTAAGTAATGAGTTGATCGCTGATATTCTGACAACATTATCGGTTGCATCCGAAGATACGTTCAATAAATATGCCTGCAATTCTGTCTTAAAGCTGTCTTGCACCTCTCGAATCGTTCCTTCTTTCAGATACACAACCGCTGCGACATTAATTGTGACTGTATCAGGGGTTGTTATTTCTAAAACGGCATTTGTCGGTGCTAAACGTGCTTCTCCATCGTCTGGACTCATAATATAATCATAAACGGCATCTTGAATCTGCTTTGATGCCGGCTGTCCATTCTGATCTAGCAAAATGATCTTAACTGTACCCGATGTATCTTTTGCCGATATAACAGTTGCAGCACCTACACCAGCAACCGATAATGCCCATCGTTTGTAATCGGCAACATTTCCTATAAACGAAACGTCCTGACTTTGATCGTATTCAACGATTCGCTCTCTCAAAGTGTCATCGTCCTCTTCATCCAAACCACCAGTGATCGGTTCTTCATTTGTTACAGATATAATCTCGTCGAGAAGTTCTCCATTCTCGTCCCCTGTGTGCAATACGATTGTATTTGCTCCAACATTGCTATCTGCTCCTCCTTCTACTGCTTCAATTGGTATTTTTGCATTTCCCAGAGTATCAACTGTAGCTTCTTCAATCGTTACGAACTCTATGGTATTTCCTTCATCGTCAGCCTCCGTTGAAAATCCATAGCCAAGGGGTATTACAAGTCCAGCTTTTGCTGTAATTGTCACATATCCCGAAGCGTTTACTGATTCTCTTCGCACCATGCCTCCTCGCTCGTCTGCGTGATAATCTAACAAATACGATTCTTCACAGGTAGCTGGAAAAAGGCACTTTAAAACTTCTACAAGAACGTACTCTTTAAGTTCTGATATTTCTATTGCTGTTGGTCGTGTAAAATCCCACGGAAATCCGCCCTCTGATTTATCAATATCGTCTGGCAAATTTCCCAGCATTTTCTCATGGATTTCATCTTCACTCGAATTTTCCAAAAAATCTGGAAGTTCCATTTCTTCTGCTTCCAATGCCATTTTTATCCCACCTCACTTTTAAAACTTGTTGTTATCTCTGTATCTCCGTCGATTCCCTGTACTTGTACTGTTACAAGACAATGATCTGCTTCCCATTGAAACGTAATATTCCCAACGTACAAAGTTCTTTCGGACGGATCAGCCATTAACGCCTCTTCAATCTCTCTTTGTAAAATGCTTTCTGCCTCTTCACGGCTATCTGCTTGCAAGGCACTTTCATAGTCAATCCCAATGTCGGTGGAATATCCCTCATGAGCATATCTTTGTGTCATGATTGTTTTGTAACACCATTGCACCCACGCTTCGAACCCGGATGCCTCTTTTAATTTTCCATCATGAAGCGTAACAAAGTCGCCTGTGTCAAAATCAAAAAAGATGCTCGGCTTATAACCGGCATCTTCGTCCTCTTCTGTATTTTCTTCGTCAGTTCCTTCGTTCTCTTCATCGTCTAAATATTCCTCGTCATTGTCGTATTCCTCGGGAAAAAGATTGTCCGGCATCGTCTCCACCTCCTTCTACCTTTCCAACTACAATAAGTTCTTCTGCATCTGTCCAGATCAATAAAACCCTGTCTCCTTCTGCTGTCTCTATTCCTGATAATACTAAATAATCATCGTCTGGTTCTGATCCTTCTGGGTAAGAATCTGGAAGAACGCCACCAGCTTTCATCGTTCCAAGTTCTGCAATAATATTTACTGCTTCGCTGTTATTTCCCTTTGAAATCTGTTCGATCATCCGAATAAAGTTTTTTCTTCCATCTTGCTTCATAACTAGCAATCTCCTTTAATAAAAAACAACGTCCATTGTTCCAGCAACACAGTCATGAGATATACTTTTCACTGTCTTGTTTCCCTTGATTCCAGCGGTACCACAATCAACATAGACTGTATCGCCTCGTTTGATCTTAGGATTACTGATCGCTGTCACTGTGTATTCTCGTTTGACTTTTGCACTTCTTTTAAGCTTGTTTTGTGCCTGTTTCTTGACCTTAGACAGCTTTTCTTTTTTGTCCTTGTCCATAATATCTTGGATCGTACCAAACTTCGATGTATTCTTAGATAATGTTGAAAGTCGTGGAATCGAGTTTTTCTTCGACTCTCCATAAATTTTTATTTTGGTAACGATATCATCCATCGTTATTTTCAGTTCAATAGATATAACGTTCTTTCCTTCTTTCAATTTATAAATCGTCGAATTTTTGTTTGCATACTTTATAATCACAGTCGTTCCTTCAATCGTGAAAATATAACGGCTGGAAATACTTTTCTTTGCTTTGTTAAGCACGTATATAATCATATCTCCGATATTCTTCTGAACTGGCTTGATTCTTTTGTTTTTGATCGAGCCATAACTATAGCTTAATTTCAGTTTCCAAGCGGTACAGATTTTCTTTACAATCTCTTTTGTACTAAGTCCAGACTTATAATAAAAATAGTCCTGTGATTTCATCATATAAATAAGATAATCATACGCTGTAAACGTTACTTCCTTCTCGGTGTCTGTAACTCTGTCATTTTCCCAGATCACACCTCGAAATACTTCAAAGTACCCATTCCCAACATCGGCAGAAATATATAATCGATCTGACGGCTGTATCAAGGTTGATAGTGTAGCCCCATTTTGAACGGCATTCATTACTGTTAAACTGACTTCTTTCGCTAACGAATCAGGATCATCGGAGATCGTTAAATCTAAAATAACTCGTGATTTAAAAAGATCATATCTCTTGCCGGATGATGTCTTTACCACGGCTTTATACTGCGGATTTGCCAAACTTGCCATGATTTATCCTCCTATCATCTTTAACAAAGTCTTATAACCTACAACGCCGTCAACAGTTAATTTATGCTTTCGCTGATATCTTTTCACTGCTGCTGCTGTCTTTGATCCGTAAATTCCATCTTGTTTAGTTCTGACAATCTTCTGCACAAATTTAACCACTTTCCCTCGTCTGCCTCTTCGAATCTTAATCTTCTTCATGGCAGATTTCATAGCGGAAGTCAGCTTTTTGTCAACTTTCAATTTGGAATATCCGTCTTTGTTCATTGCTTTCTTAAGTTCAGTGACTTTAGAATTTGAAACGGATTTACTGCTTGGAACAGGGATCACAAGCACCTGTCCTTTATAGATTGTGTATTTGCTGATCTTCTTTTTCGGATGTTTCTTGCGTTCCTTCTTGTTCCTTGCATCAATGAGTTTTTTATTGGCATTATAAATTAACTTGTACTTTTTACTCGATCCGAGATATTTCTTTGCAAGCTTACGCAACGTCTGACCTTTTTTTACCTTAACCTTTTTCTTTTTTACTTTGGTTGTCTTTCGCTTTCGTTTACTTGATGATACACTGATTTTCTCATAATCAATAAATCGGATTGTATAATAATAATCTTTCAGACTTTTAATCGTGGAAACGTACTGTGAGATCATCATGTCTTTATTGATCTTTGTTCCTGTAATACAGACATTTACAACTGTTCCATGCACTGTCCAGTAATTCAGCAACGCATCCAATACCGCTGGATCAGTCCACTTATGAACAAATTTCATGCCTTTTCTTGATTCTCCGGGCAAGAAACTATCCCAACCAAGCTCTGACAAGTTTTTACCATTCGGAACGTTGATCTGCCCGAATCTATAAATATCATACTCTGCAAATTTTCCATCAAGTGATGTTTCAATCTCTTCTGGAATCACTGGAAGCTGAATCTTTTGATTCGCTCCCTTTGCATTTTTACCAGTAATATATATGTCCATCACATAACCTCCGCTGTCCTGTTACTTGCTGTTGATCCTACGGCATCTGCAATCGCCTGCATGATTGTATCAGCAATCTCTCCTTTGGCGTTCTTAATATCATCTACGATGCTTCCACTACCATTTACGCTGATCGTAATTCCGCCAACATTAATGACTGTCTGACTGCTTCCAGATGATGCCGTTGCTCCTGTCTTAGCTGAACCGCCAACAATTCCACCCTTGGCATGTTTTGTAACGCCTAAAATCTGCCCTGCCTGATTCCACAAGGATAATGCTCGGCTTCGATGTTTAGAAAGTGGAATAACCATTTCGTTTCCATCTTCTCCAAGCTCTGAAACGATATGTCCTCTTACCAAGCTACCTTTCGCATTATGAAAGAACTTCCCATTTTTCGGTAAGGCTGTCTGTAATTTCGGTGCGGATGATGTCTTTTTTCTTGTTTTCTTTTTACCAGATTTTGAAGAACCGCTATTACTTAGATAACTTCCACTAGTAATACTTTTGATCGCACTTGCTTGTGCAGCGGTTGTACTTGCTGCGGATGCAATCGTTGAGGCTGCGGATGCTAAAGCACCTGCAAGTGATAATGCGGAACTTCCAGCACTTTGTAAGTTGCCACCAGCTGCAAGCGACATAGAACCCATCGTTCCCAGCATTCCTCCAGCTGTTGCGGACATTCCACCTAAGCCACTGACTTTTCCACCAGCTGCATTCGTAGCACCTGAAAAAATCTTTGTCGTCTTTGATCCAACATTCGTTTGTTTTGTGTTTTTCTTATTCTCCTCGTAAGCTTTCTGTACGGAACTTGCCAGCTCTTTGTATTTTGCTCCTTTTGGATTAACACTGCTAATACTGTCTTTACTGTATTTACAATATTTCTGACTCTTTGCCGTCATAGAATTACTGTTTTTCCGTGCATTCTTTCGGCTGGATACAAACCTTCTAAGGGAGTCGCCGAACTTATTTCCTTTTGTGATTGCACCAATTCCACCAATTCCAGCACCAATCAAACCACCAGCAAGAGTTCCAATAACTGGGACTGCTGAACCGATCAGTGCTCCTGTTGCTGCACCACCTCCAACCATTCCAAGTTTCGTACCACCTCTATAGGCTTCCTTCTTCTTCGTGGCTGAATCTTTTGAGGTCACTGCGTTGTAAATATTACCAGCTGCACTTCCTATTCCAGCAATCCCTAAAGCTCCGCCTAATAAAGATGCACCTCCAACGGCTGCTGCTCCACCAGCGGTCGCTGCACCTGATCCAAGTTTTACGCCTAGATTTCCAAGCCATGCTTTCCATCCAGTGGCAGCTACGGTTTCTCCATTTTTCAGTGTGACACCAGAACCGCCTAAACCAAACAAACCACCCGGTGTCCTTGTCGGTCCAGATGGTGTTTTCGGTTCAGTTTGTTGCATTTTTCGCTTTACGCTTTCTGGTAACCAGATTTCTTTATTACCTGTCGGATTTCCACTTGTTGGTGTATTCTTTCCTGTGCTTGGTATCGTAGGTGTTCCAGAATTTCCAACACCGCCATTTACGTTTACGACTGCGGCTGATACGTTGATCGTTCCAATGGAATCTCCTAAAGGATTGGTTTTTCCTCCACCTCCAGAACCACCAGTGATCAGATCGTATAGACTTTTTCCACCTTTAAACAGCTTTAGCCCTCCAGATAATCCAAGAAATCCAGCTAAATAATCTTCGATACCAGCTTTATCTCCGCCTGGTAACAGATCCTTAAGAGATTCCTTGAACCAGTTTCCACCAGCTTTTGCAATATCTTTTCCAATCCCAGTAATCTTCTTTACGATTGCTGGTTTTCCTTTGGAATCCCACCAGTTCGAAAAAGGATTTGCGATCAACTCATCCCATGCAATACTAATCTTGCCACCAATTGAAGCATTTTGGAATTTTGGCATACTAATAAGATCGTCGATCTTATCTCCAGCCTTTTCAAGTCCCTTGAATACAGATGTACTTGCATACTCTCCAAGTTTTTCAAGTGATGTTCCAGCTTCTTTTAGTTTTGCATCGGATTTATCAAGATAGTCTGCAAATTCTCCTAAACCTTTCGTTGCTCCCTTCTGGAGACCTTTTCCCCATTTAGAAACAATGTTTATGTCGAACGTATCTTTAATATTTGACATTAATCCAGAAACCGTCGAATTAGATGTTTTGTCCATCATTCCATCAAATTCTTTCAGCCCATTAAGGATTGTATTAACTGCTTTGTCTCCACTGATTTCGCCCTTTTGAGACATTTCTCTGATCTTGGCTATGGATTTACCCTCTGCATCAGCAAGATACTTCCATGCGTTTATACCGACATCTGTCAGCTGATTCATGTCCTCTGCGTTCAATCTTCCGTTTGTTTTCATCTGACCTAAAGCTCTGGATACTCGAGAGATACCCTCTTCTCCAGCTCCAAGTGCTGCGGATGCATTACCAATCTTTGTCAGATCCGGAATAATGTCTTTATCAGAAAATCCATAAGCCAACATCCTTTGAGCATTTGATACTACGGCCGATGTGTCAAACGGAGTAACAGATGCAAATTTCTTCGCACTATCCATAAACTTCATAGCTTTCTTTTTAGATTTCAGCATTGTTTCAAAGCCAATTTGATATGTCTGAAATTCGTCTGCTAATGATACTGGATCAGCTATCAATTTCTTTGTAGCAATTCCAGTTATAACTCCACCAGCCAAAGTTTTTAGTGAAAATATAGAATTCTTGATCTTAGATATAACACTTGGGATTTTTTTGATCTGACTTGTTACCTTGTCATTGATTTTTAGGGCTGCTGAAAAAGTCTTTCTACCAAAACTCATACCAGCACTCATAGCTTTTTTGATCCCTGCTGTTGCAGTGTCTTTTAATCCAAGTTTTGGAGTCCAGGTCTTTTTACCGAGCCCGTCTCCCTTTTTACCAAACTTGTCGAGGACTGGACTTGCTTTATCTTCAAGTCCTAATTTTGGCTTTGCACGCTTCTTTCCAAGCTTGTCCATCTCTCGTGATGCTTTCTCTGCATTCTTCCCTGTTTGCTGTAGGCCAGAAGATGCATGGTCGGAATATTCCGATACAACATCGATCACAATTTCTTTGTTTGCCATTTATGCATCTCCTCCTTCCATAGCTTTTAAAATTGCTGCAAAAATAAAAGCCCTCTCTCCTTCAGAAAGATCAAGGGCTTGTGATGGTAACATTCCAGTCCGTAAATAATTTTCTGCAAGCATAGAAGCTAACGGACTGGATTCAATTAGTTTTTTGCGTAGTCAACTACACTAACACCGCCTCCAGATAAGTTATCAATAGCATCGCTGACAGCTTCAAGCTCTCCAGCTGTTAACACCTCTTTGATAATTTCGTTCTGTGTCATAACCATATGACCAGCTTTCTTTAATCCTTCTTTCAGTGCTGAATTATCCCAGAATTTCTTTCCGTCAGTCGCTACTGTTGCAGTGTAAATCTTCCATGCCATGTAATCAGCTGTACTTACTTCTTTCTCAACGAGAGGAAGTGAAGCTCCGCCTGGGTTTGCCATATAAGTTGTAGCTTTCTTTCTACACTGTGCAATTTCATCGAAAGATAATGGTCGAACATTAAATTTAAACAATGTCTGTCCATTTCTTGTAATATTCAATGGCTGCTGTACTTCTGTTTTATACTCTGCGGCTTTTAAAAGACCCGTGATAAGGTCCATTTCATTTTCTTCTGTTACTTCGATTTTTGTTTCTTTCTTCTCTGCCATTTTGTTTCCTTTCCTATACCAGTGCTTTAATGGAATCTGGTACGCTGTTTACAATAAACTGACACTGTCTTTTGATGATCTCTCCCGGTTTTACCTCCAGAATGTTTGTATCTCCATCAGGGATACACTCATCTAACAAATATTTGCTTTCTCCGCCAGCAAGTGGCTCTGTTACACCAGCTTGAAGGCTGAATGTAGGAACTTTCCCATTTTTGATTGAATCCAACATAGGCTGGATTGTAAGATCGTCTCTTACTACAGCTTCCGTAAATGATGCTGTAAATTTAACACTGTCTGGGACACCATAAGTCTGAATATCTCCTGCCGGATGGAAGTCTACGTTTGAAAAGTTTACTCCAACGGCAAACTCTTCTACGGAGGCAAACCATACAGATGTGCCATCAACTGTGACAAATAATTTGCCATCTTTTCCAGTCATTAACTTTCTAGTATCAAAACCTTTTCCGCTCATTTATAATAACCTCCTACTGTGAAATATACTGGAACTGATAAGTTAAGTAGATCTTTTCCATACTGTCTACATCATCAATACGAATAATGAAGTATGCATAATCTACTGCATGTGTATTATCCGTATCCTCGAAGAACTCATAAGTATCTAAGATTTTTCCTTCTCTGTTCATTTCAGCCAATACTTTTTTTGCTTCCTGAATTACGTTATCAACGCCATCAGATGTATTGCTGATCTTTCCAATCAGTGGTTCTAATGTTCGGTTAATACGATCAAAAGCCTCATAACGAATTGCTGTTCGTTTAATCTTTTTCCAGCCCTCATCGTCGTCCTCATTTAACACTGTGTAAGTATTAACCCCAGAATCGAACCAGACCTGTCCTTCCTGTCCTTCGGATAACAGAAGCAATCCTGATTTAATCGCACTCACATACTGTTCGTTTGTAAGCTGTTCAATGCATGATTCTGCATCAGGAATCTCCGTATGCACGATTGATGTACTGGAATCTTTACAACCAATCACACCGCCCTGCACTGCCGCTGCAAGATATCCCTCTACTCTTTCTCCGGCGGTATTATAATAACCACTACCGCAGTAAATGAAATATGGTGCATTATAAGCCTTAGCATTTGCCAGTCGGGTTGCAAGTGACTTTCCAGCTGTTTCTCCAAGCACACAGATACCTAACGCTCCGTTTGAATGAATACGATCCATATACGTTTTCGCTAATGTCTTAACATCTTCCTCAACAGTATCAAGAATCATAACGTTCCATGCGTATGCTTCAAATGCATTAAAAGCATTGCTGTAATCTTCTGTTGTAACGTTTGGGGCTGCTCCATCAGTTAACGCCTGCTGTGTAACTGTCTGCATAATTCCAGATTCCCCAGAAGCAAGTTCAGCGTATAAATACTTACTGTCTTTCATTGCTTCCACAAGGTTTGCGGCTTCATTTACACCAGTACCAGCGACAAAGCTTACTTTCTCAACCAGTGTTGCTCCGTTATAAACAGAAAGCTCTTTTGTTGTTGCATCTCCTAACTTCTGCTTTAAGGTTACAGAAAACTTTAAGGCTGTAGGATACTTTGTTTTTAATGTGACTGCATTTGTGGAAGTTGTTGTCTGTAAAGATACGCTTCCCTCTTTTCCGCCAGTTCCAAGGCGGTATAAATATACAGTGTTTGCTCCAGCACTAAATAAGGCTGCTGCTGCATCAATTGTTCCGCTCTCCATATATAAAGAATACAGATCAGTTTTAGATGTGATCTTCTGAACTTCTCCAACCGGCCCAAAGTCTGCATGAACTGGAATACAAAAAACTCCATTCATTGCGGATGCTACACCATTATTTGTGATCTGCTCATGCCTGCGGTAAACGCCTGCTCTTTCCTTCTTCTCGCCTTTTAAAAATAATCCAGACAAGTCTCTACACCTCCTTCTTTCTAAATGTATCTACAAGTTTCTTTGCTGTACTCTGTGTTGCTTCTCTAATACCAGCTTTCGCAAATGCTGTTCGGATAATATCTTCGGATACTCCTAAGACCTGTGGATTTTCTGCATACTCTTCCACAGTGTAAACAACTTCCGGCATTGCTTTTGTATTTTCTTTCTTTTCTGCCATTGTTACCTCCTAATTTATTGTAATTCCTTTTATTTCTTCTGATTCCTCGTCCATTTCTCGAAGCTTTCCGTACTGTCCTCTCACGCTTACCTGTCCATCTCTTAAAGGATCAAGCTTTGTGCTGTATGCTAATTGATTTACAAAAAACGGCGATCCATCGTCCATGACAAACCGCTCCCTTTCCTGTAAATCTTGAAGCAAATTCATGATAAACTGATCTGCGTTCACATCTGATCCAGAGATCACATGAACTTTGATATTGTTTGTAAACCATGTACAAGCATATGTCGATGGGAACGTTCCTGGCTGCATAGAATCCAGTCTCGTATAAACGACAACCTCTTCATCATCTGGTTTCCAGATTTCGTCAAGTTCCGTGTGATTAATTACTGTCACATCCCAGTGTTCGTCAATGTGCTTTGCCAAAGAACCGACTGCATCCAACGGAAGATACGAATGTTTTGGAAATGCGTATGCATCAAACGTCAAAATTGATCCGCACACCTCTACGTCCGCTTGCCCTTCAATCGCCTCTTGAAACGATTCGGATTTTCTCCATACAAGAGAAATCGTTGTATCTGCATCGGTTAAAAAAACTCCTTCAAATGCCTTTTTCAAGACTTTCTTTGCTTCAAGCAAGTTTTTATAGCCTTTATTATTAAACAGATACGCTATTGCAATCTCCATTGTTCCAGAAACCTTACGTTCGGAATCATCTTTCAGATTCAATCCATAAATGATACGCCCATATTGTGAGCCATCCCATCTTGCATCGGAATCATCGGGTGCCTGATCTAAAAAGATTGCTGGTGCATTTTTAAATGAAGCTAAGCCCTCAATGCCCAGCTCCTTTAAATACTTGAAAATTATTTGTTTCACAACGTTACCTCAAAATCGGAACCGAAGATTTTGACAACCTCCGGCTCTGCTTTCTTCTTAATTGGATTGACAAAGGGTCGTTTAGCCATCTTTTTTGTGCCATCCTCCAGCCATCCAGCATATTTAACATTACTTTTCAAGCGACTTGTAACTCTGTTCCCTTCAATCAAGGTTTCATCGTTCCAATCTTGACGTAAATTACCAGACTGTGGTGCTGGTGTCTCTCCCGGTGCGGATGATCTGTTTGGAAGCCGTTTATATTTCTTTCCAGAACCGCCTTTTGACAATACTTCAAGTTCGACATTTCTAAGAGTGTTTGTTGCCATCGCACCCTTTCTAGCCATTTCTCTTTTGATACTATCATTAAGGTTCTTTGCACACGCTTGAAATTCAGCTTCTACGCCCATCGGTATCACTTCTTTCTAGCACATAGTAAATTGAAAACTGCCCTGTTCCAGCTGGGTCTTTTGTTCCTTTCACAATAAACTTATGATCGTGACAAGGATCATCCCCAAACAATAACACGTCATTCTTACTTATCTTGACTGCTGGATGATAAGAAACAATCGTATGGCTAATCGGGGACTGGTTTTGTTTCCAGATTTCCATTGTTTTCATATCTGCTTCGGCTAATATGCCGTCTATGATCGCATCTGGAGCTTCTTTTTCATTTCCCTTTACAACCATGCCATCGTCCATGACTTCTGTATCCTGCCAGTAAACACGAAAAGACTTCATGTACTGATAAGGTCTGCCAAAGGATACCATTTTCAAAATCGTCCACCTCCCGGATGATTCATCATGCCAATATAGAAATACTTTCGTTTTTCATTCTCATACGGCTTGATTCCAACGCTTGAAGATGCAATTTCCTTTTTCAGATCATCATAAAGCTGTTTCCAAAAATTCATACGATTCCCAAAATTAAAAGAGACAGGACCAACACTGTTGTCTACGTCCTGTCCGTATTTGAACATCATGTGTTCTAGCAATTTCAATTTTGCCATTTTGAAATTATCTGGATACTGCTCTAATACAGCTGTGATCTCTTCATCGGAAAGTGCAGCTGACATTTCATCTTTGGATACATCAGTATCCGCCAATTCAAACCGCATTTTCATAACATCATCGGAATTGATATCTTCTGGAAAATAGTTATACGTCATTCTCCTCGCCACCTTCCGGCTGTTCTTCTGGTTCTTCGGTTTCTTCCGGATTAATATCGGAATCTACGGAAAGATCGGCAAGTCTTGTTTCAACTGCTGCCTTGATTCCTTTTCTCGAATCAATCTCATGTAACAGCTGTAAGACCGGTGCATCTTCCTCTGTCATGGTCGCAATCTCAATTTTTGCCTCTTCCATTGTTTTCTGAATTGTGGCAAAGAACTGTAATAACTGCTGTGCGTTCACTGCAAGCTCGTGCTTAGATTGTAATAAAGGAATTGATAAAGTGTTAGGGTTAACATTTAAATCCTCTGCATACGCTCCATTTACACTCGCTACTTCTGCAATGTGTCCAGACTTCTTTAAAAAAAGAGAGCGTCGTTCATCTACGACACCCTCTGGAATAGTCTCTCCGATCTTATACCGCTTTCCACCAAAGTTTACTGGTTTTAATGCAACATAATTCATATAAAGCACCTCCTACTTGGATACACATCCTGTTAAGAAAGTTGCAAGGTCATCGGAAGTTTTCTTCATATCCGTTGCCATAAGCCCTTCGATGAACTCTGAATGTGATCCTCCTGGTCCATCATACTGTGATGTAGCCATCCATTGACCGTTTCCTAGCATATCCCATGTATAAATATATCCGGCAGATGGTTCTTCAAGATCTACTTCTTTCGGTGCATAAGTTAATAATGCACTGTTATCGTCGAAGACAAATTTCATATCGGCTTTCTGACCGATTTCTGCTGCATTATAAGTTGCATACAGAACTTTTACTTCTTCCAGACCAAGTACCGCCGCAATTACCTGTTCGTTAACAAGTGCTGGATTCGGTGTTGACCCTGAACCTGTAACTCTTTCTAAGAACTGCGGATGATTTTTGATTGCCTTATACGCTCTGTATCCTAAGCATAATTTGTTAGGCATTCTACGTCCGTTTAAAAGGATTTCTTTCTTCATCTCATCAAACTGACCTACGATGTCCGCGTTTGCATCATCAAAATGCACAAACTGTTTAGATGTTGAAGCTGTTGCTTCTCCTGTCTTAACATTTGCCCATGCGTCAGCATTGAAAAACTTGTTTGCAAAGACCATATCAAGGTGCAGATTCATCTGTTCTGAAACCTGTTTTACCTTTGCACGTCTCGGATCAATCGTTGCTGGTGCTCCAGTTCTCTGGTAATCCAGAGCTGTGATGTTATCTACTCCGACGATGATCTGATCTACCTCACATTTGTAAGTATCATCTGAATGAGAGAATACAGCCGGATCTACTGCTCCGAACTTAGGCTTTCTCTTTACCTGATCTTTTGCAATCTCTTCCTTGTTGAAAATATAGTAATTTCCTGTACTTGCCTGCACTGGTAGGATCGGAAAGATACTTGGTGCAACATTCATTCCCGGTGCCTGAAAATATGACATTGCCATATTTGTTAAGTAATAGTTAGGTTTCCATCCTTTCGCAATATCAACTGCGATTGCTGCTGCGTTGTTATGTCCTGTGTTCATTTATTTCATTCCTCCTTTATTTATGCTTCATATCCAGCATGGATGATCGCAACGTTTACGATGTCTCCTTTTGCTGTCGCTGGTGTCAGTGCCATAGCTAAGATGTACTGCCCTGTTGTTGCCTTCTGGCATAATCCCTCTTCATCAACAGCAAGGAAATCTCCAGAATCAAACGCTGCACCAGCGGTCCACATGCCCTGATTTCTGATCTGAACAGTAATATCATCGCCTTTGGATGCTGTTTCATCTCCAAGAAGCACAATTCCTGTTGCTTTCTTTCCGGCTTCAGGGAGTTTCGCTCCATCTTTTGTTAATAAAACTGCTACGGCTGTTTTGAGTTCTGCTCCAGCTGTAACATTGATCACTGGGCTTCCACCAGTTGGATTGTATTCATATGTTCTGTTTGCCATCTTCTCTGTACCTCCTTTCTTATTTATCGAACATTGCTCTTAATTCAGGATCATTCTGCATAACGATATCCTGTGCCTGTGCATCAGTAAGGTTTGGCATAGACTTTTTGATCTCTGCTACCTTTGCGTTCATCTTTGCAACACCTTCTGTATCGTCATTTCCTGTGTGAGCTCCACCAGATTTACCGATTTCCTCAAACAGACCCGATTTCTTAATTACCGCAAGGTTGTTATCCATGGATGCAATGAAGTTGTTATACGCTTCATCGGATGTTGCTTTCATGGATTTCAGAACTGGAACTAAGTCCTCTGCTTTTGTTCCTAAGATTTCATATTTCTTAGCAACTTCTTCTAAGGACTTCTGTTCTGCTTCCTCTGCTCTCTTCTGGATTGGTTCCATGATCTTTTCCATCATAGAAGTGAAGTTCTTTGTAACACCTTCCAATGCTTTATTCACTGCTTCCTGAACCTGTCCATCAATATCAGCTCTTTTTGCAGTATCCTCTTTTTTTGCATTTGCATCATCCTGTAATGCTTTTAATGCTTCTTTCTTTTCTTCCTCTGTCATGTTTGAAATATCAAATGCCATTTCATTCTCCTTTTCTTTTTTTTCTTTGTTAATAGTTTCTGGATCACAAGATTTTTCAATGACTTCTTGCATTTTTGCGATCTCAAAATCATCCGCAACAACAGTATCTTCTTTGTCTGTTGCTGCACGTTCTAATTTGATCCAAGACTTGGATGCATCATCCGAAAATGCCTTAAACTGATCAATGCTCTGTGCGATTGCTGCCTGTTTATCCTCACACTCTTTATCGAGTAAGATTGACACGATCGACTGTTCCAGAGAGTTACAAGCATTCCAGATCTGATTCCTTACGTCATAGATCTTTTTTTCGTTCATTACATCATCAAAGGATGTTGCTTCATCTTCCATGGACTTTCTGACATCTTCTGAATTTACTCCTAAGCTGTCACAAAACGCATTAAAGAATCTCTTGAAAAAGTTTCCCTTCGGCTCTTCTGTACCTCCTCTCTTTTTAATCAGAATATTTGCTTTCTGATCTGCTCCGATATCTACTGCATCGATCTTTTTTACTTCCAGATCTTCCAGCTTTGTCTTTCCTTTTGTTTTCATGTTTCCTCCTTTCTAACGACACTTTTTCGAGTTTCAAAAACGCAAAGTGCATTTTCAAACACAAAAAATAGACCAATTTGCATTTTTTACAAAATGGTCTATTTTCATTTCAGATTTCACTTAATTTTAGAATAAATTTCAGTTTCTCATTTCAGATTTCACTTCCTCAATGATATTCTGAATCTTTCTTTTATAGTTCTTATTCCCTGTCAGTCTTATGTGACTTTCCAAGGTTCTTAGATTTCTGGATGTTGGAACCCTTCTACGTTCCACATTCTTCTTAATTGTAATCGCAACTCTTTTATTCCTACAGTGCGTATGGTGCAATTCAAAGCAATCAGGGTTGTATACGATCCATTCATCCTGTCGGTGTGATTTCTTAATCTTAAGAATGAGATCATCTCCTAGTTAATTCCTTGCCATGCCTGTTGCAGCAAAAATCCTAACAGTTCCCAGATCTTGTTTTTGATACTTCCCATGCAAATATCTTTGCCGATCTTTTCATCGTAATTCTTTGGATCAACACACGAAGATGATTCCACGATATCAAAACCATTTCGAAGCACACAACGAACAACTGTTGTTGTCTCTCCCATCGTGATTGTCTCCGTAGATGCAATAAAATCATCGACCATTTCTGGTCCGATACTTACTCCAGATGGAAGATTTTTATTATCATTCACTTTCATATATGCTTTCTCAAAAACATCTTTCGGAGACCATGATTCGTACCCATCTGGGTATACAACCTTGTATCCTGTGATTTCCTTTGTGATCGGATTTCTTTCTGGTTCTGCCTGAATCAATTTTGCACCGATATATTTGTCCATCATTCTCCCTCCTCGACTTCAATACGTTTCGCTTTGCCCTCAATACTGAACATCGTATAAGTTCCGTCCTTAATCTTTGCCCAGACCTCATCGTCTGTGATGTGGAAACCAACCCACCAGCCTTCAGGCAACGTACCTTCCTCTATACCGAGAGTTTTCATCTTTTCCTTAGTGAATATAATACTCTCGATTAAAACGCCTGCACCGCCTCGCTCGTGCATCTCTCCGGCTTCACGATAGAACTCTACATAGGTGTATGCTGTCTGTTCTAATTCTTCTGGGTCAATTAAATCGTTCTGGCGGTCAACCAACTGATTTCCATTCTCATCGACTGCAATCTTAGCCCATCCAAAGACGTACTGCTTTTCTTCGTCCTTCTTAGTAATATCTACTCGATTCAAGGACTTTCGTATACTGTCCTGTGTCTGTGCTGGGGATCGTATATAATCGTTAAAATATCTCATGCTTCCTCCTTCTTATACAGCCGATCAAAGTCATTCTTACGAACTACATTTAATCGACCGACTGAATCTTTTACAACATAGTCTCCTATTCTTGCAACAAGTCTGCTGCCTTTATATCTCCGTGCATTAAAATAGATCGTACATCCAATAACGGAGATTGCTCCGTCACGCTGTGCACGATCTATCATAATTTCTTCGGTATTCATTTTCTTAGCAAGCCAGTCAGGGGCGATCATCTCAATATCGGGTGTGATCTGCACTGCCTGAACTGTCTGCTCTATTGCTTTGTACTTCATCATTCTTCTTTCTTTGCATATCGTCCAGTTCCATTTGCGTAATGGATTCCGTCACAGATTTTCATAGTTACTTCTAACATCCCTAAAGGTTCAAACTGCCTACGAATATTTCTCGGAATTGTCTTATCCTTTAACCATTCATGCATATCGTCCAGTAATTCAAACCATTCTTGTTCGTGTTCTGATACATCCATATCTTGTTTCATTAGCTGATCGAATCTTTCTTTTAATTCAAGATGTTTTTCCATTTTCTAAAGCCTCCATCCAGTGCGATACCTTCTGATAATCTTCAATATTTCCTGATAACATCATTTTATCATAGATCATATTATTCAGCCAGTCATACCTATCTGGTAACGGAACAGAAATAAGCTTCATTGCAAAATCATAATCATTTTTAAATAACCCAGCAACTTTATTTATATTTCTTAAAGCTTCTGTCATATGATCGTACTGTGATTCAAGAATTTGTATATTCTCTTTCTTGCTAATCTCCTGTGCTGCAAACTGTACCGAACCCTCTTCCATGTTCTCATACTGTTTATACATTTTACGATCATATTTTGTAACTGATCTAGCGTGTAACTGTTCATGTAACAAAATATGTGTGGCTGTTTCATGTCTGGTTATAATATCTCCGTTCCACTGGATACCATAAACACCAGAATCATCATCAACTACGACCTTTCCACTCCATGAGCTTTCAAGATCAAGATGTTTGTCTGCAATCTCTGACATTTTATTAGCAAGAGTCTCTATTTCCTCTGTGCTGTACTCTCGCAGTTCATCTTCTTCTGTTTCATACGCTGCAGCCATAGATTTTGAATTGACATACATAACACAGCATTTACACCTCGGATGAAGCGGAGGAAGTAGCTTACCTGGGGCAAATTCTTCGTCCATTCCAACAACTTTTCCGTTCAGTTCTCTACATGTGCTGCATGTATTCTCACTATCCGTTGCGGACCATTTTTTATCCTGTGGTGGCAATATGCCTTGATCGACAAGATTCTTTATATGCTGATATCTGCCATACTCATATGCAAACGCTCTTTCGGTCTGTGCGATCGTGACGGCTCTTTCTCTTAGCCTTTTCTCCGCATACTTCATTTGCTTATCTCTCGCCATTTTCTCGATCTTCTCTGGACTTGTCCTAGGATGTTTCTTAGTAAGCTCTTCCTTGATATTCTCATAGTATTTCATAGCCGCTTGTGTCTGTGGCTTCGTTAAACCAATACAAGGACGGATAAACCTTGCAAGTTCATCTGTCCCCATATGCTTTCTTATACCTAGATCGATCATTGACTGAATTGCATCTTTCTGTACTCTTGTACAATTCGTTACAAGCTCAGCTGTGTGCTTTTCCAACCAATCAGATACCGCCCAATGATCTGCATCAAATTTATATCCAATGTCTATTCCTTTGTGCTGGTTTTGATTTTTAGCACCAGCTTTCATTGCTTTAACCATCTCTGGTGCAATCTTATCATGAACCAGTTTTGAATAATCCTGTTGCCATTCTTCTACAGATTTCTTGGAGATCACACCAGCCTGAATAGCTTCTCTGATCTCTTTAAATGTAAAAACCGTCTGCTGATCCTTCCAATACCTGACCAGCAAGCGTGTTAATTCTGGACTGCTGCTATTAAGAAACCTCTCTAATGCTTCTTTCACATCATTTGGCTTCATCGATCCACGCTTCTTAACCTTTCGGAATAGGAACATATAATCAGCTCCTTCCTAATCGTTTCTTGGCTTCCTGTACCTTTCCATCATCTTCGGCAACGTCCTGATTGTTCTCCGGGTGTACATTATTTCCCTGTGATCCAAGATCGTTTGTCTGCTGATCTTCTCTGTCAGGATCAATGAATCTTTCATCGTTAGCTACCTTTGGTGGCAAATTAGCGGCTTCTCGAACATATGTTTCCAATTCGTCGTCTGGGATCAATACACCAGTGCCAACCATCGTCTGGATGTACTGTGCTAATTTGTTCATGTCGATCTTTTCAATATCTCCGTGAACCATCTTCGGGTAGTCTGTGATCCCCTTGAAATGTTCTCCGTTTAGATCAATTAATCTTGGGATCGCTTGGTTATTAAACGCTTCACAGATAATGTCAAGGTATGATCCAATCGCTACAGCAAATAGCTCTGTCTTATCATCGGACAATGCAAATGATCCAGTGTGTTCATGCCCCAACAGAATAAAATCCGCAAGCGTTGTCATTGCTATGCGGCTATCATAACGCTTTATGATCTCGTTCGTATCAATTTGTCTGCTTCCACCTGTGGAAACAAGCTCAAACTTGAATCCCGGTGGTAACACAATACCAGCACTCTTGTCTTGTCGGATGTTTCTTACCAAACTATTTGCCCATGCCAACATTCTTGATCCTTCCTGATCATCTGGATTGTACAGGTCAACACCTTCCGGCGGTGTAACCATCGGTATACCGGCGAGGTCTCGTTCAATCCCGATTCCTTCAAACTCCTGAATGCCTTTCTTGAAGTACCAAGAACGATAAGCATTTCTAAGAATACTTCGCCCTTCTGGATTTCCTTTTCTGGATCTGGTCCTGAAATGGATTGCCTTTTCCAGTGGGATCGTATAAAGTCCAAAATTTGGCGGTGGCATCTGGGTCATTCCAATAAGGTTATCTTCATCGTCGTACTCCCATTGGTATAGAGAATCCTGTGATCGGATAGGAAGTTTTCTCCATCCAATTAAGCCGTCATCATACTTGCTATTTGTCTTAGGATTTCCTGTCCTACCTGATCTTCGCTTATATACGATTTCATGGTACGACCAGCCATATGTAAGAAATGATAGGATTTCAGAAACTGTATCTGTCCAAGTATCTTGCATATCATTCATACAGCTTTCTATAAATTCTGCTGCCTTGATATCTGCCTGATCATCCCCTTGTGGTTCGACCGAAAACGTAGCCTGTCTTAATAAAGTGTCTAATGCAAATATAATTGCTCCTACCACATCGTCGTTGGATTCCATTTCGGTATATACTTTAACTCCACGTTGTCCTCTCAACTCTGGAAGAAATTCTTCATAAAAGCTACCGCCCCACCGATTTTGACCGATGCGACCAATTTCATCATACAATGCTATTTCACCTCCAATAACTATCTTTTGTTCCAATAAGTGACGTTGGAACACTGATTGGTTTAATTTTGTTTCTGTAGCAAGATAAAACAACAGCATCTGCCCGGTCTGGGGATTCTCCAATGCGTTCTTTCATTGCTTTTTTCGATTCTAGTCGTATCTTTCCCGATGAACTAAGATCATATTTTCTTGCACTCAATTGTGCGATAAGTTCTGTGTCATTTGGTAATATTGTTTCTTTTTCTTCTAACATGTCTCTTAATATGGACCATGCATAAGATGTGATATCATGATATTTTTCTGCTGCTTTCTTGTCTGGAACGGCAGCAGAAAAATTAACCGGAACAATCACTACACCAGATAACTTTCCCTCCGATTTTAATTCATTCAAACGATCTGTTACTCCGCCACCAAGACCAGTATCATCTATGATCACATATATTGTTTTTTTATATTTAAACTTTTCTTTGATATTCCTACACTCTACAACAACATCTCCGACAGTTTTCATTAAGTCCTGCCCATGTCTGATTTTTTCTAATGTGATCTTGTTATTCATATTTCTTGCGATCACTGTATCATCATTTCCAAATCGAGCCACATCAACTCCTAAAGTACAAATATCAGCCGGTGGTATCTCTTCCAAGATGATTGATGCCTCAAGCATTTCCAGCGGCATATAAACATCGTCATCTTGTTTAGGAAACAATCCTTTTACTCTGACTCTGACAACATTACTTTCTTCTCCATATTTTCTGATCAGAGAATCAATGTTGTCCTTATTAGTTCTTTTAGACTCTGCGGAGTTTACAGTGATGCAATAATATAATTTACGATCCGATGTATGGCTGTCGTAAAATGTACCGCTTGCTTTTGTCGGGTTTCCACAAAGCAGCAATTTATTATTGGCTCCTGTCAGAGTACCTAAGATTGCTTCCATAATCGGATCCGCAACACCAGAAGCTTCATCAACAATGAACAGCATATTGTCTTCATGGAACCCTTGCATATTTTCTGGAGTAGTTGCTGTTCTTGCTACTGCATACCAGCATTCTTTGCTGCCAATCATAGATATTTTTGTTTTGGTCCATTGCAGTATTTCTTTCAATAGTGGCGAATTACTCTGCCATTTTGAAACTTCGGCCCATAAAACATCATTTAACTGGTGAAGTGTCGGAGCCGTTGCTACAACTCTTGCATTTTCAAAGCAACTTAAGAACCACAGCAGTGTCGCAGCTTCAAATCCTGTCTTTCCAACACCCTGTCCGGATTTTATCGTTACTTTCGGATTATCTCTTAAAGCAAATGCTGCTTCTTTCTGCCATTCATCTGGATAAAAAGAAAGAACCTCTCCAAAAAATTGAACCGGGTTCTGCTGCCATAAAGGAATATTCTCTACTAGGAAATCATGTAACACGCTATTGTCCATCTGATTCCCTCGCTTTTTTTACTGCTTCCATCCAAGAGTGAACAGCATCTTCTCCTGTATCAGTTTCACTGTGTCTGATTTGTTCTGTCTTAGCTCTGATCTGCTCAATCTTAGCTTTCTGTTCAACTGTAGCAATATCCATATGATCTGCAAGCCATTGTAAAGCTTTCATCTTATCAACCAGCTTAATACTCGCTCCGTCTTTTCCTTGCTTCACTTCCGTGATCAGTGTTCCATCAACATCTTCAGATTGTTTGAATTTCACAGTATTGACTTCTTTTTCGAGAACTTCTTTTTCTCCAGTTTCTTTGTTTTCTACCATTACTGGACCAAAAGCACCCATAACTTGAATATTTTCTCGCCCAAACGATACATAATCTGTTACATCCGCAAATGCAATGTCCATAAACTTTTGAAAGATATCTTCCTGCTTTAGCAATTCTCTGTTCATATGATTCTGCTTTAGCTGTTCAATCTCTTTTCTGATCACTTGATTCTTCATAAGCCTGCTTCCTAATACGGCAGCAGATGCATAAGTACATCCTGGATAAGCTTTCATGTAAGCTTTCGTGTAATTAAACATCCTGGATTGATACAAACAAAAAAGCTGCTGCTGATCGGTAAGTTCATCGTTGATCACGACCTGACTTACATCCTCTGCAACAGCTTCTTTTTTGTGTGCACCCTTTTTATTTTGTGTGCACCCCTTTTGGATGCATCCTGTCTTTTTGTTCCTCGACCATGCGTATCGTTTCTTCCACGATTTCACAGTGTTCATCGAGACTCCATACTTGGCAGCAATGTCTTTATACTTCATCCCGGCCACATAATCGGATTCTGCCAATATGTAGTTTTTTTCTTCATTCAAACATTACCACCTTCTTTCTTATTTCTTAAATGGACCTCCAGGGATTCGAACCCTGGACCGATCGGTTATGAGCCGATTGCTCTGACCTGCTGAGCTAGAAGTCCTTAAATTTATGCACGAAAAAAGCACCCGAAGGTGCTTAATTCAATATATTTTGAGATTTGATTAACCTTTTGTTGTACGCGCAACTCCTAATATATTAGAAATTGCATCTTGTAATACTCGTGAATAATTAATTCCCGCTTTATCGGCTTCTACACTCATCCAATATGGAATTGTACAGTTTTTCTTAACTGCTTTATTATCCACTCTCTTTCTGTACTCTGTAAAGTCTACATCTACAAGTGTTACTGTGTCTCCTGCTTCTACATTTTGAGCTTTTGAATTTGGTTCTGGAAGACTTTTTTTCTCATCTTCCATATCAATCCCCATCAATCCAATAGCATCTCTGGCCATTTCCATAGCCTCTGCTATTGTATCGCCTTCTGTAGCGATATCAAAATCAGGGATTTCTACATAATACCCTTCTTGATCCGGTTTTAAAATAACCGGATACGCTACTTTCTTTGCCATGTTTCCATTCCTCCTAAAATCTTGCCGTTTGATCCTTTTTTCATTTTTGTTTTTCATGAATCCACCAAGTCTGGGGCTTAAAGCCCCAGTTTCTTGATAATAGATTTAGCTAATCGCTCCTTAATCTCTGGATGTCTTGGAATTGGCTCAATTCTGTTACCATCTGTATATAGATCATGGTTCCCACCATTCCGTTTTAAATACCATCCATTTTTTTCAAGGAGTTTAATCAAATCTCTTCTCTTCATGAAAAACTCTCCTTTTTTTAATTTATATGTTTATTATACGTACAAAATGCGTATAAGTCAATAATTTTATGCGTATTTTGTACGTATTTTTATTAGCAAGAAAAAGGAACATTTATGAAGTATCGCTTCATCTAATCGCTCTATCCTATATATTAAACTATTTTTTGCGAACGTGACCGAACATTTTCTAATTTTCTTGAAAAAATCTTGTATTTCTCATTCTACAACTGTCTTCTGTATAAGCTACTCGCCTTTTAGGGTGTAACTGATTCATCTTATGTGCTACCTGTAGCCACGTCATGCCATCAATGTAGTAGAACCTAAACATCATTCTCAGTTCGCTCTTCTCAATGCTATTTATATATTCTTCTGCTTGATTCATGAGTTCCAGAAGTTCATTCTCTTTTTCGATCAACATAGCTTTTCGTTTATTAAGCAGCAGCTTCTTTCTGCTAAGTTCTGGTACTGGCATACCTTCCACCACAAAATGCTGTATCCCACCCATACCGCCGCTCACCGTATCTTTCACTGTTCCTTCTTCTGCTATCTTCCAGATCTGTCTTTCAGTTTCTGTAATTCTTCTCCTTAAATCTTTAATTTCTTCTTTCATGTCACAATATTGGATCAGTACGTTCTTGTCCACGTTCTCCCCTCCTGTTACGATTTATTATCTGCTGCCTTATCCGATCTGTCATTTCCTGGTACTCCTGTTTGTATTGCGCCCGATCGGTACAAATGCCAATGCAGATTATTTCTGCACAGGCTTTGCATGGATCTACCATATCTTTCTTCCGCCTTTTTGCTTCATCAGGTTTCTTTTGTAAAACTTCCCTTTGGTTGTCGAATAGTATTTGTCTTTATCTTCTTTTTTCTTTTGTCTTATTGCCTGCATGCTTAACTTCCAGGCAGTAAATTCAGTACACTTCTTTCTACATGCAACTCTCTTCTCTCCATCTGCTTTATGATCACAGTTTACACACGGACAATCTTTGTATGCCATTTATGTATCACTCCTTATAATTTGTTTAACGGACATTCTTCATCGCATATCCTTTTATATTTTTCATAATCATTCGGCGTTATTCTTGGATATACACAATAACCATCACACATCTCAGTTCTAACTTCTTCCAGAATGTCCGTTACTGTCTTCACTCTCTCATGATCCTCTTTCACGACACCTGTAAGATTCTCTGTTATTGTCATAACTCATCCCTCTCTTTCGCTGCGGCGCAGAGCGACATAACTGCCACTCCTGCAACTGCTCCGATAAATAATCCGCTTAAAAATCCAATGATCATAGATTAGCCCTCCATCATATTTTTAAATCTGTCTTTCTACTTCACTTCTGGATATTTTTCGTGATCAACCTTGCACTTAAACGTCTCCCCAATGTTTCACGCAATGTCTATGTACAAAACAATCTGTCCTTCTCTTTGTTCTGGACCACTCTGTCTCATCGTCCTCCGGATCCATCGCCTCACCGCAGACTACACAGCGAGGACGATCCCCACCGTGTTTCTCTCTGGTCTTCTTGTATGCATTCATTGCTGTCCTATTATTTCTGATCATTGTCTTTCTTTCCCCCCTGCATCATAGATCTCACATGAGATCACCTTATTGCCAACTCCATTATCCACAACTTCGAAATCAACATCGTATCCGACCTCAGCCAGATGATCGATGATTCCAAAGTCATTGCCATTATCCTGCGAATGAATATAGACCTTCGCAAGTTTCTGTCTGATCTGTGCCATAATTAATTCACTCCTTAACTTTCCTTAACGATTTTCTCTGATCGTAAGCTCAATACCAGTCTCATCTCTGATCGCCTCCAGGATATCTGCCCACGTAACTAATCCGTCATTCATGCATTCTGTTTTCAAGTTAAACCTTGCTTTGAACTGATCCAGCCGTTTCTTACCAAAACCAAACTCATCTCTCAGCACCATGACGCTCATAGCAAGAACGGTATCCAGGATCTGCTCTTTGATCTTCTGTGCCGCTTTATCCATTTCTCTATGATCGACAGGAACCTTGATCCCTGTAACTCTCCGGCGTTTCATTTCTCTCTCTAAGGCTTCTGCTCCGCCTTCTCTCACAATGCGTAAAGCAAGTTCCAATCCTTCAGTCCTGCCTTCCATCTTTGCATCAATCTTTCCCATCGTTCTCTCCTTTCACGCTCTTGATCCTTGCCTTTAAGGCATCCAGAAACGAATCCTGTGTAACTCCTTTTGCTTCCAGTGCATCCATGACGTTCTCATCATATCCGCCGGCAGTGACTAGATGATGGATCACAACATTCTCTTTTTGTCCCTGTCGGTACAGTCTGGCATTTGCCTGTTGATATAACTCCAATGACCAGTTAAGTCCAAACCAGACAATGATGTGCCCACCTGCCTGAAGGTTTAATCCATATGCTGCACTTGCCGGATGTGCAAGTAGGATATCCATCTGCCCATTGTTCCAGGCTGTGATGCTGTCCGGATTCTTTAACTCCCCGATCCGAAGCTTGCTCTTTTTCAAAGCCTTCTGGATCCGTGCCTTATCATGCTTAAAGTTATAAAACACTAAAATTCCTTTTCCTGCATTCGCATCGATGATCTCTTTTAAGGCTTCGATCTTCTCGTCATGCACCTCATGGTATATACCGTCTGCATCATAGACAGCTCCGTTGCAAAGCTGCAAAAGTTTATTACTTAAAGCCGCTGCACTTGTAACGTCAATAGTCTCTCCATCGATATCCGCGATCATCGTCTTCTCCAGTTCTTCATACTGCTTCTTTGCTTTATCCGGAAGTTTGATATGACGGACATTATCGATCCGTTCTGGTAATTCCAGATAATCTTCTGCTTTCATGGAGATACAGATATCTTTGATCCGTTCATTGATCTCTTCGTCTGCCCATGTCCTTGGATTGTACTCATAGATCACATTTCCGTTTCTTGCTCCTGGTGTAAAGTAATTATCACGGTATCCGGTTAAAGTCTTTCCTAGTCGTTTTCCTTCATCCAGAAGATAGATCTGTGCCCACAGGTCTTCCAGTCCGTTCGGAGTCGGTGTTCCTGTAAGTCCTACGATCCGACGGATGTGACTCCTGACACTTTTTAATTTTCGGAATCGTTTTGCTTTATTGGACTTGAAGCTTGACAACTCATCAATGATCACCATGTCAAACGGCCAGTCATTTTTGTAATAATCAACCAACCACGAGACATTGTCTCTTGATAACACCCAGATATCGCCGGGTGTGTTGATCGCTCTGATCCGCTGTTTGATACTTCCAAGAACCGGGATCACCCGAAGCATCTTTAAGTGATCCCATTTCTGTGATTCCCTTGTCCATGTATCTTCTGCAACCTTCTTCGGTGCGATAACAAGAACTTTTCGGACCGCAAACCGATTAAACCTCAGATCATTCACTGCTGTCAGCGTGATCACTGTCTTTCCAAGGCCCATGTCAAGAAACAATCCTAAGACCGGATCCGTGATCATGCGGTTAATGCAGTATCGCTGATAATTGTGTGGTACAAATCTCATATCATGCCTCTCTGTTCTAACTCTGTGATCTTGTCCAAGGTCTTGCCGGGATTCCATGCTTCGATCTCCCAGATCACTCGGTCAATGTCTTTTTTATCATCAAGAACGGTTGCATAACATCCTGTCGCCAAGATCTTACGGATCTGAACTTTCTGAAGTGGTGTTGTTTTTTCTCCTGGCCGCTTCAATTCTACGAATCCAGATTTTCCGCCTTGAAGGATTACAACCCTGTCTGGTACTCCAGCATTGCCCGGGGATACAAACTTGTATGCCATACCGCCGACCTCTTTTACTTCATCCCTGAACTTAGATTCTATACTGCTTTCTCTCATATCATTCTCCTTTGCTGTTAACGTGTTTACATATTGCCCCTATATATATACGCGTGTATGTGTGCACATGGGGTACGTTATACTATTACCCTTTATATTTTATTTTTAAAGAATTTAATGTTAACATTGTTAACAATAGCTACAACCATTGAATTTACTGGGTTTTTGGTGTTAACTTTGAATGTTTACACAATGTTATCTTTGTTAACAGCCATATTTTTTGAATGTTAACAACTGTTTGTCTTTTTACCCTTTGTTAACACGGATATACCCTCTTTGCGATCCGTACGGACCAACTCTTACAAGTTGTCTTCTTTCCCAACCTTGCATACAATTTAAGATTCCATTGATTTCTATAATATCGTGTCTTTTCATCTGCTTTAGATCCCCTCCGAAGCACTCACACCATACTTCAGCCGCACATATTCGGTCCCTTTCTACTAAGTTGCTCTCATCTTTTACTTGAAATTCGCTATTGAAAAAGGACTTTCTCTGCGCAACACTCTTCTGTGCCCAGTCTGTTGGAATCTTCTTCTCCAAGAACTCTCTGATCACACCTTCTTTTGGAGATGCTTCTCTGTAAGTTTCCTGCTTCTCCTGTGCCACTTTGGCGACATCTCCAGACATATACAGCGGCTCTCCTAACATCCATCTCGCAGTTGCTTCTGCCCATACCTGATCGACTTCTGCCGGCAGTTCCTGAAAGATGTTCTTCTTTGGTTTCTGTTTTCCGAGTCCAACTGGCCAGAATCTACGATTTCCTGTTCTATCCTTTAAGAACTCTTTATCGTTCGTAGTTCCTACGATGATACAGTTTCGTGGGAAATTTGCGGTCCTGCGTCCATACGGCATACGATAAACATCCTCTTTCTTACTTAAAAACTGTTTGACTGCATTCATCTCAGATCTGTTAAATCCAGTTAACTCTCCAGCTTCAATGATCCAGTAGCCCTGCACCATCTCTGCTGCATCTTTCCCTTCAAAGGTACTCATTGAATCGGAATACCAGTCTTTGCCCAACATTGAAAAGAACGTACTCTTTCCAACGCCCTGCGCTCCCGACAGGATCAGCATATAATCAAACTTACATCCTGGATGCATGGCTCTGGCAACCGCAGCGCACAAAGTCTTTCTTGTTGCCGCACGTACATATTCAGAATCTTCTGCTCCGAAATAATCGATCAATAGCGTATCTAATCGTCTGACCCCGTCCCAGTTAAGGCTTGTAAGGTATTCTCGGATCTTATGTCTTTTATGTCGGTTTGCATAGATCGCCATGCCGTCTAATATCTTCTTTTCTCCTGTGATCCCGTAAGTCTTCTCCATGTAATGTCTTAATCCGGCATCATCTTCATCGGTCCATGCGCGATCCTTATAAGGAAACTCCGGATGAAATTCCCACGGCATCGGTCTGCAGACAGTTGCTCTGTTCGCAAATTCATCATGGTATAATCGATCCTTTAAGTTTGGATCGTTCTCCAGAATGATCAGCACGTTATCGATCGTCTTATTCGGCATTCCTGTCTGTGAACTGCAGCTTAACTTTTCCATCCAGTCAAGATCTTCTTTTGATATATCCTGTGAAAATTCGGACTGTGCACGTTCATATCGTTCTGCAGTAATGACTTTTGCAACATTTGGCTGTTCCATCGCAAACTCACACATTGCAGAAAAGGATGGAAGCCTTGTGATCGGCGTTCCTTCCTTTGATCCATAATCAAGTTCATAAAACTTATGGATCCGGACCAGATCAAATGCATTGCATAATCTTCCACCTGCAGGATCTGTGGCATGATGGCTGTATAAGAATAATCCATCCTCATACAGCACGGCTCCGCCAACTGTCGAACCTTCTGTATAGGTATAGCGCCCCGGATGCGTATCACATGGTTCATAGATGCCATCCAGAAACGTATCCATTGCCTGTTCCACTGTATAGGTCTTACAGAATGCACCGACGATTCCTTTCTTTTCTAATGGATTCCCCTGTTTTTTGATACTGCGATCACGAAGCTTTACCGCTCCTGGCACTTCCGGCCACTGTGTGATATCTCTCCAGTTATCATATGTCGCAAGCATTCCGTCTTTACTTAAAAACGGCTTGTCCGCATAGCGGAATCGATACTGGCTGTCTTTACTGCAGCTTGGCCAGTACATTAATCGGACTGTTTCGAATGTTGTCGGGTCAAAGATACCCATTCCGATATACTCTGCAGCACGTCTTGCGATCGGCTCATATTCATCTGGAGAAACCGGCTGATCCAGTGGCAGAATGATTCGAAGTCGCGGTGCTGCTTCTTCATGCTTCCTGGTACTGTAGACCACATAAGAACAACCAAGGTTTTCTAAGATGCCGATCACCTCATCAGTTCCACCCGGCTTTATATGATCGGCATCTAATGTAATCAGATAGCGATAACCGGCATTTTCATTTCTTCGCTGTTCTCCGGAAAGTTCGCCACCAACGAAACCACCGACATCTTTGATCTCATCCTGTTTCGCTTTGCGGTAACCCATATATTCTGCCAGAGTCTCTTCTGTTCTGATCGGATGTTCAAGCTTCTCCACAAAATCAGACCAGTACATCTCCTGCTTTAGCCAGGTCTTTGATTTTCGGCTGCTTCCCGTTGATATTTTAATTTTTAAGTCATTCTGAAACATGCCGTTCCTCCTACTCTTTCTTATAGAAATCTCCTGTAAATCCATCTGCATTTAATGGCAGTCCTTCTGCCCACTCCGGAGCCTTACACATCAGATCAATGGCTTTCTCCAGTGTCAGATCAGAACCTTTTGGCACTTCCGCTATGATCTCGTCATGAATATGGAAGTTGATGAGATAACCACCAAATAACATATTTCGGATCGCATTCGCCAGCAGATCCCTTGCCACTGCCTGTACAATATTTTCGACTAGCTTTCCACCATAGGTTTCAAGTCTCTGCCATTTCTTGGTTCCATCGATGCCCATGTATGTGATACTCTTGTTTCCCCATGCATTCTCTCCGATCTGCGGATCTGGATAGAACAGGCATCGTCCGGAAGGAAGTTTGATCATAAAATAATCTGCATCTCTCATAAACGTGATCCCGTGCTGAATCTGGTTTGTTGTTCCAAGTGTTACCGTCTCGATCGCACAATTCTCTACGGTATACCAGAAATCCTGAATCCGTTTGTTTGCTGTTCTCCATCGATGTACGATATCAGGAAGTTCTTCTTCCGTAAGTCCCATCTTTAAGGCACCCATCTGAATCAGCGCTCCGGTACCGCCTTGGTATCCGAGGGCAAGTTCTGCGACCTTTCCTTTTGCCCTGAGTGCATATTCCGGATTTCCTTTTTTGATCTTCTCGATCGGTACGTTAAACATACTAGAAGCTGAGGCTTCATAGATCTTGCCATGAGTACGGAAGACTTCCAGTCTCCAATCCTCTCCAGCTAACCAGCTGATCACTCTCGCTTCGATTGCTGAAAAGTCTGCAACTACGAACTCATATCCCTCTCTTGGAACAAATGCTGTCCGGATCAGCTGTGAGATCGTATCTGGCAGACTGCCATAAGTCAGTTCCAGCATCGCTGCATTTTCCTGTTTTACCAGATTCCTTGCCAGTGACAACTCCGGAATATAGTTTCTCGGAAGATTCTGAACTTGTACCAGACGTCCTGCCCATCTTCCTGTTCTGTTTGCACCATAAAACTGTAATAATCCACGGACTCTTCCATCCTTGCAGACCGCATTTCCCATAGCTGTGTATTTCTTCACAGAACTCTTAGCCATCTCTTTGCGTTTCTTCAGAACATAATAGACCGCGGGATTTGCTTTTACCTGTGGAGCTTCTAACAGTTCGTTCACTGCCTCTTTCCCTAACTTATCAATATCTTTTCCTAGCTTTTCGGATAACCACTGTTTTAACTGGGCAACACTGTTCGGATTATCGATTCCAGAAACACGCCGGATATCATCTCCAAGCTTTAATGCTGCCTGATCACTTAATTCCAATGCCCCATTGATCAGTGCAAGGTCCAGCTGAGTCCCCTGTTGATTAATAGTCTGGTCATAATGCCAGTTGGTCCATTCCTGCGTTGGAACTGGATAATCCTTCAGATGGTCCTCGATCGCACGTTCCACTTCCACATCCTGTTTGCAGTATTCCTTAAACAGGTTCCATTTCTCTATATCATGTTCAGGAAAGTTTCTTGTGCGTCCGCCGTTTCTCTTTGTAGGCTTGCATGGTACACAAAAATAACGGATCAGTGCTTTTCCAACCGCCATCTTTTGCTTCTCCTGAGGGAATCCCATTGCTTTCCCAACTCCTGCAAGGGATGCCGGATACCCGCAGTAAAGAGAATGGATCATCGTACACTGCCACTGATCCGGCCAGATCTCATAGAACTGACTTAATGCATTGATCTCAAAGTTTGCATTATGCGCCATCTTGATCGTTGCCGGTGCTTTCAGATCATTGATCACTTTTTCCGGAAGTTTCTCCCCCTGTGCAAGATCTATGATCTCAACAGGTCCATCATCGTAAGCGTAAGCAAACAGTAGAATCTGAAAGTCCGGAGACTGTACATACTTGTACAGCCCGGACTTTGCAATGTCTACACTACTATAAGTCTCGATATCGATATGCAGGACGTTCTTGCGCGGGATCATAATCCCATAACTCCGCCGCCATTGATCGGAGCCCCCGTGATTGGATTAATTCCAGTGACTGGATTCACACTCTGCTGTGTAGCTGCAGCCTGTGTGTTCATCTGCGGAACTGCTGTGGTCTGGACATTTGCCTGTGGCATTGGTCCAAAGTCTTCCGCTGCTGTTGTTCTTCCTGTTAATGGATCACCTTCTCTTGTTTTCTGGACATTGTTCAGTCCGCATCCAACACCTCTGTTTCCATTTGTGTTATATGGGAAAAAGTTTAAGGAAACTCTTCCGTAGCATCCGGCATATACTTCTGCAGGATTTAAGATTGCCTGACAGTTTGTATCGACAACTTCCGGTCTCTGTTTACTGGATGCTGTCATGACCATATGTCCTTTACACTCTTCTCCGAATGGCTCTCCGTTTGGTCTTGTTCCATCTCCATCATGCATCGGATTCTTCAGCATTGCTGGCATCTGTCCATTGAATTTTGTAGAGACACCTTCCTGTGCTGCAGCCTGCATTGCTGCCTGGATCGCATTGATCGTTGTTGTGTCTGTCTTAGGGATCAGGATCGTCACAGAATATTTTTCTTCCTGTCCTGGATTGTTAGCATGTGGTTGAAATACGTGTGGAAATGAAAATCTTACTTCGCCTGTTGTTACTTTTGTATTACTCATAGTTTTTTACTCCTTTTATTTAAAATCTTCTGCTGCTGTTGTTTTCGGGTTATAAGCCGGACGTTTATCGGATTCCGGTGCAAGTGTTGGCTTTCCATTTGGCTTCTGGATAAACTCTCCACAAATCATCTGGAAGTCTTTCTTTCCGACCATCTTTTCAAGATCTGTCAGGGTAAGCTGTGCCCTTTCATACAGAGTTTCTTTCGGGAAACCGTTCAGTTCCAAGACATCTGCCATCTTCTCGTAATCTGTGATCATACGATTGCTTCTGCCTTCAACGATCTTCCATCCTGGGATCTCTCCGCCATCGATCAGTTTTGTCTGTGCATAGGACTTTAATTTTTTATGCCAGGCAACCAACTGTTCTGCTTTTGCAAGGGCTTCTCCCACCTCTTCGTCTGAAAGCTCCGGTGGAAGTTTTGTTTCATAGGTTTCCAGAAGTTCCAGATTGTCATAAGCTCTCTGTCTGCAGTTTAAGACTTTGCAGAATCTGCAGTGTTCCCCGGAACGAAACTCTCCTTCTCCTTTGTAAGCTAATTCAGCTTTCGGTTTGACTACGACATTGCCCCATGTTGTCAGCTCTCGTTTGTTCGTTTTCCATGTGGAAAAGTTATTGAGTCTTGGCTGCACGATATGAAAAAAAATGTCCTCGATCGGATACAAAAATCCGTAAGCCTTTAATGCTCCTAGTGCATACAATCCCATCTGCGGATTCCCACCTGCATTTACTGGGACACCTTTTCCATATTTAAAATCAATCACATGCATGACTGATCCACAGATCAGGATGCAGTCTGCAGTACCGAATCCATCCGGCACGTACTCATCAAACTCAACTCTTTTTTCCACTGCCATATAGGGCTTTTCTGGAAGACTGTTGCTAAGTGTCTCCACATAGTCAACATACTGATCTGTGAATCCCTGCATCTCTTCCTGATACAGTTCACTCTTTTTGATCTTGTTCATTCTTCTGGTATAAGTTCCAGTCTTTAAAGAATCTGCTGTCAGTTTTAACTCACAGATCTCATGTGCCAGTGTTCCTTCTTTGGTATAAGAACTCTCCGTATCTGGAAGCTCATCACACAACTTTGCGGAGGGCGTACAGTGGATCCACTGCACCGCTCCGCTTGCTGATAACAAAGCATGTTTTCTTTTCTTCGCCATCTTAGATCACCGCCCCAATCGCTTTGATCGCAGATGCAAACTCCCCATATTTCTCCTGTGGCAGATCCATCAGAGTCTGTGCACCTAAAGACGCTAGCGTATTCTGGACATCCTGCATCTTTCCGGCATCGATCAGACCTGTCGCTGCGACTGCTAACTGTTCCATTGTATATGTAGGGGTTGCTGTGGCGGTCGGCACCGGACTAGCTGCGGGTGCTGTATTTTGTGCCACGGGCGCCGCTTGTGCAGTCTGTGTTGTTGGTACGGGCTGTATATTCTGTACTGGTGGTGTGCTCGGCACTGTTGTAGTTGTTGCCGTTGGTGCGACTGCCTGCTGTACTGCGGGTGTTACCTTTGTTGCATCTACCTGTGTTTCCTCTTTGCAGTTTCCTGCGGCCTTTGCCAGTGCAAAGATGGCATTTGCCAGATTGTCAAGCCCTGCTACGTTTACTGTGATCTCCATTGTTATGTCCTCCTAATTCTTCTTTGTTTAATAGATACCCGATCCCTAAGATCTGAAAGATCAGGTTTGTATCAAGATCCTGTCCAGCCTTATATAACCGGACAAGAGTTTCAACCCTTTCATAAGATGCGGCTAATTCATCGTATGCTTCACGACTGATCAGCAATCTATCTTCTTTCATTGTTTATACCCTTTCTACTTCTCTCTTGAACTGGATTCGTCCCATTAGAATCTGCAACACTTTTGCATATTCTTTATCCAACGGATCCATCCCTTCCTCTATACCATTCGCCAAAGATCTCAAAGCCGCTACTACATATGGCGCTGTTAATTCAGAAATAGGCATTATGCTTTCCGTAATTGTACGAACAACATCAGTAGCTACTTCTTTTGTAATATCAAAGTGTTCATCGTCATGTTTCGCTGCTGTACATGCAATAGATTTTGCTATTTTTGTATCGCAGTTTAATAAAAATTCTTTTGTCATTGTTCTTTCCCGCTTTCTTCTAATAATCCCATCAATTTTTCTTTCAGATACCCTGCTTCGATCATACAGTTTCGATTATCCAGGAACAGCATTGTACTGTAATCTGGTCGCTGTTCTGCACTAAAGCCATTTTCCCAGATCTTAACGCTTAGCACTGCGGTGGCTCCATGATATTCGACGCATACGCACGGAACACCTGGCTCTCGCCAATCTATCCAATCTATAGTTCCATCTGTCATTTCTTGCAGTCGCAAAGATAGATCAAAGATCTCAGTTACTATTTTTCTGATTTCACTTTTCTGACAATCTGTGTTATACTGTTTTTGTCTATTTAACTGTGTGCCTAATGGAGTTGCCGCTCCGTGGGCACTTTTTTCTTTTATCAGGTTTCTTACTTTCATGTATGCTGCGAGCTCTCTGGACTCTAAATACACAACAGCTTCATTAGATCCCTGCTCTGCTCGCTCAACAGATTTCTGTTGAATCTTAATCATTTCATCCAACTCTTGTAGCAATATCTTCTCGTCAATCATTTTTTTCGCCCCCTTTCATTTCATTTCATTGTTAGCTTATCAAGCATCCATTTCATTGTTTTCTTCCCAATCTTTGTTTTAGAAAAAACGAAACAAATGATCATACTAACTAATACATAAAGTGTAAATACTATTGCTGTTGCCATTTATGCTCCTTTCTCTACAAGTTTTTTGGATTTCTTTTGTCTCTCAGCACTCTTCAAAAACTCAACCGTTGCTGCTTTGAGCTTATCCGGATCTATTTTTCCATGGATCCGAACAGTTGCATTTCCGATTTTATATGTTGCTTCTGGACCATCTCTCATTTCTATCACCTTCTTTTTATTTTTTTAGAACCAGATAGTTCTGCCCTCTGCCCGAAGTTATGAGTGTTATCTTTAAACTTATATGAGGAATTTTTCATAACAAAAAAATACTTTGTCGGGGAGTAGTTTTTTCTTTTTTATCCTGTCGTTCAGCAGTATTACCTCGGACAGAGAACAGAGCTATCTGGTTAATCTGCTTGTTTCTTTTTATCCTATCTCCTATAATTTAATTACAGGGTGCTAGCACACCCGAGTAATCATAGAAAGGAGATATTATGCAACAATTTAAATACTTAAGTGGTTCAAAGTATTGCGATCATTTAAACAAATTTTGTGATTTTAAGCTTACATATCAATTAGTTCAGCAATGTAGTGGAAATCCGGAGCAAGCCGTTCTTGTTGGCATTCAATGTTCTGATAACTATTCATACAACCACCAATGCCCTTTTGAAAAATCCTTTGAACGAGTTATTGATTGGTAGATCGTTCTTTGAATTTATCCGGCAGATCCTTTACTTGTATCTCCATATCTAACCCTGTGATCTGCTGGAGCTTTTTCATAATTACATCATAGTGAAATTCTCCACTCTTTGCTTTAGAGTTTACATATTCTTCACAACCATCATTCCAGTATTTGCAATACTGACAGCCATAGAATATCTGTCCTTTTGCAAATACAGAGCTTTGAATGATCCTTGCCATACAGTGAATATCTTTTTTAGTTAATCCATTTCCGCCAATCATCTCTCACCTTCTTTTACTCCGCAGCTAAAAACTTATTGATAAAGTACTGCTGTCCTTTTCCTGTAACTTTTGGAGTACGAGTAATTCTGTTACATCCGTTTCCATCAATATGGACAGATTCTTTAATTTCAAAGAGTCCCATCTCCATACTCTTTTGAGTCGGCATGTTCCAATCGTTACCTTTTTGTTTGATCAAGTAGCCATTGTTACGTAGCCATTCAAATAATCTTCTTTGTCCTGTCTCTACCCCATTCTGTTTAAGAATTTTGGCTAATGCCCCAACTAAGATTGATGTATTTGCAGCTGTGATCGCATGTCCCAGAATCGCATGTGGTTTCATTCGCTCATTATCTTCCTGCAGTATCTTATTTTTCTCTCTTTCTTTTTTAAGGGCTGTAAATGCCTTAATCGCTACTTCTGGATTGTCAAGTAATTCATCCACTGCATACATTCCGTGTTTTCTAATCTGTGGTAATACTTCCGCTGTTACCCAATGCTTGAATCTCTTCGCATTCGGCATCTTACTTGAAAGGATTAAGCTGTAAAGACCTGATTCATTGATAAATATTACTTCTCTATTCTGACCTGACAGAACGATTCGTTCGGTCAGCTTATCTTCTTCATCAACGTGATCTCTTACGGCCTTCGGTGTGTTTGTATAGCCGAGAATCCCTGCTACATCCTTACCAACAAACATTACATCGCCGTTTATTGTAGCTGTTCTTACAGAACCAAATTCTTCTGATTTAAACGATTCTAATTCCATTTTTCTTTTCCCTCCTATTTATTTTGATTTTTTGTTGAATTTAATTCACTATTCTTTTTAAAAAAAATTTCGTCTCTTTCTTTTGTAGTTAGATGTAATGTTGCTTGTAATGACGAAATCTCGGAGGCCTTGAATTCACCTAATCCCTTTAACCTGTTATACAATGTCTCTCTGAGCATTCCAGATTTTTCAGCCACTGCTTTAAAGCTCATTCCAGAGTCATTAATCTTATCAGTCAAGGCTTTCATATCGACCATTTTCTTTTTCTCCTTTCTTTGTTGAATTTTAATCACACTCATAATATAACACTAGCGTGAATATCCGTCAACACTTTTTCATAATTTTGTTGAAATTCTTTCACACTCATGGTATATTAATATCAGAAAGGCGGTGACTAAATGATTGATCTATATAGGAATATTCGAAAATTTAGAATCGAACATAAAATGTCTCAAGATACACTTGCTAAGTTGACTGGTTACACGAGTCGATCATCCATTGCAAAAATTGAAAAAGGTGAAGTAGATTTGCCTTTATCAAAAATAGAAGCCTTTGCGGACGCATTAAATGTTGAACCTTCAGAACTTATGGGGGACACTTGGGAAGATGATGTTATAAATTCTTCGCGGCTCGATGTCGCTGAACATTTCGACGGTGATCCCTTCTTGATAGCCAAAGCTATGGAAGCAGAGAAAAATGACGCTCTATCAAATCAACCAGAACTAAATAAACGAGACTCAAAACAAATAGAAGAAATCCTACAGCAGACCAAGGACAAACTAACATCCCAAGAAGGATTAATGTTCGATGGTGATCCTGCTTCTCCCGAAGCAATCGAGTCTATTCTAAATGCAATGGAAATTGGTATGGAGATGGCAAAGAAAAAGAACAAGGATAAATACACACCTAAAAAATATAAAAAGGACTGATGTGAATGGACATAAAAAAGATTGTAAATTCGCTTGTCAAGAAACATAAAACAAGAAATCCCTTTGAGATCATCAAAGGGCTAAATGTTATCCTTGTGCCGGTGCCACTTGAGGGTGTCAGAGGATTTTATCAATATTTCCAAAGAAATAACATTATTTATATTGATGATTCTCTTCCAGAACATGAACAGATTCTTGTCTGTGCACATGAATTAGGACATATGTTACTACATAAAAAAGCTAACGCTCTCTTCATGGATACATATACCGGATTTAATACAACAAAGTATGAAAAAGAAGCCGATCTGTTCGCTATGGAGCTGTTAGTATCAGATGAAACAATTCTAGAATTTCAAGAATATACAACTGAACAAATTGCACTCGCTCTTTGGTACACTGAGAAACTAATTAAGTTAAGATTAAAATCAAAATGAAGGGAACGTAATGGGGTTATTAAATTCAATATTTGGAAACAACGAATTAAATGATAAGATTCAGGAATTAGAAAATTCTAATTTAGAAATGCAAAATAATTTTGTCAGAGTCTGACAAAGTTACTTTATAACACTTTTCACATAGGAGAATAATGTATGGATACAATTTTACATAAAATTTCCCATAGTAATAAAATGCCAGTATTATTTATTGGCTCTGGTATTTCCAAGAGATATCTTTGGAAATATCCTAACTGGAATGAATTGCTTAAATTATCCTTTTCTCAGTTCTGTAAAGATGACTTTCAATTTCAAAAATATGTTGATACCTTTAAACGTCAAGGTTTCTCCGATTTTGAAATAAATACAGCTCTTGGAACCGTAATTGAAAAAGAATATAATAACGCATTTTACGACCGCAAAATAAAATTGAAAGTTGGGAATATCCGAAACCCTAGTTGGGTAAAGCGTGGAATATCTCCATATAAAATGTTTCTTGCTAACTATTTTAAGAAAATGAAGCTTAACCGCAATCCAGAATTATTAAAAGAATTAGAAGAATTTAAAAAACTAAAAAACAAAATTTCTGCTGTTATTACAACAAACTATGACTTATTTTTAGAAAAATATATTTTTCCAGATGATTACACTGTTTTTACAAGACAGCATGAATTATTTTCTAAGGATAGTTATAATATCGCAGAAATCTATAAAATTCATGGCTCTGCAAACGATGCTAATACTATTATGATCACGGAAAAAGATTATGATGAATTTAATGAATCCAGAAAATTATTTATTGCAAAACTTTTGATCCTATTTTCTGAATCACCAATTATTTTTATGGGTTATTCTTTTACAGATGAAGATATTCAGTCAATCATTACTGACTTCTTATCATGTTTAACATCTGACGAATTAGAAAATATTGAAGAACATTTTATTTTTATTAGCTATAAGGAAAATCAAGAAAATTTAAATGAAATCAACCGCGTTATCACAACAAAGAACGGCAATGATATTCCAATTACAGAAATAGCGACTGATAATTTTCTTGAAGTATTTAAAATTTTAAATGAAATTACCCCTGGTATTTCTCCTAAAAAAATTCGTGAAACTAAGAAAATTGTTAAAAAAATTGTAGATGAAAGTGCTTCTTCTCCTGAAGCTAAATCAATCATTGTCGGAATTGATGACTTAGATCAACTTGATTTATCTAACAAACCTCTCGCAGTTGCTATTGGTTATAAGGAATCCGTATTAAGTTCTGTGGGGTATGGTATGCTTAGTGATAATCAGATTTTTGAAGATATTCTTTATGACAACAAAAATTTTAATCCTACTGAAATGTGTATGTCAAGATTCAAATCAATTCCAACCACCAGACTTTTACCTGTATATAAATATTTTTCTAAGAGTGAGATTACACCGTCAGAAGGATCTCATCTTCGTAAATATATAGAAAATCACAACTCTATAGATAAAATTTATAGTAGAAATATTTCAAAAACACTGAAAAAAGTACCCGAACTATCCGAAATAAAGGATATTCTGGAAGAAATGGATAAAGAAGAAAATATTAATAAAAAATCTGGTATTGTTTTAAAAAATCATGTTGTATTATCTTCTGCCGACTTAAGATTTCTTTGTAGATGTTTATTTGAATTAGATACAACTGATACGAAAGATGAATTAATGAAATCAACAAATTTTAAACGCTGTGTTATGATTCTGGATTTCCTGGAAAATGCAGAAAAAGATTAGCAAACCTTTTCTGGTAAAGCACCAGAAACATCACTAATCTTTTTCCTTTTGTTCTTAAGTTACTAATTTAATTTTAAGTCATTCCGGACATTTAATGTTGTATGTCCTTTTATTCAAATCAGTGTTAATCGTTTTGTGCTATGCACTTCGATTAACTTATGATTATTATAATAGTTTATGCCTCATCTGTCAATTTATGCACAGATTTTTATACAAAATACTTTGTGTATTATTTTTATTGACTACGCGTCATAATATTTGATATATTTTGCTGACATCAGAAAAATAGATAAACTAAAAACCGTCCAGTTGCAGCTGGACGGAATAAAAAGAAAAACTACTTGCATCTATAGGTTAGATGTGTACTTTTCCCCGACAGTTAAAGTATACCATTTTTAACCTACACTTTGCAAGAAGTGTATTTTTTGTACCCAAATTTACAATATGGAAAGGAACGATGGTATATGAACATAGGAAAACTAAAAAAATCAGATCAATTCTGCATTTACTTAAGAAAAAGTCGTGCAGATGCCGAAGCTGAAAAGCTTGGAGAAGGCGAAACTTTAGCAAGGCATGAAAGAATCTTAACAGAATTAGCAGTAAAACTTGGGCTTCCAATCGGTAAAATCTATCGTGAACTTGTTTCTGGAGAAACTATTTCCGCCAGAAAAGAAATCCAAAGTATGATCAATGATTGCTATGCCGGTATGTGGAAGGGAATCTTAGTCGTAGAAGTTACAAGATTATCTCGTGGAAACCAAGGGGATGCACAAACGATCATGGACTGTTTACGATATTCCAATAATAATAATGGTATTCTGGTCGTCACTCCAACCAAAACATACGATATTGTCCGGAGCCCAGATGATGAAGAGTATATGGAATTTGAGCTTTTTATGTCTCGCAGAGAATATAAAATGATCCGTAAAAGAATGATGCGTGGAAAATTGCAGGCGGTCGTTGAAGGGAATTATATGGGTTCCTATCGTCCATATGGGTATGATATTCTAAAAACAAAAACAGGAAGAACACTTGTTCCAAACCAAGAAGAAGCTCCGATCGTTAAGAATATCTTCGAATGGACTGTAAAGGAACATTTAACTCCTGGCAAGATTTGCAAGAGACTTAATACTATCGGTGTACCTACTTACTCCGGTGATCCAGAATGGTCTGTTTCTTCTATAAAAACCATTCTCACAAACCCTACATATACCGGCAAAGTCCGCTGGAATGATCGAATGCAGGTAAAAACAATGGTAGATGGCAAACTGGTAAAAAGTCGCCCACGATCTAATCACACGAATCAGTACATGCTTTACGATGGAAAGCATGAGGCAATTATAGATGAAATCACATTCCATGCTGCTGCCTCTCATTTCCATTCAGACAAAACAAAAGCAAATTTAAAGCTGATGAATCCGTTTGCCGGTATATTAATCTGTGCAAAATGCAAAAAAACTATGATCTATCAGGGATATAATAAACGTCCTAACACTCCACCTCGCATCCTGCATAAATCTTCACAGATATGCAATGTGAAATCCGCTGTGTTAAAAGATGTCATGGATGCAGTTGCTCATGCTCTGGAACTGTATATTGATGATTTCGAAATGAAGATAGACAATCTCCCAGTTGTTGATGAAAACAACATTCTTAGTCAATTAGAAGCTTTGCAAAAAGAATTAATAAAGCAAGAAAAGAAACTGCCAAAGCTGTTTGATGCCTGGGAAAACGGAATCTTGACCGATGATGAATTTACTAGGCGAAAACTTGTTAATAAAGAGCGTATTGAATCTATCAAGAAGCAAATGGATCATCTGGAAGATTCTATACCTACAAAAGATGAGTATGAAGAAAAGATTATGTGCTTATCAGATGCATTAAAATCCCTGCTAGATCCAACACTTGATGCTGATATTAAAAATACTTATCTAAAAAGCATTATCAGCTCCATTGAATATAGCAGGGATAATAATACAGAATTTATATTAGACGTTTTCCTGAAGGATTAAATATCTATATCTAACTCAATTGGGCAGTGATCGGAACCCATGACATCGGTTAAGATCTCCGCATCTTTGATCTTATCTTTGATAGAATCTGATGTTAAGAAATAATCGATACGCCATCCGGCGTTCCTTTCTCTTGCCTTAAATCGATAGCTCCACCATGAATACTTCTCTGTATCTGGGTGTAAATATCGATAAGAATCTGTGAATCCAGAGTCAAGTAATGTCTTGAACTTTTCACGTTCTTCCGGTGTAAATCCGGCATTTTTGACATTATTTTTCGGATTCTTTAAATCTAGTTCGGTCGCTGCAACGTTAAAGTCTCCACAGATTATGATCGGTTTCTTTTTCGGCTTGGCTTCTTGTGTCAGTGATGGTTGTGATTCTTTAAGATCTCCACAAAAGATCACAGGCTTTGTCTCCTCTAACTTCTTCAGATAAGCAAGAAAATCCTCTTCCCACTTCATACGATAAGAAAGCCTTGCCAACCCACTTTGTGAATTTGGTGTATACACTGTAATAAAGTAATAATTTTCAAACTCCAGTGTGATCACACGTCCTTCCTGATCATGCTCTTCGATTCCTAGACCATAGGAAACGCTTAGCGGTTCTTCTTTTGTAAATATACCTGTTCCTGAATATCCCTTCTTCACTGCATAATTCCAGTACTGATGGTATCCTGGAAGCTCAAGATCAAGTTGTCCTTCCTGCATCTTACTTTCCTGAATACAGAAAATATCAGCATCTGCCTCATTGAAAAAATCTAAAAATCCTTTCTTCACACATGCTCTGATTCCATTGACATTCCATGATATGAATTTCATCTAATTTCCTCCACGTCTCTTGTTATAAAGAAACATAATCACTCCTGCTGCAACGATCACACAATATCCGATAAAGCTCAACAAATCTGGAAGCTGTCCAAAGAACAAAAATCCAAGAACTGCCGAAAACATGATCTGTGTGTAATCATAAACAGAAATCTCTCTTGCTGGTGCATAAGTATAAGCTGCTGTGATACCGAACTGTCCACCTGCTGCCGCAAGTCCTGTCAATAACAGGAAGATCATCTGCTGTGTAGAGATTGGATGAAAATCAACGATCAGATATGGAACACATGCAAGCATGGAAAATGTTGAGAAGAAAAATACGATCATTGGACCTTTCTCTCCTCGAAGTCCTAGTTTTCTTACACAGGTGTATGCAAAACCTGCACACATTCCTCCAGCAAAACCAATGACCGCTGCTGGTGTTACTCCAGTCGCAAAACTTGGTTTCACAATAAATAAGCTTCCGACAAATGCTGCAATAACGCAGGCACACTGTGTCGGTGTAATCTTCTCTTTCAGTACTAAATAAGAAAATACGATAACAAAAAATGGCGATAACTTATTCAGACTGGAAGCATCTGAAAGCATCAGGTGATCTACCGCATAAAAGTTGCAGAAAATACCTAAGGTCCCAAAAAGGGAC